>Ga0065711_1034991_pt1 | contig 22957 bp, 22 predicted proteins | sample Hoacrofraction12_FD_59098 | JGI IMG/M metagenome (GOLD analysis project Ga0065711, IMG submission 59098) | Hoatzin crop microbial communities from Cojedes, Venezuela - Epithelial fraction 12 v2 (version 2) | ecosystem: Host-associated > Birds > Digestive system > Esophagus > Crop | place... | reverse complement strand
TCGGGGTGTAGCTCAGGTGGCTAGAGTGCTTGCTTAGGGAGCAAGAGGTCGTGGGTTCAAGTCCCGTCACTCCGACCATATGCAACCGTCGAACTTTATGTTTTCGACGGTTGTTTTTTTGTATTTCGCACAAAATTTTGTGTGTGTTGCGTACATATGTTTGGGTTGAATGCTTTTTGCTCTCCCTGTAAAATATCACAGTCAGCAGGTGTACTTTTCGAATGCTTAAGGAACAGGCAGAAAGTAGAGGTACATTTATTTTAAAACTTAAGATTGCAGCGTCTATCATGACGGCCGTTATCGCATTCGGTGCGATTTCTGCGAACGGCATTACGGCACAGGCACTTTCCAACAAATCCAAAGAATTGTCGGCAAGCGAGAAGACCGCTTACGAATATCAGTGGAATAATTCCACCGATGCGCAGCGCTATTACTTTTCCACGGATATTAAGGCATGGGCAGTAGGCATGTCTGTTGACGAATTCAAGTTTATGGCACGCGTTGTCGAAGGTGAGGGTGCGTTCTGCGAGGACGATATCACCGACAAGGTTATGGTTGCGTGTGTTATTTTCAACAGAACAAATTGCGAGAGATGGCCCACGGATACGGTTACCAAGACTTTGCAGCGCAAGAACCAGTTCCATGTCGTTGATGAGGAAACCCTTGAGTGTAACGTCGCAAGAACCCTCGATTCCGAGTGGGCGATTGTCGAGGCATACAGACTTGTTACATCCAAGACCATCGACTGCCACATGGTTTATTTCAATTCGTTGGGATTTACGGGTTACTCGAGATCTCTGATTAACTATGTCGACTGCGGTTATTGCAAAGGTAACTATTTCTCCTGCGTCAAGGAGTGTGAATGTGACTTCTGCACAGCCTGGGACCCGGAGTGGGACCCTGACGAAGTCGAGATGTTTACCGAGACCATTGAGCGCCCGATCGGATCTATCACAAAGGACGAACAGGTTTATCCGGGAAGAAAATAAAATCCTGCGGCTCATAATGTTATAATGGCATGAGAATATTATTTTCGAGGTGCCATATGAGCAGAGCAGACGAGATTTTCGACGAGAACATCAGAACAATATTAAATTCCGGATATACAACAGAAAATCAGAAGGTGAGGCCTCATTGGGAAGATGGGGCCCCCGCCTATACTTATAAAGCCTTCGGCATTGTAAACCGCTACAATTTGGCCGAGGAATTCCCGATTCTCACACAAAGATACATAAATTTCAAAGGTGCTGTGGACGAGTTGCTCTGGATTTGGCAGAAGAAGTCGAATAACGTTCACGATTTGGGCACGCACATCTGGGACTCCTGGGCCGATGAGACAGGTTCCATCGGCAAGGCATACGGATATCAGCTGGGTGTAAAACATCAATACCCGGAAGGGGAGATGGATCAGGTCGACAGGGTTATTTTCGATTTGAAGAACAATCCCGCGAGCCGGAGAATCATGACGAATATTTATGTCCATCAGGACCTGCATGAGATGAATCTTTACCCGTGCGCTTATTCCATGACCTTCAATGTTACGGGCAATAAACTCAATGCGATTTTGAATCAGAGGTCCAACGACATGCTTGTGGCAAACGGCTGGAACGTCACCCAGTACGCCGTGCTTGTGCATATGTTTGCCCGCTGCGCCGGATTGGAAGTCGGTGAGTTTATTCACGTTATTGCCGACGCTCACGTATACGACAGACATGTCCCGATTGTAAAAGAACTGATTGAGCGTCCGTCGTACCCGGCGCCTAAGCTCGTTATCGACGAAGGAGTGACGGATTTCTATGATTTCTCGACGGAAAACATCAGACTTGAAGGATACGAATACGGTGAGAAGATAAAGGGGATTCCTGTCGCGATATGAAACTTATCTTTGTAAGACACGGAGAGCCCGACTACACGACCGATTCGCTCACACCGAAGGGTGTTTGTGATGCGAAGATTTTGTCTGATCGCGTTGCCCGCTGGAAGGTCGACGAGTTATATGTCTCACCCTTGGGGCGTGCTCGGCAGACGGCGTCTTACAGTGAAGAAAAACTTGGGATGAAGCCAGAAGTTTTGCCTTGGCTTGCCGAATTCGATACGCGCGTCAAAGATCCCGATACGGGCGAGGAGAGAATAGCGTGGGATTTCTATCCCGAGTATTTCTCTGCGGATGAGAAACTGCACGACCGCAAATCCTGGACTCAGGCTGATGTAATGAAGACCGGGGATATCGATGCGGCTTATAAATATGTGACTTCAAATTTTGATTCTTTTCTGGAATCACACGGATATAAAAGAGCGGGCGAAGGGCTTTACGAAGTTGTGCGTCATAATGACGATACGATTGTTTTCTTCTGCCATTTTGCATTGATGTCATTGTTGGTCGGACATCTGACCGGTATTGCGGCGCCGTGTCTGTGGCAGGGATTTTTCTGTGCTACGACAGGCGTCACGGTTGTGGGAACGGAAGAGAGAATCCCGGGGCAGGCATCCTTCCGGGTACAGGTTTTCGGATGTACAAAACATTTATCGGAAGCGGGTGAGCAGATCTCGTCTTCCGGATATTTTACAGACTGTTTTGAAGGATAGGAGGTTATTATGATTCTCATAGGAGCGGTTGACATGAACTGGGGCATCGGACTCGGTGGGGAACTTTTGGTATCAATCCCTGAGGACCAGGTCGGAGTCTTCAGAAAGTATACCAACGGCCACACGGTCGTCTACGGCAGAAAAACCCTGAAGACTTACAAGGACGAAAGACTTCTGCCGAACCGTACGAATGTTATTCTTACCAAAGATGAAACGTTTGAAAAAGAGGGCGCGGTTATCTGCCACAGTGTTGATGAACTCGACGAATACTTAAAGACAACGGACGATGAAGTCTATGTAATAGGCGGAGAGCAGACATACAATCTCCTGCTGTCACGCTGCGACAAGGCAATCGTCACTTACATTCACGCTGAGTTTGCCGCAGACGCATTCTTCCCGAATCTCGACGAAAATCTCGAGTGGCGTCTGGTATCCGAAGAACCGGCCGTTCACAGCGAGATTGGCTTGGAATTCTGTGTCAGACATTACGCCCGCGTTGCATCCGAGGGCAGCGAACTCTGATTTAATTGTTAAGCCTGTTTGAAAGTCGTATGTCATGTTCGATGGCATACGACTTTTTATTCGACAAATGATTCGTTTGGCAAAAAGTCGTAGGCAAACTTCGATGATATACGACTTTGCCTACGAGTTTGAGCCTTTGAGGCCAAAAGTTGTAGGTAGACTTCGATGTTATACGACTTTACATACGACTTTTTGTTTGAATTGTAAAGAATAATAAAAACTACCTTTACAATTGCAAATCCTTTGCTATAATTGCTGTGAAATTTGGATGGAGGCAGTTGATATGGCTGAGGTTGATTCGCGAAAAAGGTTCGGGACGTATGATTTGGTTTTGTGCGCCATCGGGGCGGCACTTATTACTGTTTGTTCGTGGATCAGTCTTCAGGTGATGGATGTGCCGTTTACATTGCAGACGATGGCGGTGTTCATTGTGCTGATGACGATGGGCGGCAAGAGGGGTACTATTTCGATTTGTGTTTATTTGTTGCTGGGTGCCGTCGGCGTGCCTGTTTTCGCCGGGTTTAAGGGCGGGGCACAGGCGTTGATGGGTCCTACCGGCGGGTTTCTTGTTGGGTTTGTTTTTGTCGGCCTGGTTTATTGGCTTTTCTCGGAGATTGTGTTTTCGAAATTCATGAAGAATAAGAAAAGCAGGTTCGGGTTTAATATCGTGATCGGGGTTATATGCGAGGTCGTGCTTTATGTTTTCGGTGTGGCGTGGTTCATGGTGGTGTATGCGCAAAGCAGCGGGCCCGTGGGGATTATGACAGCGCTTGCGTGGTGTTGTTTTCCGTTCCTGATTCCGGATGCGGTAAAGCTTGTCGCGGCGGGCCTGATTTCTTCCCAGACATATAAGATAGTTCGGCATTAAAATGGTAAAATAATCTCGTACAGAAAATGCGAGGTGCCGGGCGATGCCGGAGAGAATAAAGAGTTTATTTGTTTTTGACAGGAAAAACATTATACGCATTTCCATAGCGCTTGTTTTGAGTGTCGTGGAATTTATTCTTGTGGCCCGGGATTTCCCTGAGGCGTGCGCCGGAATTGTTATGTTTTTCGTTCTGGCCGTGCCGTCGTTTAAAGTTTCCGGGAAGCACCGTTTTATTCTCGATATTATTTATCCCTTGTATGCCGCATTCTTCGGAATTTACTATTTTCAGCTTGCAAATCTTATAGGACATCCGATATTGGAGGAATTATTCTCGTACTGGGGTTTTCTGCTTGTGCAGAACAGGGTGTTCTATGAGTTGTCGTTTATTATATGCGCATATTTTATTTGCAGAATGTTTTTTATGTCGCCAAAGGTTGCGGCGATTGTCTGCGAAGTGCCGTTTATGCTTATTGCGACGATTGATTACTATGTTTATCAGTTCCGCGGGCATGAGCTTGTGGCTTACGATTTTTTGTCGATACAGACTGCGGGAAATGTTGTCGGGGAGTACACATTTGATTTTTATATTCCGATCGTTTACATGGTTTTGCCGCTTGTTTTGTATTCGCTGATGTTTGTGCATACCAAAGTGGAGAAGTCTGTTGTTAAAGCATATCTGAGATTTCCGTTGTTTTTGGTTTTGTCGGCGGTATTTGCCTTTGCTTCATATGCTTCGGTGTCCGCCTGGTACACATTCCACGAGTTTAAGGAGTGGGGTGACATTCCGTCTTACCGTGACGGGTATTTTTTGAATTTTTTCAAGTCGTTTGAGGTTATGACGGTAAAGGCTCCCGAGGGGTATTCCGCAGAGGCGCTTAACGAGGCAATATCGGAGACGGATATCGGGGATATGTCGGTTGAAGCAGCCGAGGACAGTCCGAATATTATAGTTATCATGAACGAGTCCTATGCGGATTTGTCGATTTATTCCGACATTACGGGGGAGACGGAGAACCCGGACCCTTACTGGGATACATTGAAGAATGAGGACAATGTTATTTCGGGGTATGCGTATTCGTCGGTGTACGGCGGGAACACCTGCAACTCCGAGTATGAATTCCTGACGGGAATGTCGATGGCATACATGCCGCAGTCTTCCGTCCCTTATAACTCATACATAGCCGATGAGAAATCCTATTCCATTGCGCATTTCCTGAAGTCGGCCGGGTATTCGACGCTGGTTATGCATCCGTATTTCTCGTCCGGCTGGAACCGCACAACGGTGTACCCGCTCCTGGGGTTTGACGACATGATGTTCGTGGACGAATTTGAGTACGGAGAGGAGGACATCATCTCCGGGAAGATTTCGGATATGTGCGCATACAGAAATCTTATTACATTGCTTGAAAACAAGTCATCCTCAGAGAAAGACTTCATATTCATGATCACCATTCAAAACCACAGCCCGTATGATGAGCCCGATTTTGAGCCGACGCAGTACTGCACAACGATGAGTGATTACAACAATCTGTTGTTTAACACGTTCAATACACTTATTAGTCACAGTGACTCGGCGCTGGAGTATCTGATTGATTATCTTGAGGGGGCCGACGAGAAGTATGTGCTTTGTATTTTCGGAGACCATCAGCCGGATTCGAAACTTACATCGACCGACGACTTCAATCCCGGCGGAAGGGGCTGGCTTGTGCCGTACATTATCTGGGCCAATTATGATTTTGAGGTTGACGACGAATATGTGCATGACTACACAAGTCTTAACTACCTGGGGCTTGACTGCCTGTCCGTGGCGGGCTTTGAGTACAATGCTTACTACAATGTTCTTGCTGATATTCGAAAAGAAGTTCCGTTTATAAACGCCGTCGGATATTATTCGCTTAAGACCGCTTCGGCGTACGACAACGGCTACTACGGCGATGAGACGGACGAAGAGTTGCTTTCCTTTTACGGGATGCTTGAATACAATCTTGTTTTCGATGAGAACAAGGCGGAATTTATGTCGGATTTCTACGGACAGTCTTAACAGGAGGAGGTGTCTTTATGGAAAAGTATGTTATCACGATTGCCAGAACCTTCGGCAGCGGCGGCAGGCAGATCGCCCTGTCTCTGGGGGATTCTTTGGGGATTCACTGCTACGACAAGGAGATTCTGGACCTTGTGGCGCAGGAAAGCGGTATGGATAAGGATTTCATCAACAGCCGCGACGAGAAGATGACGGGGCACCTTCTGGAACGTGCGTTTAAGATGATTCCCACGCGTGACATCATCACCGCAGATGAGAAGAAATTTGTCTCTGACGTAAATTTGTATAACCTGCAGTCCAAACTGATTTTCGGGTTGGCAGACAAGGGTCCGTGCATAATCGTCGGGCGCTGCGCCGATTTTGTTCTTGAGGAATATCCGAATGTTTTCAGGTTCTTTATAGATGCCCCGAAGGACTATCGCGTGGCAACCGTCGCCGAGAGATTTAATCTCGATAAGGCGGAGGCCGAGAAGCTCGAAAACAAAACCAACAGGTACCGCAAGGACTATTACGAATACTACACCGGCCGCGGATGGAAGGATCCTTCCAACTACGATATAATGTTCAACAGCAGTAAAACAGGGTGGGGAGAAATAATCACGATAATCGAGGATTACATCTCTTATAAATCATCGAAAAATTAATTTATATGTGGGGGAGAACATGGCGGATCTGATTATGCAGGTATCGGGTGTCAGCAAGAATTACGGCCGGCACCGGATATTGAAGAATATTTCACTGGACATTCCGAAAGGCTCGGTTTACGGCCTTGTCGGCAGAAACGGAGCGGGCAAAACCACTCTTATGCGTGTTATGACGGGCCTGCAGCGCCCCGATTCAGGCACAATACAGATAAACACTGAAAAGAAGGGTGTAGGCGCAGTTGGAGCGATTGTCGAGATGCCCTCGATTTATCCAAATGTGTCCGCATATCAGAATCTCGTGTACCAGCACATTAATCTGGGCTTTCAAATCAACGACGATACCAAAACTTATATCAACGAACTTTTGAAGTTTGTCGGGCTTGCCGAAACCGGTAATAAAAAGGCCGGTAAATTTTCTTTGGGTATGCGACAGAGACTCGGCGTTGCCATGGCGATGGTGGGTGACCCGGAACTTTTGATTCTGGACGAGCCCATCAACGGCTTGGACCCTGAAGGAATACTCGATGTTCGTAATCTTATTGTGAAACTTAACAGTGAGCGCGGAATAACGATTGTTATTTCGAGTCACATTCTTTCTGAATTGTCCAAGCTTGCCACTCAGTATGCTTTCATGGAGAACGGTGAGGTTATCAAGCAGATTAGCGCCCATGAAATCGAGACTGCCGGCCGCCCGAAGACATTGGTTGCCGCAGACAAAATTCCCGAACTTCAGAATATTCTTTCCGCAAAGGGTTTGAATTCGACCTTAACCTCCGACGGAAAACTTGAGGTTGACGGACAAATCTCACTTATGGAACTGGCATCCGTTGCCGGTTCCGAAGGAATCGAGATATTGAGTGCCACACCCGTGGAGACCGATTTGGAAAAATTCTTTGTCGATTTGGTGGGAGGGCAGCAGTAATGGGCAGTCTTATTAAATTTGAATTCAAGAGAATAATATCCACCCCTTTGACATATGTGTTCCTCGCAGCATGTTTTGTTACGGGACTTATGAAATCTTTGATTTACAACTGGATGATCGGGGGAGGCGAACTTAAACTTGCGGAGACTTCCGAACAACTTACTTTGATTTGGATTGTTGCGGGTGCTTTTATTTCGTCGTTCCCTTTGTTCTCGGCGATTTATATTACGATTTTCTTAGGCAACGATTACAGCAGCGGATTTATGCGCAATAAAATAATTGCAGGGCACAAGCGTTGGAAAATATTTTTCTCTGCCGCTATAACCCAGCAGATTACAGCCCTGGCCGGAATTGTTATATACCTGTTTGCTGAGTTTGTTGTCTTCGCTCTGAACCGCAATTTGGTCGGTGTCACTTCTGACTTTATTGTCAGATTCCTGACACTTGTTATCGCGTATCTTTCCATTGTGGCACTTTACACAGCGTTTGCGCTTGTTGTTCGCCGCAAGGGAATCACTATTACATTCAGCATTATATTTGCGTGGTCTTTGTCAACAATCGGAATGATAACAGGCTACTTCGACTTTCCGGTATCCGCCGGTGAAACATTCAAGGAAAACTACGATAAAATCTGCTACGAAATAGTCGATCAGGCACCGACCAAGGAGACCGGTGAAGATGCACGGGAATATTTCGAACTTTACACGGATTCGTTGGTTAGCAGCACCTCAGGTCCCGCTTATAAATTTTTCCACACGATATACACGGTAACGAATTCCGGGTTGTTGTCGGATTACGATATCGGACTTTTCAGTTCCGGAGAGTTCGGAGACGAACGCAACACAAGATTGGCAGATTATTATGAAAGCCTTTTGAGATATACGAGTTATGTGTCGTACGGTACTTACGATTATAATTGCACCGTTATTGATGCAAAAGATATCGAATACGCCGCTCTTCCGGGCATGACGCAGGATTATTCAACGCTTAACACCATATACATCACCAAATCGCTTGTTTGGGTGTGCATCTGGCTCGGCGGGGGATATCTGCTTTACCGCCGCAAAAATATCTTCTGATATTTCGGCAGGCGGTGCAAATGAACCTATATTTGCACCTACGGCAGGTCGCAATGTCGGTGGAAACAGTGCGAATCAACCTACATATCAACCTATGGCAGGTCGCAATGTCGGTGGAAACAGTGCGAATTAACCTACATATCAACCTACGGCAGGTCGCAATGTCGGTGCATTCGGGGCAAAAAAACCGACATTTGCACCTATGGCAGGTTCACATGTCGGTGCATAATTATTCTGTTGTGGCTGAAGATGTGTTGCCTTTGAAGATTTCTTCCATTGTGTGCCAGCCGAGGACTGCGCATTTAACACGTGCCGGCATGTGGGATACGTCTTCTAAGATTCCGGCTTCTTCCAAAAGTTCTTTTTCTTCGTCGGTTATTTTGCCTTTGATCATGCGAAGGAAGATGTCGGCGAGTTTAAGTGCTTCGTCTTTTGATTTGCCGATAATAAGGTCTAACATCATGTCGCAGGATGCCTGGGAGATGGCGCAACCGTCACCTTCGAAAGCGCCGTCTTTTACGATGTCGTCTTCAATCTTAAGTGAAAGGATTATGTCGTCACCGCAAGAGGGATTGACGCCTTCCAACGTATAGTTTGCGCCCTCAATCTTTTTCTTGTGAAAAGGGTGGATGTTATGTTCGGTGAGTATTTCGTTGTAAAAAGTGTTACTCGGCATAGCCCATTTTCCTCCTGATATCGGAAACGCTTGCTGCAAAGCGGTCGATTTCATCTTCTGTGTTGTAAAAGGATAAACTCGCGCGTGTTGTGCTCATCACGCCCAGATGCTTCATCAGGGGCTGGGCGCAGTGGTGTCCGGCGCGAACGCAAATCTTATCGGAATCCAAAATGTACGCGACATCGTGAGGGTGGACGCCCTCTATCGCAAAGGTCAGAATTCCGTGGTGATCGTGCGCTTCCGGCGACCCGAAAATTTTAACATGAGGGATTTGCGAGAGGCGGTCGAAAGCATAAACGGTGAGTTCTTCTTCGCGTTTTGCAATTTCATCTATCCCGAGTTCCGTTACGAATTTAAGTGCGGCTGTAAGGCCTGCGGCTCCGGAGCAGTTGACCGTACCGGCCTCGAACTTGTGCGGGACCTCGGCGAAGGTTGCAGAGTCGCGCGTTACATAGTCGATCATCTCGCCGCCCATTAAGAACGGAGGCATTTCCTCGAGTAATTCCTTCTTGGCGTAGAGCGCGCCGATTCCCATGGGAGCATAAATTTTATGTCCCGAAAAGGCCAGAAAATCCACATCCAAATCAGATACATCCACTTTGATGTGCGGGATGCTCTGCGAGGCATCGCAGAGGATTTTCGCGCCGTTTGCATGAGCGATTTCTGAAAAATCCTTAATGTTGTTCTCGGTCCCCAAAACGTTTGAAACGTGTGTTATCGCAACAAGTTTTACGTCGGGGGTGACTGCTGCCTTGAATGCATCGGTCGTTATTTTTCCTTCATCATCGCACTCAATGTATTTAAGTGTTGCGCCTGTAGTTTTGCAGACTCTCTGCCACGGGAGGAGATTGCTGTGGTGCTCGGCGATGCTGATGAGAATTGAGTCGCCGGGTTTTATGAAGTTCATGCCGTAGGAAAAAGCAACCAAATTGATGCTTTCCGTGGCATTTCTTGTAAACACGATTTGCTCGGCAGCCGACGCATTGATGAAATTCGCAACAGCCTGCCTTGCGCCTTCGTAACAGTCAGTTGCCTTGATGCTGAGTTCGTAGAGGCCGCGCATGGGGTTGGCGTTGGATTCCTCGTAGTAAGCCTTAACCGCATCGATTACGCACTGCGGCTTTTGGGTTGTAGCGGCATTGTCCAAATATGCGGTCTCATCTTTTATGAGAGGGAAGAGGGAGCGGATGGATTTGGTGTCGATTGCCATTTAATCCGCCGTCCTTCCGAGGTAGGAATTTACCTCATGGATTACATCTTCGTCACCGATAAGGGAGAGCGTGCTGTCGATACGGCTTTCGGCCATTATCTGTGCGGCATCTTCGGTTGCGATTCCGCGGGAATTCAGATAGAAGATTAAATCTTCGTTTAAGCGCCCGATTGTCGCACCGTGAGAGCCTTCAACGTCTTCCTCGTCGCAGAGGATAACCGGAATTGTTTTGTTTGTGATTTTATCTCCTAAAATCAGAACGTCTTCTGTCTCGGCGCCTTTCGAACCGTGGCAGCCGTTCTTCATGTCGATAGTGCCGCGGAAAATCTTCTTTGCGCCTTCGTAGAGAACACCGTTTACCGAAAGCAAACTTTCGGTCTTAACGCCGCGGTGGTTAATCAGGTAGTTCATATCCAAAACCTGATTCTCGCGTGCCGTATAACAGATGTTGGTTGTGAGGGAAGACTTTTTGCCGTCCAGGTTAATCTCGTAGTCGGTGTAGTTGTTGCCGTCCCCAAGAAACAGCTGAATAATCTTAATCTGAGCATTGTCTTCGGCGGTTCCGCAGATGTTGTTCAAAAGACTGCCGTCGCTGTTCAGGATAACCTGTATAAGACGCAGGGTAGAGCCTGCTTTTGCGTTAAGCGTTGTTTTAAAGCGCGAAAACTTATTTTCCGCAGACCCCTCAATAACTTCGAAAACACAAGTCTCGTCGCCTTCGGGAGCGGTGATTGTAACTTCATCCGACGCTTCGGGGGCAAGGTGTACTTTAAGTTTTACGCAACCTTTGCCTTCGGATACGTAAGTGTTGTCTTCTTTTTTCGATATCGAGGAAAGTTCTTCTTTAATGCCTGAATTTGCACTGAAGGTTACGTCTTCGATTTTTGTCTCGTTTAAGTTGAGCCATCTCCATGTGGGGGAGGGAAGTGTGTTTATAATCATTTTTTTGCCCTCCTTTATCCGATGCTTCCGACCATTTCGAGTCGGATCAGGTTGTTCATTTCAACCGCGTATTCAAGCGGCAGTTCCTTCGAGACGTTGTCGGCAAAGCCGCTGACGATAAGGGCCCGGGCTTCTTCCTCGGACAGGCCGCGGGACATTAAATAGAAGACTGTCTCGTCGCTTATGCGGCCTATTTTTGCCTCGTGTCCTACGTCACAGTCACCGCACCTGATGTCCATCGCGGGAATCGTGTCGGAGCGGGAGATGTTGTCGACCATAAGGGACTGGCACGATACGGCGGATTTGCTGCCGTGAGCTTTTTCCGTGACGACGACGGAGGACCTGAATGTATTCTTGCCGCCGTCCTTGGAAATCGAGCGGGTGTTGACGTATGAGGATGTGTTCGGTGCGTTGTGTACGACCTTGCATCCGGTATCGAGATCTTGGTCTTTGCCCGCGAAGGTTACGCCGGTAAATTCCGATTTTGCGCCCTCGCCGTCCAAAACACTCATGGGGTAGAGGTAGGATACATGCGAGCCGAAGGAGCCCGATACCCACTCAATCGTGCCGCCTTCTTTGACGTACGCGCGCTTGGTGTTTAGGTTGTACATGTTCTTTGACCAGTTTTCGATTGTCGAATATCTGATCTTTGCGTTCTTTCCAACGTACAGTTCAACCGCGCCGGCGTGTAAATTCGCGACGTTGTATTTCGGAGCCGAGCAGCCTTCTATAAAGTGCAGGTATGCGCCTTCTTCAACGATTATCAAGGTGTGCTCGAACTGGCCTGCGCCCGGAGCATTAAGTCTGAAATAAGACTGCAGCGGGATTTCAACGGAAACTCCCTTGGGTACGTAGACGAACGAACCGCCTGACCAAACCGCGCCGTGAAGGGCAGCGAATTTGTGGTCGGTGGGCGGAATCAGTTTCATGAAATGCTCTTTTATCATGTCCGCATACGGGCCGTGCAGGGCGGACTCAATGTCGGTGTAAATTACACCCTGCGCAGCAACTTCTTCTTTGACGTTGTGGTACACAAGCTCGGAGTCATACTGAGCGCCAACACCGGCTAAAGATTCGCGCTCGGCCTGGGGGATACCCAAGCGCTCAAATGTGTCTTTAATCTCTTCAGGGACATCCTTCCAATCGGTTTTCATGGAAGTGTTGGGTCGTATGTAAGTTACGATATTCTCCATGTTGAGACCTTCGATGGAAGGGCCCGCATAAGGCATACGCATTTTGTTGTAGATGTCGAGGGACTTCATTCGGAAGTCGTGCATCCATTCAGGGTCGTTCTTCTCCCTGGAAATCTGTTCAACTATCTCCGGATTGAGGCCGGAGTCCACTTTATAAGCATCGTCTTCGCTGTAGCGAAAATCGTAAATGCTTCTGTTTATGTCATCGATATGTGTTTTCTCGGCCATAGTTTCAGCCCCTGTTCAAAAACTGGTCAAAGCCCTTGTCGTTGACGGAAGCGATGAGGGAAGAGTCGCCCTCGGCCACGAATTTGCCGTCCGCTAAGATATGAGTCTTGTCGATTGCAAGGCCATCCAGAATTCTTGTGATGTGAGTGATTATAAGAAGTGCGCCGCCGACGGTCTCCTTGTAGTACTTGATACCCTTGGTGACCGTGTGCACGGCATCGATGTCAAGGCCGGAGTCGGTCTCGTCCAAAATCGCGAAATCGGGCTTTAACATAAGCAACTGCAGGATCTCGGCCTTCTTTTTCTCACCGCCCGAAAAGCCTACGTTCAGGTCGCGGTCGGCATAGGAAGGGTCCATGTCGAGCATCTCCATTGTCTTGGTGAGTTCCTTCTTGAAATTCCACATACGAAGTCTTTCGCCGGTTTTCTGCTCGACGCATGTTCTTATAAAATTGGCAAGCGTGATGCCGGGAACCTCAACAGGGTTTTGGAATGACAGATACATTCCGAGCTTTGCACGTTTGTCCGTGGACATCGAGGTGATGTCTTCGCCCTTGAAATTAATCGTGCCTTCCGTGACCGTATATTTGGGCGCGCCGATAAGCGCGTTGCCGAGCGTCGATTTGCCCGCGCCGTTCGGGCCCATCAAAACGTGAACCGTTCCCGAATCTATACTTAAATCTATTCCGTGAAGTATTTCTTTGTCTTCAACACTGACCTTAAGGCCCTGTACCTGAAGCAATGACTGACCGTCCATGAAGTCTCCTCCGATTTCCTGTTATAAAGCATAAATATCATACACTTTGACTACTTTCAGTCAAGGGGGAAAACGACATATAACGAAAACTTTTACCCTCAAAACCTGACTTCTTTTCTGCATAAAAACGCTTATATATGGTAGACTTGAGGCACTTTTGAACATGGAGGAGACAGTATCATGAAGGACTGGTTTAAGACCGCCGTTTTCTACGAGATATATCCGCAGAGTTTTATGGACAGCAACGGCGACGGCGTAGGGGATTTACAGGGAATAATTTCCAAACTCGACTATGTAAAGGATTTGGGGGCCGACGCAATCTGGCTCAATCCGATATTCGATTCCCCGTTCAAGGACGCGGGATACGACGTGCGCGACTACAAGAAGGTTGCCGAAAGATACGGCACCAACGACGACGCAAAGCAGTTGTTCGAGGAAGCCCACCAAAAAGGTTTACGCATACTTTTGGATTTGGTTCCGGGCCACACATCCGAGCAACACGAGTGGTTTAAGTTAAGCGGGGCGGAAAACCCGGAAGACCGCGGCGGTATGTCCGACCGCTATGTCTGGTCGAAGACCTGGTTCGGCGGCATGTGGCCGCGCCCGTACATCGGCGGTGAGATGCCCCGTAACGGCACATATCTCATCAACTTCTTCAAAAGCCAGCCGGCTTTGAACTACGGCTTCGGAGAGATAGACGCCCCCTGGCAGCAGAGATACGACAGCGAGGGTGCGATTGCAACCCGAGATGCAATGGTCGATGTCTGCAAATTCTGGCTCTCCATGGGGTGCGACGGTTTTCGCGTCGACATGGCGGACTCTCTTGTTAAGAACGATACTCCGGAGAAGAAATACACCTGTGAGACCTGGCGTTACATCTTAGGTAAAGTCAGAGCGGATTTCCCTGAGGCTGTATTTGTTTCAGAGTGGTCCTGGGCCAAAGGCTCGCTTTGCGATGCCGGCTTTGACATGGACTTTTGGCTCGACCACGCCGGCGGCGGATATAACTCGCTTTTGCGCGACTACGAGCGCGGCGGTGTGCCTGCGGATAAAGTCAATCCTTTCGAGGGTGAGGCAGAGCCCGGAGCGGAAGACAAGAGTTTCTTTAAGACGGGCTCGGGCGGAGACCCGATGAGATTCGTTAACGAGTTCAACGAACGCATGGAAAGTGTTATCGAAAGCGAAGGGGCGATGGCATATATTTCCTGCAACCACGACACGCCCCGCGCGGCACGCACTTTATCAGAGAAAGAATGCCTGATTGCCTATGCAACTCTGTTTTCACTTCCCGGAGTGCCGTTTATTTACTATGGCGATGAGATCGGAATGACCTACTTGGAGGGCCTTTCAACCGTTGAAGGCGGATATACCAGAACCGGCAGCAGATCCCCGATGCAGTGGGACAGCAGTGACAACTGCGGTTTTTCAACCGCAGATGCAAAAGATTTGTATATCCCGCAAGATGATTCTGAAAACGCACCTACGGTTGCAATGCAAACCGCGGCTCCTTATTCGATGCTAAACACTTTGAAAAACTATATTGCCTTGCGCAAGTCCGAACCTTCTTTGGCGGCCGACAGTCCCGTCCAGATAACATTTGCCCGTGAAGGTATCCAGGTGTTGTCTTTTAACCGCGGCAACGACCTGACCGTGACGGCCAACATGTCTTTGGACAACTTCATCCGCGAGGAGAGGCTCGAGGTTATATTCTCATTGGGCGATGTTAAGTCCGAAGAAGGCAAAATCACTTTTGCACCGGGAAGTTTTGCAATCTGCAGGATAAAGGAGTGACATAAATGAATTGTCCCGAGATTGTTAAAAACACACGTCTTACCGTAATTCTTGGCGCATACGGAAGCGGGAAGAGCGAGATCAGCGTTAACGTTGCGACGGCCCTGCGTTCCGCGTTCCCGCAACCGCAGAAAATTCTTTTGGCTGACCTCGATATCGTAAATCCGTTCTACCGTTCGGCCGATGCGAGGGAATTGCTCGAATCCTCCGGCATCCGCGTCGTGGCCCCGGATTATGCCAAATCCAACGTCGACGCACCTGTGCTGCCCGGAGAAGTTTATGTTATTTTCGACGACGAAGAGTACAAGGGTGTCTTTGATATCGGCGGAGAGGACATGGGTGCCGTCGTGCTCGGGTCTTTGCGCCGTCGTCTCGAAAACACGGACCACAGGATACTCATGGCCGTAAACACTCTGCGCCCATTCACATCCGATGCCCCGCAAATTGCCGAGATGACAGCCGAACTTTGCGCGGCCTCTGGGTTCCCGATTGACGGGTACATCAACAATACGAATCTTTTGGGCGAGACCACACCCGAAATTATCGCCGAGGGCGAAAAAATAATCCTTGAGGCATCCGAACTCACCGGAATTCCTTTGCTTGTGACATCCTACATGGACGGCATCGAAGGCATTGACGGCGCCGGATTTGCCGCTCCTGAAGTGTTCGTTATGGACAGGCGCATTCACTACGATTATTAAATTGTGGCATGCCGACAAAAATGTTATTATAGTTTCGGGTCAACAGACTTATAAAAAATCACAGGAGGATATTTTAATGGGTTTAATCAGTTTGGTTGCAAACATCGCCGGTACAGTCGGTTCGTCCATTTCTTCGGAAATTGCGGATCAGTATCAGGAAGTGTTCAGCTGTGACTCTCTGGGTGAGAAGGTTCTCGTTCACAAGGGCGCGGCTCGTAACGAAAAGGGTAGAAACAAAGGTTCAACGGATGTAATCACACAGGGTTCCGTTATTTTTGTACCTGAAGGAACAGCGCTTCTTTTGGTAGACGGCGGTCAGGTAATCGATTTTACGGACAAAGCCGGATACTACAGATGGGATTCTTCCACATCTCCTTCGGTCCTGTCCGACAAGCATTTCGCAACAAATCTTAAGAAGTCAATCTCCGACATGTGGGATCGTATGCGTGCGGCAGGCGAAATCACAAAGCAGCAGCGCGTTTATTTCGTAAACCTGCTCGAGATGAGAGACAACAACTTCGGTACGGCGACACCTTTGCCTTACGCAGACCCCGAGTACCGCAACATCTACGTAAGAATCAACGGAACATTCTCCTACAGAATCGAGAATCCGGTTCAGTTCTTCAAAGCGATTTCCGGTAACGTTTCCGGTGACTTCACCGCAGAACAGTTGATGGGTTCTCCGGCAAGCCCGAAGCAGCCCCGCCAGGAATTCCTCGACCACTTAACGGAAGTTCTCAACCGTTGCGGCGGTCAGGACAAGATTATGTTCGCAAATCTTCCTTCCGAGCAGTCCAGACTTCGTAAGTATATGCAGGATTGCCTCGATGAGGATTGGCTCCAGGCAAGAGGTATGGTTGTCGAAGCGGTCGCGATCAATTCCATCACACCCGACGACAAGTCCCGTGAGAGAATCGAGCAGATCGACTCCGCAAAACTTTACGGTTCCGATGCAAATGCTTTGGCGGCTCAGGTTGCTCTCGGCCAGACAGAGGCTATGAAGCTCGCAGGCAACAATGCCAACGGCGCAGTTAACGGCCTCATGGGCGTAGGCATGATGCAGGGCATGGGCGGCAACAACGCAACCGCTTCGGCTCTCCAGATGATGCAAAACAACAATGCCCAGGCAGCGGCGGCGGCTCCCGCGGCGGCGGCAGGCGCAGCGGTTGCAGGTGCTGCGGCGGCAGGATGGACCTGCGAATGCGGCCACACAGGCAACACCGGCAAGTTCTGCAGCGAGTGCGGCAAGCCTCAGCCGGCTCCCGCAGCGGCAGGTTGGACCTGCGAGTGCGGACACACAGGCAATACAGGTAAGTTCTGCAGCGAGTGCGGCAAACCGATGCCCGCAGCGGCGCCTTCAAAGTGCCCTAACTGCGGCTACGCACCGGCAGACGGCAAGATGCCTAAGTTCTGCCCTGAGTGCGGCACAAAGATTGAGTAATCAATCAACAATTCAAACAACGACAGCCGGGTTCGCCCGGCTGTTTTTTTTTGCTTGTAAAATTTTCCCACTTTGTATTCGGAAATGCACCGTAAAATGAACCTGTGGTAGGTTCCGATGTCGGTGGAAACAACGCAAATCAACCGACATTTCCACCTACGACAGGTCGTGATGTAGGTGGAAACGGCATAAATCAACCGACATTTCAACCTACCACAGGTCGTGATGTAGGTGGAAACAGCCCAAATGCACCGTAAAATTAACCTGTAGCAGGTTCAAATGTAGGTGAAAACAACCCAGTAAGTTCAGAACTGAGATGCATGAAAAAATGCTTTGGAAACATAATTGTTGCGGGTGTATTTGCAAATTTTTAACCATATCTGACATGTTGCGGCGCAACCTTGCGAAAGTTAACTCGTTGTATTATATTTTTTAATGCAAAAATATTACTTATATGTGGGAAGGAAAGCCTCGTGGAATTATCTGAACTTAATTTGAACGGACCGTTTTTCGGTGATTGGACCGCGAAGTCCGTTATAGGCACAGGTTCATGCGGAACCGTTTATCTGATGACACGCGGCACTTCCGGCGATAAGTGCGCGATGAAAGTGATTTGCGCCAAGACTTCCCTGAATTTGGATGAGGTCAATGAGGTCTTCGACAGGTACAAGGATTTGGAAGGCCGCGGCAATGTTTTTGTCGAGCACGAGACCATGAATAAGGAGATAGACGGCAAGGTTTATGTTTTCGAGAAGATGCCGTATCTGCCTTCTTTGGCGATTTACGCTTCCGGGTGCGACCTGGATAAGGAAGAAATTGCAAGGCTGGGTTCAGATGTCTGCACGGCCCTGGAGTACTGCGAGTACAAGGGCATTACGCATGGAAACATCAAGCCCACAAATATTTTTGTAAACGACGACGGCGGTTTTGTTCTGGGGGATTTCGGTTCGGTTGAGATTGCGAAGATTGTCGGGGATTATTCTTCCGCCGATAATTGCGATTTCAGTTCCCCCGAGGTTTACCGCGATTCGAGTTTTGACAACACCGCCGATATTTATTCGCTTGGCATGGTTTTATATACACAGCTGAACGGTAAGCGCGGGCCTTTCCTGCCGCCGGAGCCCGAGTCGTTCACGATGGACGATTTGGAGGCCGCGACAAAGCGCAGAATGTCCGGTGAGACTTTCGAAAACCCTGCAAGAGGTGGTGATGAGTTTGCCAAGATTATCAACAAAGCATGCCAGACGGATCCGGAGAAGCGTTATTTCTCGGCCGCTAAGATGAAGTCCGATCTGAAAAAAATTACGGGCGGAGCGGCTGCAACAAAGGCGCCTTCGGTCTCTCCCGCAAAAACGACTGCGGCCGCCGCAGGGGTTTTCGTATCGAACAACAAGCCCGCGGCACAGGCGCCGAAGAACAATGTGCCCTCGGGTATTTTCTCGTCCTCGGAGCCTGTTGAGGAAATCAACATAGCCGAGCATTCCGCAAGTGATTTGAAGAACAGCCCGTTTGCGTCGGCGATTATTATGCCGAACGAGGCTATGGTAAAGAAGAACGGCGATGAAGACAAGAAGAATGTCCCTTCCGGAATATTTGCATCTTCGGCGGCAACCGCTGCTGCGGCAACCGCTCCCAAGACAACTCAAAAGCCGGAATACTATACACATTCAAGTTACACGAACAAGGTCACGATGTCAGACGGTTTTATCAAGAATGACGAAGAAGACGACGATGAGAACAAGTTCCTCGCCTTCCTTAAATCCGGCACGGGGAAACTTGTTATCGGAATAACAATTGCGATTATCGTGGTAACGATTCTGATTATCATTCTGGTCAATGCGATAAAGACATCGGTCAGCGACATGACCGCGACATCGTCCGTGTCCAACACGCGCGTGAGCAAGAATATCGATGAGACCGAGGAGTCCGAGGAGACTGAGGAGACAACAACGGAGGAGTCCGAGGAGACTGAGGAGACAACAACAGAGGAGTCCGAGGAGACTGAGGAGACAACAACCGAAGAAGAGGAAGAAACCACGACAACAAAGGAAACCACTTCGGCGACGACCACCACCAAGGAGTCGAAAACGACAACCACGACAACGGCGCGCGAAGAAGAAACTACAACTACCGCTTCCGAGACGACAACAACTGCGGAAGCAACAACAACTACGACTACCGCTGAGGTCACCACGACGACCACAACGGAAGCGACAACCACCACGACAACAACTGCCGCGACTACTACCACGACAACAACGGCTGCACCGACTACGACAACGGAAGCGACCACAACGTCCGATTCCGATTTCTATGCAGACTATTGAGTCCGGGGTTCTAATTAAGACAGTTGAATATAAAGGCTTAAGTTTAACGGAGGTTTTTTGTGGCAAAAGGTAAAGTTACATTCAACGAAGACCTGTGCAAGGGTTGCGGCCTGTGCGTCGCTGCCTGCCCTCAGAAAATTCTCGAACTCGACAAGACGAGGCTGAACACCAAGGGATATCACCCTGCTGCATGTGTGGAGCCCGACAAGTGCGTCGGATGCACATTCTGCGCAGTGCAGTGCCCTGATTCGGTCATCACAGTCGAGAGAGACTGAGGAGGTATTTATGGCACAGAAAAGAGTATTGATGAAGGGCAATGAGGTCATTGCCGAGGCAGCCATAAGAGCGGGATGCCGTAACTATTTCGGTTACCCCATCACACCTCAGACAGAGGTTATGCACTATATGGCCAAGAAGATGGTACAGATCGGAGGAAATTTCGTTCAGGCCGAGAGTGAAGTCGCCGCCATCAACATGGTTTACGGATGCGCATCCGCAGGCTTCAGGGTTATGACATCCAGTTCCTCACCGGGAATTTCGCTCAAGCAGGAGGGTATTTCCTACATCGCCGGCGCCGAACTCCCGGCAGTCGTTGTCAATATCGTAAGAGGCGGCCCGGGCTTAGGCGGCATTCAGCCTGCACAGGGCGACTACTTCCAGGCAACAAAAGGCGGCGGACACGGCGACTACAGAAACATCGTCATCGCTCCGGCTTCCGTTCAGGAGCTCTATGAGATGACGGTTGAAGCGTTCAACCTCGCCGACAAGTACAGAATGCTCTGCATGATCATGGGTGACGGTACCCTGGGTCAGATGATGGAGCCTGTCGCTTTCCGCGATGAGGAGCCTATTCTCAAGATCGAAAAGCCCTGGGCCACAATAGGAAGATCGAAGACACCCGACGGCAAGATGCGTGAGCATAACATGGTCACATCCATTTACATCAACCCGGATATGCTCGAGTACAAGAACAGGGAACTTCAGGAGAAGTATAAGCTTGTCGAAGAAAACGAGCAGCTTTACGAGGGCATCAACCTTGAGGATGCCGAAGTCGTAATCACGGCGTTTTCGACATGTTCGAGAATTTCAAGAAACGTTATAAGACAGGCGGCCGAGCTCGGAATCAAGGTCGGCATGATAAGGCCTATCACTTTGTGGCCGTTCCCGTCCAAAATCGTTTCCGAAGTAGCCGATATGCCTTCCGTTAAGGGATTCCTTGACGTCGAGCTCAACGCGGGCCAGATGATCGAGGATGTCCGTCTTGCGGTAAACGGCAGGAAGCCTGTTTACTTCCACGGAAGAATGGGCGGAAATCTCCCGACACAGAAGGAAATTCTCGACAAGGTTGTCAGAATTCACAACGGAGAAAAAGTGGAAGGAGGTATTGTCTGATGGCTGTAGTATTTAAACCGACAGAAGGTCTTACGGATAAGCCTTTCCATTATTGTCCCGGATGCTGCCACGGCATTATCCACAGAATAATCGCAGAGTCCCTCGTGGAGATGGACCTGCTCGGTGAAGCGGTTGAGGTTGCATCCGTCGGATGTACCTATAATTCATACGAATATTTCAACTGCGACGCAGTTCAGGCTGCGCACGGAAGAGCACCTGCCGTTGCAACCGGTATCAAGCGTAACCTTAAAGATCAGACGGTCTTCACATATCAGGGAGACGGAGATCTTGCATCCATCGGTACCGCCGAGATCATCCATGCCGCGGCGCGCGCCGAGAAAATCACGGTTTTCTTTGTAAACAACGCGGTTTACGGCATGACCTCCGGCCAGATGGCTCCGACCACCTTGCTCGGACAGGTTACGACAACATCGCCTTTCGGACGCGACGCTTCCTATCAGGGTTACCCGATCAACGTCAGTGAACTGATCTCCAACCTGACCGGCGCCGTTTATGTAGAACGTGTCTGCGTTACGGATTTCAAGAATATCCAGAACGCAAAGCGCGCCGTACAGAAGGCTTTCAATGTTCAGCGCAACAACTTAGGCTTCTCGTTCGTTGAGTTCTTATCCACATGCCCCACCAACTGGGGTAAAGAGCCTCTCGAGGCAATGGATTGGCTCAAGGAGAAGATGATCCCTCAGTATCCTCTCGGATGCTTCAAGGGCGAAGACTTAAAGTTCGACAAAGACGGTCTTCTTATCGCAGGCTCAACATTGCCTGAGCAGGGCAAGAAGGAGGTGCAGGGATGATTGACTTTTCAGTAATTCTTGCCGGATTCGGCGGTCAGGGAATCTTATCCGCCGGCAAAATGGCAGCGGAAGCCGCTCTTTACGAGGGTAAGGAAGTTTCCTGGTTCCCGTCCTACGGCCCCGAGATGCGAGGCGGCACGGCAAACTGCTCCGTCGTAATTTCGGACGAAGCCATCGGATCGCCTGTCATCAACGACGCCGATGTTGTAATCTGCCTGAACCAGCCTTCCATGGAAAAGTTCGAAAAGCAGTTGGTCAAAGGCGGCCTTCTCATCATCGACTCTTCGCTCTTTATGTTGGAGCCCACCCGCGACGACATAAAGTTCATCCCGATGGGCGCTTCCGAGATCGCTTCGGATTTGGGCTCCATGGCTTACGCTCCGATCGCCATGATCGGTTGCATGGCAACGGCCACAGGATGCTTCACGAGAGACTCCTTCGAGAAATCCCTCTACGAAGTTCTCCCCGAAAGACGTCACCACATGATTCCCAACAACATGACAGCCTTCGACAAAGGCGCGTCTTTCGCCAAATAACACACATCGAAAACAAAAACCACAAACAAAAGAGGAGACCCGCAGTGGTCTCCTTTTTCTCTTGCATCGAAAATTTTTCTATGTTATAAACTTAACAACGCAATGTGTTGCGCAAATAAAATTATAATATCCAACAGGAGGGGTGATGCGGAGACGCAGGTTCATCGAAAAATTTGTATTTGATGCACAATGGTGTAAGTATAGATTTAACGGGAGATCTTTTGCCGATAAAGGTTCCTTCTGTGTTTTACAGTGAACGTGAGGAAAAAGATAAGACCATTGATGGCGA
>Ga0065711_1004607_pt1 | contig 22958 bp, 16 predicted proteins | sample Hoacrofraction12_FD_59098 | JGI IMG/M metagenome (GOLD analysis project Ga0065711, IMG submission 59098) | Hoatzin crop microbial communities from Cojedes, Venezuela - Epithelial fraction 12 v2 (version 2) | ecosystem: Host-associated > Birds > Digestive system > Esophagus > Crop | place... | reverse complement strand
GCCCCGCCTGGACAAGGTCCTGTGCAGCCTGCTGTAGGTGACCCTGCTTCGGCAGGAGGGTTGGACTAGATGACCCACAGAGGTCCCTTCCAACCCCTACCATTCTGTGAGGAGCTTAACTTTGCTGCTGCCCTACTCAAAAGGTTTCTTTTACCCCACAGAACAGAGAAAAGGAAGTGATACTTCCCTTTGCCTGTGCCAGTGTCCCCAAACATGACATACCCTATCCCAACAAAGTCCAAAACTGGTAAAAGCTTTCTGCTCCCCCTGTGAGAACCCAAACCTTGCTGTTAGAGGTCCTTCAAACATTTCAACACCAAATTCAAGAACATCGTGGCAAAACTAAAAAAAAAAGAAAGTCGTCCTCATAATGACAATATACTGAATGCAGTATCAGGACTGGGAACAAATACATTAATGAATTTGGCACACATTTTAACATTTAAGGCAGCTTGTGAGATATTTACTATTGACTATGTTAAAAATGTTCTGAAAACTTCTGGGCAAACTGCTAAAGAAACCACAATAATGTGCGGGCATTGAAGTGCTTTCAGTTGTTATTTGGATGAAAATAATGAACTTAGTTCATGTACTTCATTCCTCCTCTTTTCCAAGTGAGTAATTAACACAAAAGTTCTAACACACTATAATTCGAGCACGTTAATTTTACACTCTGATTTCACTCCTTGTAACTCACATCCTTGATATACAAGTCCCGCAGACTGCATGGCTGGAGAATTCAGTTGCAGGTCACAACACATGAGCAGGAAAAGGTTTGCTGTCACACACTTTGATACGGTGAATAATTTTGCAAGATACCTTCAACACAGGAGTAATTCTACGAAAGTCCGAGTTAGGCATTTGTTTAGGTCCTTGATGAATTAGCATTGTCTTTAATACCAGAATTTGGCAACCTCTGAAATTCTTGACTGCTAAAGCATCACAAAATACATACTTCACTGCTTAGTTCATGTTTCCCTGCCTAATCAAGCTACGCATTTTCTTGCTTGTATAAGCTAAACATTATTGGAATTACTGTGCAGGAACAATGTTATCAGAAATAATTTGTAGGAGCATTTGCCCTGCGGCCAAAAAAAATACACGAGAGAGGTACTTATCTAACCCCTTCCTCTGCAGTCCTACAGAGTGAGACAGATCAGTCATGAAGGCGACAATAATCTCAGCTAAAATAGCAGACCAAGACTCCTCAGTAAATTTTGTTTTGTATTTGCACTATTTCCAGTTTTGTGCTATTTACTTCCAAATCCATTTCCTGTATATAGCAAAAAGCTCAGGTAAAGCAGGAACATGAACTTTTCTCATGTTCACCTCACAGCAGAGTAGGAATAGCAGAGACCTCAATCACAGGAAAGCAGAGAGCTCTTGTTGTTTTTCCCCTCAATCTTCCTAAAAAATAATTAAATCTAAGCTTTCACTTGTCAGGAAAACTACAGCCAGTTCAGTCTTAATGACTTTACTTTCACTTTGCTCAAAAATTACCATGGGTACGGCGGAAAACACTCCAAAATAAAGAACACCATCTAAACTCTAGCTCTCATTTTTCTTTAAAAAAAAAGCAAAACAAACAAACAAAAATCCCAAACCAAACACACAACAGAAGAAAAAAAACTTATTTCAAGAGACAGCAATCCAAGGGCCAATATAAGAAATATTCATCCTGGACAAACAATTATCTGTAGATTTCATAACTGAGCAGAAAATTTCCTATGCTAGCTTGGAGTCTTTCTTCAAAGCGATGTAAGGCTTTAGTTGCTTCTAATCCTTTCAGAGCACACAAGATTGGACATCACAGCCATGACGTTGCTGGACTGGAAAGCTATTTTACGACATTTTGCAGTTTGTAAGAAGCATTGGTTACAATTTTCCTTTCCCTCAGATATCTGCACAGTGTTCATGGTAACTAATGCACCTACCTTTACTAAAGATGTAGAAAAATATACACTTTTAGAGAAGGCAATATACAGTTTCCTAAAATAATTCAGAATATTAGACGTATTTGTGAAACCTTAATGCTGAAGTCCATTAAATACACTGACCTATATAGCTCACATTCTACTTCTCCAATCCACAACTGCTGTGTTTCTTAATTAACACAATCTTCTTACCTATTATGTTTTCATTACGTTATGAATTTCATGCTTGGTGTTTTTCCCCGCGGGGATTTCCAGTGGGGGCGGGTATCGGAGAGTCACAACGAAGCCAGGAAAAACCCAATCTACCAGATCAGAGATGTGTTTTGCGTTTCTCAGAACTGTGTCCCACCGACCCCAGTGAGCTGTTACAGCAGGACAGAACCCCTCTCCCGACACTACAGCAGCATTTGTGTATATATTGACCCCAACAGTATTTACTTACAAGGATGTACATATGTGTGCCATGGTCATTGTGTTCTGCAGCCCTATGGGGCAATTAAAGGCCTCACTTAAATACACTGCTCCCAAACGTTTACTGCTATTGCTCTCTGGGAAAAGACCACAAACCCCAAATCGTGTGACAGGTATCAAAGGAGATCACTGTCACCCACTACCTCATTAAATTGCCCCGGGTATAGGACAAAACTGACTGAAATGCATAAAGCTCTGAAACAGGCCAGAAATTCACATTGTCCTGTTTTGTAGGAGGAGAGTGGGGTACGCGGGTTCTGGTCAGTAAATAGCTAAAAGTGCATGTAGTGAAGACTAGCAGGACAGCGCTAGCTAAAAGACTCCATAGACTGTAGTCTGCATATATTTAGCAAATGTTAAGATTATTTCTCTGCCTTTTTTTCACCTCAGCATGAAATAGTGACACAGGAGAACAGTGCTTTAACTCTGATAGCCTGCCTAAGGGGGCTCACTCTGCACCACCCGCAAACAACAGATCACCTGGCAGGGGACCCTGCCACAGGGCCATGGCCAGGGCCACACTCTCATCTGCTTCTGGAGAAAGGAAAGAGGGATCATACATATTCAGCGCAGGGGAGGCACAGGCTCCTAAAAAGCATTGTGATGTGATCCAAGCAACGTGTCGAAGCAGTGTGGACACAGAAGGGATGCTTCTAAGACAGGGCTTCTATCTTTTTATCTGAATCCATATATGTTTCATTCTATCCAAAGTAAATATTAAATATTTCAAGAACTCTTGTGTAAAAGCTCGTCTGTTGCATGCTTCTACTACCCTTTAGCTCTGAAGCAATGGCAAAACCCAGGACTGTGAAGCCTAGAGGCACTCTCCAGCTACTGGTGTGCCTTGGAGGAGTCAGCACTGATCCGGCAGGCTTAATGCAGCTGGTCTCATTTCCATGAAATGATGATAAACAGAACTGGTTCCCAGAAAACACGCTAAGAGCAAAGGAAGCTTCAGGGCTGGCACACTCCCCGGATCCAGGGAAGCCTCAAAGCTCCCTGGTGCCGGAGGCATGACCAGCGCAACAGCGGGGAAAGGATGCCAGTGCAGGAACACCGGCCGGGTAGGCAAGTGCTCTGCACACCGCCCAGCAAGGGACACCGTTAATAGGCTGCCATCGTGATATATCTTACATGGTATACAAATTATGTTTGCTCATGCCAAATAAAGACTGGTTTGTGGGAGAGGAGGAGGAAGCCAACAAAAATAACTGAACTGTGTTCATTTATTTCTAGACTTTTATGAAGTCTGCTGGGGTGCTGATCTTTAAGTGGGTAAGACAGCATATGTATCTCTCCTTTCTCCTCTGTACCTTTACCAGTCAGTCCCATTCTGTCCGATTTCCACCAAAGCATGCGCTTCTTAGCTGGGCAGACATTAACAACATTTAGACCAAATGGGATCTGTAGGTATTCGTGTGCGTGGTTACCACTGATTTTATTAAACCTAAAATAAAGTACATATTCATTCTTTAAGTAATTTTAAAATGTTCCATGGCATATTTTGAAAAGATTGTCAAGAAAAAAATACTAGGAAGCAAGAAAATGCTAGAAACCAGAAAATGATTTTCATATATGTTTAAAATTACCTAAATAGCCAACATACTATGCATGCTTAAATTTTTTTATATATTATCATCTACAAGAAATTATCGATCATAAAAGCATTACTTCCGTTGTACTGCTATATTCTAGTACACTGTCTTGCATTGTGATACCTCATGAGAAAAAAAAGGATATCCGAGAAACGCATTAAGACATTTACCTTATTAATGGCCAGTCATCTTTAAGCTAATTTTCTTGCCCTAAGCTTTTATGATCTAGCAATGGAAAATTTTTCTTCATATTTTTCAGAAATAACAGAAAATTCCAAGAAATGGAAGCCGCTGCTAGTAAAAGAAGAAAAGCTGAGTATCATCAGGGTTAATAGCTCCTATTTGAGACCCATGAATGATTACAGAGTTACTTTTCTATATCGAACTTTCAACTTTCATTTATAATATGCTGCCTCTCTGGGACACAGGTGCACTCGTGGTATGAAGGCTATTTGTTCACCCCACGGAATAGAAGAGCTAGAGGTACAATGGCTTCAAAGGTCTCATGCTTATACATTTTGACAGTAGTTTGTTGGGCAAGCGCTCTTTGGTACTTAAGTATAACTCGTCCTACTTCTTCCTACACTGGCCACAGACAGGTCAGTAGCATATCCATAGCCAGAAAAAATGTTTCCTTTGGGAACATAAGAACTAGACCTATAAATCCACATTCCTTTGACTTTCTTATCAATGAACCCAACAAATGTGAGAAGAGCGTTCCTTTCTTGGTCATTCTCATCAGCACAACTCACAAAGAGTTTGATGCAAGGCAAGCCATCCGAGAAACGTGGGGAGATGAAAACAACTTTAAAGGAATTAAAATCGCCACGCTATTTCTTCTCGGAAAAAACGCAGATCCTGTGTTAAATCAAATGGTAGAGCAAGAAAGCCAAATTTTTCATGACATTATTGTGGAGGATTTTATCGACTCTTATCATAACCTCACTCTGAAAACTTTGATGGGGATGAGGTGGGTAGCAACATTTTGTTCAAAAGCAAAGTACGTTATGAAGACAGACAGTGATATTTTTGTAAATATGGATAATCTTATTTATAAGCTGCTCAAACCTAACACCAAGCCAAGGAGAAGGTACTTCACAGGTTATGTGATAAATGGAGGACCAATACGAGATGTTCGCAGTAAGTGGTACATGCCAAGAGATTTGTATCCTGACAGCAATTATCCACCCTTCTGTTCAGGCACCGGGTACATATTTTCAGCTGACATAGCGGAACTGATTTACAAAACCTCCCTTCACACCAGACTTCTTCATCTTGAAGATGTGTACGTTGGACTCTGTCTTCGGAAGCTGGGCATTCACCCCTTCCAAAACAGTGGCTTCAATCACTGGAAAATGGCTTACAGCTTGTGCAGGTACCGCAGGGTGATCACAGTGCACCAGATAACACCAGAAGAAATGCACAGAATTTGGAATGACATGTCCAGCAAGAAACATCTTAGATGTTAAGATTTTTACAGGTGTAAATACCTTTTTTTAAATTTTGGTTTAGTCTGGTTATTTCTTGACAAAGCGACCTGCTGATTTACAGGTTAAACTGTGGGATATTAACTGTGAGAGGATTTTTAATGACTGATTTTTCATTCTCATTTTGACTACTGGTTTACAGACTTCAGGCTCTTTTCATAAGGACATTACACCAACCAAAAGGATCTAGAGTCAAATCTCAGATTTTGTATATTATCCTCTATCACACATATTAGCTCCTGCATCTTTATGTAAAAGGACAGTAATAAACTATCATGAGCTGCTTAACAGTTCATGCCCCAGTCTCTGAGATAAGACTCAGGCCCTAAGAAATTAAGAATGACAAATATTCTTTTATTCCTTTTTTGACATCCTACAACCCTCTCTATTTAGAGCTTCATTAATAAATTGAGCGGTATACATTTGCACTGACCTTATACACCTATCTTGACGTGTATATTTTATAGTACAATGTGTGCAATTCCCAAACAGCTTATTGATGGTATAATAGCACAATTTAGACAGGTAAGAACATCAAAGTCTCACAGGCCTTAGAAGCAAATCCATGCACTAAAGTATATTTTTATCCACCAGATGGTATTCCTTTATATTATTTCAGAAGATATCCCATTTCTTTCTGCTGCCAGAATTAGCCCCTAAAAGATCTAATACAGTTGTAAAATTAAGTAGAAACTGTAGGTGAAATAAGACAGGGGACATGTATGAAAAACTATGTTAAAAATACATTATAAAAGCATTAATATCTTTTAATTTCAAAGCAAGTGCAATGTTTCTCATTAGTATCAGTGGATCTCTCCATGAAGCGTCTTGCATAGCAATATACAATTATATCGAATAACAAAAGTGTCAGTAAGCAGCATATTTCTTCAATATCAGTCAGTATTTACCTAAAATGTAACACAAAATCAGGTTTTTAAGAGTAAGCTCTACTTTTTTGTTACAGTACATATATGAATGAGATTGTACCAGATTTTTAATAATGTAGAAAAGTAGAATTTTGTCCAATAAATAATGCAATCAATTTTCTGCTGATTCGACAACAGAGTACATAACAGTTATGTACAATTTTCACGGCAAAGTAGAGGACTTTTAAGAACCACCTATTAAAGAAAACCAGATTCTAGCCTTTGTTACAAATCTGTAGCTCCCAGGTTACTCACAGAGGTCCCACTCTAGAGATCGCCAGAGCATGTGACAGAAATCAAATACACAAGATTTTATTCAAGTTTCATAATTTGCTTACATGTTTTGAACATGTATGTTAATGAAATGTCATGAAAATTATTTTTTGGAAAATTCTTCAATAATTTCAAGCCATCTCTATTCAGCATTGCCTTCTAACAAAGAACTGAAATGTGACATTGCTCAGCAAATAACTTGGAATGAAGAATTCACAGACGAGTTACAAAGATACAAAACTCACCAAATACATTATTAGCTGTAGATTACTCGCATCATCCACAGCACACACAAGTGTTTCATTCATTCCAGCTGGCATTACATGTAACATATGAAAAACTGTTAAGTCTGTATGTTATTCAGGATTTCTATAAAGTTGTCAGAAATAAACTGAATAAGAATTTAAAGGAAAACTCTGACCTGATTTTGGCATAGGTGTACATAGCACTTTACAACAGTAACAGAAGAATGGAGATGCTGCCCCAAAAGTTTTGCAGTTTCATGACAAATTGTTAGTCTTATTCACAGATGCAGCACTAGTATTTTGAAAGGAACTACTTGTAAATAAGGTAAAGTGTACCTGGCCTTCAAGCCACAAACAGTAGGTATCTCAAACAAATCCAGATAGCTCAGGAGTCATGACTAATCAACAGGTGCTTGTGCATCCTTCGTAAGTTAAAATTGGTAATTTTATATAAAAATACTGATTCTCTTGCAGCATAATTAATTATCCTTCCCTAGTTGACCTAGTCCTTGTTAAAGTTGCTCTTGCTTCTCGTCAAACTCAGAACTCTAGCTAAACAAGATCCAACTAATTGCATAGGTGAATACATAACACTCGTACACTGATTGGGTGGAGTTCAGCCTTTCTTACACAAGCCCCAGAATATGTGGTTTAGGAAGGGAAAACAGGGTGGAATTCATCCCCAGCCCTCGGGTAAATTAGACCGCATGGATGCCGTCCCACCAGGAACACACTTTGTAATAATTTCAACCCACAGGCTGCAATCACTTCTGCTATCCCTCTGCACTGTGCAGTAATTTGAGGTTTCTGAATCCACAACCGAATGGATTTGGTGGCCTTACTTCTTCTGCTGACGCTTCTGTGGCCTTTGGTTAGTAACCAAGAGGACAGCAGGGCTCCCAGTCCGGATACCTCAGGGCTCAAGTAGCATGGTAGCCTTGAATTTCTCCTAGTACAAGTAGACTGCATTAATGATTGGAAGGTACACCTTGAAAATAGTATCTGAAAGAAATATATTTCCTGCCATTTATAAATAGATCTTCAACAGAAATGTAAATGGTCATCTTGGAATTGATGTACATATTTCTAAGGCATTTTCTTCTGTATTCAGCTGTATATATCCGTAGAGTCTGCTTGCTATGTAGTATTCAGTTATGCATGGAGCCAACTTAGGCAGTATACTTGTCCAGTGTTTCAAGAGCCTTAAGCATGTGCGCCCTAACTTTTGAATGTACGAGACTTTTTTTTTCTTTTATTGTCAAGTGAATTTAAAAGAACACAACAAAAGCCTAATTTTCTACTTCTATTAATTTTCTGATACTAGACTTCACTAGCTTGTTACACTTATGTAACAGATTTATTATTTCTCTTTGTTCAGAAATTGCACTATTGCAACCCAGAGCTAGAAAGGGAGCAATACGTCTACTCACAGGGACAGCTAACTGTCCCTTCCACCCAGTAGTATTTGTGCCACATGGGGTACTGTTAACAAACAAGTGCATTGGGCTTCCTTTAATCAGAAGAAATATTTATGCTACTTGAAGGTCATTTTATATCACTGGGCATGGGACAAATGACAACTTGGTTAAGACGTGCTGGCTTCTAGTCACTTCAAAAGTGTGACTGTAATCACATGTTGATTCCAAGATGTACATCAGCAAAGCACATTAAGCAAAGAAACTAGGGGGAAATGCCTCTCTTCAGAAGGAATTTTTCACAAAAGTTGTTGGCGTTTTTTTGCTAAAACTATGAAGAGTATTTAAACAGAAGTCTCAATGTTAATTTGTCATCTTTCCTATGAGTAACTTCAAGTGTCAATTTTGATCCTTTATTAGGATTTTTTTCTTTATAATGTAGATGACAATGGCAATTTGTAAATGAAGAGTGTAATTAACTAGAAAAGCTTGTCAACAGTAACCGAACTTTAGGTGTATTATTATATGACTGGCTATACTTATGTATTTATTTGTCTAAATTGTATATATTGTTTTATCTATAGTGTCTGTAGGAGTGCATTCTTTTAGATTAAAGTACTATTTACAGTTTTGTGGGATTGCCAGCAAAGCTGCTAATCAAGATACTATTTTTTTGTATCAATGTCAAATAATAAAAAAAATTAAGAACAATGACAAATGAAAAACTGAAGGTGTCCTGTACAGTTTTCTTCTTCACTTCTCTCTATAAACATAGATGGTATTATCTGAAAACACGACACCAGTGAATAGGGTTGTTTGCCATAAGGAAGAATATTGTGCTGTAAAAGCAGATTTTTACAAAATAATTGGGAAAATAAAGACAAGAAAAATATTACTTTTATTCATTATTTGTGCAACAACTTCATCAAGCTGATGTCCACACTGATCAGGTGTACTACTTCATTTGACTCCAAAGACTTAATCTTAAAACAGCCATGGCAATATCTGGCAAATTAGCAGATGAGTTCATCATCTGCTTTGCCCTATCCAGCTGCTTTGGAATCCCCAGCTAACACTACTGAAGTCTGGCAGTTCTAAGATGATCTGTAAGGTCCCGTCCAATCCAAACCATTCTACAATTCTATAACGTTGCAAATCTGTTTGACTCACTTGGCCCTGCAACATAATTCTTCCACTACCTCTATGGTGTATGCTTGCAGCCAGTCAAAAGCTACTCACAGAAGGAAAGGAGACAGCACGAACATCCCCAAACGCACATCTCATAAAACCACAATTACCTCCCTCTGAAGCTGCTGTGTGACCGCCAGGAGAGCACCCACGCAGAGGGAAGGGGTCCTCCCCTGGTCTTGCAGAGCTGCACACTGATCCTGACGGAGCTTTTTGCTTCCCCGAGCCCCCAGAAAGCACCAGGAGATCAATGAAGAAGCACAATCTGAACACATCCAGATTATCCAGCCAGTCTCGTGTAGTGTTTGTCTCCCAATACAAACACATTAAGATGCTGTTTCATCCGCTAGGAAGGCCTGAGTGACCTTAGGGTCTTCACATCAAAATAAAAACACAAAACAAAAGAACATAAAAGCAGGACAGAGTCCCTTTTATCATAAGAACTAATCAGAATAATCCCTCTCTCTCCATTCTCCCCTTTGCAATTTCCTACATAGATGAAATATCCAACCTCTTTGATTACTAGTTTCAGAGCTCAGTAATAACAAAAACTCATTCATGAAATTGAGGGGAAAATAACACACACCGCCAAGAAGAAACATAGCTTTTGCAAACCAAAGCTTATTTTTCTTTGGGTCACCTGTTTCAGAAGCAGCTGAAGCCTGCTACAGAGTCCTCAGGCATCCCGGGAGTGTCTGCAGCAACCTTACAAATCATAACAAGATGCTTTAAAACAACCAAGAGTTTCATGCACAGTAAAAACCCCCTCCAATCATTTCCATTTTCCTCTTGTTTTCACCATAGCAGCCTGAGCCTAATTGCAACACTTACATGGTGTTTAACTAATGTACAGCTTGAAGATGTACAGATACTAGCACTAGTAGTGTGGATTTCATGTAGTTTGATTATCTTAATTACAAGCATTCTATTTTCTAATTTACCTAATTGATTGTCACAGATTTCCAAAGAAATTTGCACTGCCCTAAGTGAAAACAATATGTAAAAAAAACCAAACCTGCTGAAACCGGCCTAGTCAAGCAGTGACATGCCAGAAAAGGAAATCTGTACGACATGAAACATTGTACTGAATAATATCTGCTTACTTTTCTCTTGTTAAAAATAGGAATTTATGAAAAGGAAGAAGAGGAGTCATCGGGGGGGGGGAAAATGGATGTGCCTTATTGATTCAACTGCACTCGTAATAGAGTTGTCTTGAGCATCTCCTGGATGACATTCCTAACGCAGGAAAAAAAGATCCATTTTTCTGCTAAGTCTGCACGTTAGCTGACTCTACATTATATCTCTGCCTCACCTGAAAGAGCTAAGGAGAGCAAGAGGCAATTTATTTATCATGAAAGATTTATCCTTGAGCATTTATTCTGCAAAGGCAGAGTTACGTATCAACTTGTGCAGAATTATGTGCAATAGCTTTGTAATGCAGACAACTTATTTGGGGGAAGCAAATATCCCAAACTTGAGGCGTGCTGGGTAACACCTACCATATCTGCAGCTAAGTCAAGACTATCAAGAATAATTCCAACCCCTACGGCCCTTTTTCCTTCAGGAGTTCCTTTCTGTGGCCTATTTTCTAGCACAACCTCTTTCTCTAAAGACAGCACAGACCTCTCAAGGCACCTTAGCACAGCAGTAAAAGCAAGGGGGAAGCAGAGACCTCCCGCCAGTATAATTAGCGAAATGCTAGTGGGCCCAGAGTACAAAATTATTTAGCATGACATCCATCCTCTTCTGGCAATAAAGACAGCAGCCACATAAGTGAGGTAAGCCACAACCAGCACCTGGACTTGTCCGTCTTTATACACCAGCCATTGGGCTCTAAGTGTATCGTGCTCAGATCATGCATCAATTCTTGCTTAGCATAAGACATCTGTAGCAACTTCTTAAAAGAAAAGCAGTGCCAAAGTGTGGCAAGAGCAGAAAGGGATAAAACATTTTGAAACATTCTAAAATTTTTTATTATTTATTCAACTTCATTAAAATCCCTCCTTGAAAAGAATCTTCTATTGCAAGAAGTTTCAGCAGTTACCCATTATCCATCAGATCTTATCCTCATACATATTCAGGGGCCACGAAGTAAAACATTGGTCTCCATTATCTGCTGTACTGCAGACTGCATTTGGATTGACCTGTATGAAGAAAATCAGATTTGATTCAAGTCACAAGCCCCATCAGTTTCAATGGGATTTATGCCTGTTTACAAAGGGCTGAATTTCATTCTCTGTGTCTGACTTGAGTCTTACTCCTACTCACAGTGAAGTCAGCTGGGATATCATCAAGGTTTCTGGGGAAGAACACTGTATTCCAGGTGCTACTTCACTCACCACAAACCAACTCTTAGGAAATGCAAGCAGGAAGACAAAGAAAGTAGCAATCTCTCAAATTTCCCATTAAGCCTACTCCTTATAAAGACAAAGTAGAGCATGAGACCTACAGGTTTGAAACCTGTGCAATGAAAGCAGGCATATAACACTAACTCTTGACAGGAAAGGGCTTTGTACTGAGTTATCCATCACCCGGCTCTCTGCCAGTACACGAACATGCCAGATTTTGCTCATAAAAGGCTGTTTAGTAGCACTAAAATATATGTGCCACTGACGAGAGCAAGAGCCCCACAGGGCCATACCTAATTTTTGCAGTCGCTCCTTTTTCGTTCCCTACACAGCTTTTATTTTTGCAGTCATTGCACTGGAGAAAAAATAGTGATATAATGATGCCTTTCCTCAACTTCATTCATCTGGAAGAATCCCAACAATCTAATTTAGGATAACTTTCCTCCCCCTTGACAATGAGACAAGTGGAGATGGTCTTTTCAAGTTGGCATCAGGACTTGCTGGTGCCCCTGCAGGTTGTCTCCCACATTCATCAGACCAGTCGCTACACTCAAAGCTTTTGGTGTGGACTCCTGGCTCTAGTCTCTTACCTTAAAGCAACACTAAACCTCCTCCCTTTCCCCCGTGCTCAGCTAGCTTCTTCATGTAGTGTAGTTCCAGCACACAAAGAGCTCCCCCTCCACACTCACATGCCCTCACCATCACCTCAGTTGCCCCATCCCACACAGCAGACGCCAGCCATCAGCAGGTCCTTCAGCTGTGGCTTAGCCCTCAACACATTCCTCTTCCCTACCTCTCCTCCTTCTTTCAGCAAGCTCTGGAAAGCTGTCACCTGCCTGCTTTCCTGCTATTCTTTCTTGTCCTTGCAGGACTGTTTACGTCTCTACATTATTAGTTTCTCATAAACCTGAGACTTGCGTATGGTTTGCCAGTCCCAGCTTAAACCCACTACCGCAAGATAGGACAGATGCTTTGACTTTCCACCACATCCTTCTCCTCCGTCTCTTTTCCCCACTTCAGCTTCTTGCTTGATTTACAAAAATCTCTTTAGTCTCACTCCATTCTTCTGCACTTTTAATCTGCTTCAATCTGGTACATTTCCCTGTAGCTTCCATCACTCTTTTCCTAACCTGCTTGTACATAGCTCAGCATTCTCCCACATTTAATGTATCCATCCAAACCAGCCACAGAAATAGCAACACAGGGTCCTATGAAGAGATGGTCTCTATCTGAAGAGTTTACACTCCTACAGCATCCAGTAGGTGGCAAAGTGAATTCAGTGGGTTTCAGAGGACGAGTAGTCCTTGAAGTAGTTCCTTCAAGAATCTTTTCTTTGGTATTGCCTGGTCTAGTTCTAAATACACGGAAAAAACAGGTCCATCATCTTTTATCTTACCTCTGCCTGAAGAGACTATTGCACAGGCTAACAGCTCTCATTATCACACTCTTTCTTTATATTTTTTTTTCTTATTCATTTTACTTTCCTCATATAACCTTGAATAGCTCATCAGAATTCAAAACAGCATTTTTTCACATTTCAACTCCCATTTAATCAAGTATAGCTTATTCCATAATTTCAATGTTTTAATCTTTTTATCTGTGTTGCCTCCACTTTTCTCGTATCTTTCTAGTAGTCAGACATCCGGCACTGAATCTATTACAAGTGTATTTGCATGAAGGCTGAGCACAGCAGTACTTTTCTCCATCCCTGTTTTTGAGGTATCAATAGCTGTGTTATTGGATTAGTTTCACCAGACAGGACAGCTTGTCTTATATTATCACTTTTAAAGCAGAAAATTAACTTTTGCTACCATCTGGAACAGACAGCAAGTCTACAGGGCTGGAGTATTTGTCAACATGGCAGGTGTCAACATACCCATGGTATTTTTAAAAGTACCTAGGTAATGAACTTCTTTATATAGAACCAATTTCCTGGGCTGCATCAAAGGCAGTGTGGCCAGCAGGTCAAGGGAGGTGATTCTGCCCCTCTACTCCACTCTGCTGAGACCCCAACTGGAGTCCTGCGTCCAGCTCTGGAGGTGTCAGCACAGGAAAGACATGGACCTGCTGGAGCAGGGCCAGAGGAGGCCACAAAAATGATCAGAGGGATGAAACCCCTCTCCTGTGGCTGAAAGAGTTGAGGCTGTTCAGCCTGGAGAAGAGAAGGCTCCAGGGAGACCTTATAGCAGCCTTCCAGTACCTGAAGGGGCCTACAAGAAAGCTGGAGAAGGACTTCTTAGCAGGACAAGGGGTAATGGCTTTAAACTAAACAAGGGTAGATTTAAATTAGATATTAGGAAGAAATTCTTCACTATGAGGGTGGTGAGGCACTGGCACAGGTTGCCCAGAGAAGCTGTGGATGCCCCCTCCCTGGTAGTGTTCAAGGCCAGGTTGGATGGGGCTTNNAGCANCNTGGTCTAGTGGAAGGTGTTCCTGGCCATGGCAGGGGAGCTGGAACTAGATGATCTATAAGGTCCCTTCCAATCCAAACCATTCTATGATTTCCCCTCACAAAAGGCCACAAAACGTCCAGATCATTCGGAATAAAGTCATTGAGGTGCACCGAGGCTTTGTATTATGTTTGCCATCACTTTAGAACCACTTATTCAGCTTCCAGTTTTACTAAATTTTGGCTGCAGAATGGTTTATCAAACAAAGTATTGCTGCCTCTGGGGAGTGGTATCCTGTACTGACAAGGCTGACTCGGTACTTCCTGAGCATCATTTTGTTCTAACCAGTTACAGCATATCTGTACTTTGAATTACAAACTCAGCTGATGCCAAGGTTGATCATAGGCTGCTTTAATTGGTCATTAAAAGCCAGTATTATTTACTGCCTTGTTACTTGGATTCAGCATTTCTACACATGGGGATAAAACTAATGGGCCAGAATAAAAAATATATACAACACATAATTAAAATTACGTTTTTTAATAGTGGAACTTACATGCACACAATGCAAGTGCTGGCATATACTTGGAAGTATGGAAGGTTATGGAAGTATACATTTTAATTTGTATTATACTGCAATTTAGCTGTTACTTCAAACAGATGGGCGAGTTGTGCAACATTTTTTAACTGATTTAATTACTTGTAAAAGTATTGGCTTGTGTTAACTAGGTGCAGTAAATTACATAATGGTTCACAGATTCCTTTAAAGGGGGTTTTGAACACGTAATAACTACAGGAAAACAAACTGAGCCTTGCAAGCCAGTATCTGACAAAATAGTTACTGGCTATTTATTTTATTAATAAAGAGACAAGATCAAAAAACCCCACCATTCACACAAGACAAAAAAATGTGCCTAGCATGACAGATATTGCTGTATATTTGCACCTCAGAGATAGGTGAATGTCAGGAATAGCATGCAGACAACATATCCATCCTCCTACTTCGAAGAATGATCAGACTAAATGTAAACTGATTACCCTTACTGCCTCCCCCCAAAAACTCTAATTAAGTGTGCAATTGAGGTAGCTAGTGTGGGGTTACTGCTGTTGTCCGTGTTTAGGGTAAAGTCATTTGCCAAAACATGAGTCGTGTGGAAGACAGTCCACAGTTAATCTGAACATTTATTAGCCTATGAAATATTTAGACCTCTATTCACTTTAAGGTTTAAGCTCCAGATGTTGCTTCTTGTCTTTAACTCCAGGGATATCCTGTAACAAAAACCTTCATGCCGAAGAAACACCTACTCTATGAAAATAAACTACAAACAAGAACAATGCATCCAATAATTAGTCTAAGTAGACAAGTAGAAAAATGTCTCACCCACTATGTACCACAAAAGATAGAGAACCCAATTAAATAACCAAACAAAATCTGTAGGGCAAGAATGGTTATTAATCCCCCTGGCTGCAGTACCAGGAAAATAGAGATTGGCAAGGAAAGACCTTTCGGACTGATAAGGCTGGTAGGTCCTTCCCACCTCTAAGAGAACAGGCTGCCCTCACAGCACGGCTACTAAAGAACACTAATGAAACATATCCCAACCCACTGAGATCCTACAGATCCTGCATCCTGAAGACTCACATCAGCCTCAGGTTTGGGTGCTTTCTAGCATAGCAGGGCAGAAACCTTGCAGGCTCCTTGGTTATACCTTGGCACAAAGCTTCCACTGGGAACCAGTGCATTTTACCTTGGAGAATAAATCATGGTGCCCCCAAACGTTACATTTTAGGATTTCTAGGCTGTAAGGAGAGCAAACCCTTAGCAGACACCGCTGTCTCATTTGAGATAGATAATCTATTTCCTGGACATTTTAGATGATGAATGCTTTAAATTTTTTTACGGTTTTGAAATTACTGTGCTGGAAATGTCACTGAAAACAAGCTTGCACTTTTATCTTCTGCTAAACCCAAGAGAAATACCACTCCAGAGGAGTATATTACATTTCATTTGAATGCTGGGACAGCCACATCATTAAATAAACTAAAAACCACAGGGACTGTCAGTGTTAATACTACCACCTGCCCATGTTTTCCCTTTCCAGCTCTGATCATTGATCATAATTCGTTCTCTTTTTTCCATGCCCTTCATAACAGTTTGTTATTTTTCTGATGTATCACATTAAGCATTTTTTTTTCCTTAAACAAAATGCAGCCTTACAGAAATTGTGATGCAAACATTTTTAAAGAAAAATGGAAAAAATTGCACCTGGAAAGTTCTACTTGCATGTGCACACTGGCTGGCAACATGCACATGAAATACAGAAACACAACGCGAAACATTTTGTTGCTCCTTGACATGTGCTGTGAGGATGGGTGACCGCTCATGAGGAGAGATTAGAGCAAACAGGACTGTCCTTCCCCAGGTTTTATTTTTACTAATCATGCTATAGTTTGAGAGCAAGAAAACCTGACCTAGTCAAAGATGAGGGTTGGACTAGATGACCTTTTAAAGATCCCTTCCAACCCAAACCATTCTATGATTCTATGACAGGAAGCAAAAACATCACTGCCCACAGGTGAGGAAACTGCACACGAGAAGGTCCAAGGGAGCCTTACACATAGGGACTGGACACAAAAAAAACTGAGAGCTGCGGAAATTTTAGTGGAAGTGATACACTACAGGTGAAAAACTACTCATACCTTTGAAGCCCACATCAGATAATAATAAAGCTTTAGAAAAACGTATGCATTCTGAAATTTCATGTACACCGCTGTCTCTGATCCACAAGTTTATTCTCAGTTTGTTGTAACACCAAGACATGTATTTGCTTTAAGCAGCAATTCACAATGGGTGAGGCAACATCATCTGTGGGATTTGCAGCTGCCTGGAACACATCAGACAACTGGCAACAGATTTACCTTAACAGTTCTTAGAATACATATTTGTGAAACTGCACTTTTAATTGAATCAGTATCCACATGATGATGAAAATGAGCATTTTCAAGAGGAGTAATATGCACTCTGTCTTCTTCCCACAACTCATTCTAACATGCCTTCTAATAAATTCAGTTCTAACAGGGCATTTAAGCCAAAAATACGTATTTGATACATCAAATTTAAATTACCATGTAATTTAACTATAAATCATGTGTTCCATTTCCTCCATGTCATATACCACCAGTAGGTAAAATTACTAAAAGTTACTTCAACTTAAAAAAATGTTTTTCTCTGGAAAAATTTCTTCCATGCTATTTTGAAAGAATATCTAAACCAGAAAGAAGTTGGTAATACAAACTTAAATGCTATACACCAAGAACTTACTTAGCTTCACCTGCCTGACTGTTAAAATGGAATTTATATTGGTACCATTTTGTATCTTGCAAAGTAAGTGCATTTATATCTTTGTTCCTAAACCTGCCAATATCTGCACTACGAGGACACTATATACAAATAATCTTTGTACTAACTTACCATAAATTCAGACAGTAATATAGTTCAGTTCTACAAGAGCAGATAATTGAAATCCTCTCCAGAAGGCAGTAATTTCGGCTTTAATTATAAAAATTATTTTCACAGATAAGAGATTTCTTTTGTGACTAAGACAAGGATTATAATCTTTGTTAGATAAGCAGCAGAAGCCTTAATTTCCACCATTTGTTATGTATTTATATTAGCTAGTGTTAACATGCATGCATATTTGTCTTTAACAGAAGCTTTTAATGGGTTCTCATTGAGATCTGAGCATATAAGCAGTTGAAATGGTTTTGGTTTGGGTATCTTTCAAATGCCTTTAAAAGTAGTAACAAATTGTTTAAGTGCGCAGATTTATTTTGTCAAGCATTAGTAATGCTCCATTAGCTTAATTTTGTTGACATACAAACAGAACCCAGGACTAGTCAGAAAAACACAAATTCACAAGTGACAACCAACAAAACCCCACGGCCTGTACATACCACAGGCTCCATATTGTAAGGCAGGAGCAGTCGGGTATACATCTGAAGCACCAGCTACAAAACAGGTTTGGATTTTTCCCCCACATAACTGCGTAGACTTCAAAGCTCTGGTTTGGTTTTGTTCGCAATTATAGTGGTAGCTTTTAGAAACCACAAATGACTGCTGGAGTAAATCAAATCCGGGGGAGTCTGTATCACAGAACATTTAGAAACTGCTCAGTTAGTGCAGCTGCATTTCGGTCTCCAGTGCTGATGGTCAGGAACTAAATCACGGAAAGCCGCGAGCAAGCTCTGAAATGATTTCCTGGAAGAAGCAGTTCCCAAGCAACAGCAGTTATAACTTCTGAAAAGAGTCCCCACACACACCTCCGCATCAACCACAACACGACACCAGTGGGCCCCTGAGATTTCCTCATTACACAGCGAGTTGTCCACAGAAAGGGCAAAGGGGAGGGAGGAGGAGGGAGACAGAACAAGGGGCCCAAAAGCTCTCATTTCTCTCACACCAAGTTAAGTGCTGTGATGCTGCGACCCACCTGAACAGATACATCCTCTCACAAAAAATAAAATCTCAGAACAGAGGGAAAGGAAGAGAAATTACATTTTGAACTGCAAGGTTCACAACTGGTTTATATAGTATGTGCATGTGTGTATATTTAAGTTGCGAATGAAAAATAAATGCTTTGGAGAGCTGACCAGTTATTGATGAGATTTTTGGAAAAATCAAATGCCACTAGTAAAATTAAATTGATATGTGAAGTAGCAGAATTTTGTTTGTTTAAGAAATTGCTACCATGTACTTTCTAGATGGGAAGCAAGAGCAGCATATGAACAAAGAGCAGCATAAAAGCATGCAAACACCTCCAGGAGGGACTAAATACTTTATCAGGAATTCTGTCCTCATCCTGAATTTTTTACAGTCATGTAGCTCAGTACAAAGCAAGCACTAAAACCACCAAGTGAAAATAGCTGAATTTACAAGAGATAGGTGCTGGTACAGGGCGAGAGAACCAGAGCCAAGGTACTTGCTTTCAGGCACTTACAATATACACACACTCTACGAGATAACAAAATACATGGTATCTGCTGGCAATGCCACACTTGTTATCCTGCTCCACAGAATTTTCTCCTCTTTGACTGTACGGTATGTATAAATGATGAGCACAGACCGAGCACCGAGACTACACAGAGGCAATGTTCTGGAGGTCCACACACGCACATCCTGCCTGCGCTCCACTTGCACGCCGGGCTCGCTCCCTCTGTGCTCTGAAGTGACCAAACACCTGCGGGACAGGGCTGAGCCGAGCGCGTCCACCCTGCGGGACAGCTTCAGGGCTACCTTCAAGCACAGGAACTCAACCGCCTCCAGGAAACAGAGCGGACCTAGCTGGAGCAGCTCTGGAGAAGGGCTCTGGGAGGAGAGACACGAGAGAAGACAGGGCGGCCACATGGAAGATCACCTCCGCAAAGCATCGCCTCAGTGGAGACAAAGCATGAAAGAAGTCGCAAGAGGAAGAGTATGAGAAAAACAAATCCTCCGAGCTGCAGCTTTGTCCTTTCAAAGCCAGAGATTGTAGTATGTTAGTACTATAACCAACCTAGTTTCCACAGGAGAAGACATTTCCAGCCACAAGGCCAACACGTCACAGCAGGAGAACTGCCTCTCACGTCAGTCAGCTCCCTTAGCCCGCAGATTTTACGCACCGCTCTCCGTGACAATTTCCAGGCACCTGCACTAACCCCCATGTTATCCGAGGGCTCCGGCCCGCGCGCTGCCTCGGAAGGGGAATCTGCACAGTGCACTGCATCCCAAACACAGGGGGCCAGGGGAAACATCACTTCCCAACTTCCACTGTGGTTTAAAAAAATTTTTAGAAAAAAAAATTGGGAAAAAGAAGTTTCCATGCGCTACTTTTGTGAAATCTGCTTTGTTGTTCCAGTGGCACCTAGCAGGGAGGTGCCAGCTGGCCACTGGCCTAAGCTGATTCTCTATAAAGCTTCTACAAAACCGTGCTGACTTCTAACACCATTTGGAGCGTCTCTGTTAGATGAGATTTTTCTGGTAAATACAAGTTAACATAATACCTGGTTAATACAAGTTTACTTCCAGGTGAACATGAATGATGATGACAGTTCAGCATAGAAAAAAAACTCTATGAAACATAAACATACAGGGACATATGGAGTTGCAAAATATTATGGTATAAATATTTTTTCTATGCATTGCCTTGACAGTAATTAGCATAAATATATACATAAAAAGGTACATTTGATAAGTGGTAGCCCCACAGATACCTGGCATATGTGACAAAACAGGCCTTTCGCAATTATTAACCAGCCAAAACTTTATCTCCGACTAAAGAACACTTCTTGCCTCAACTGAATTTGAGAATATATTACCTGCATGCTCCAGTATTTCAAAGTATATCCCTTGTTAAACAAAAACAGTACCAACCATTTTCAGGATGCCAATTTCATAGCAAGTAAAACACTGTCACTTTTCTGTAACACTGAAAGCATACATCTAACACCCTAAATTGGAAAACAAATCTGTTTACTTTCCTGGACTGAAACTGAATGTTTAATTCACTTTGTTGTATTTTTTTGCATCCCACAGCTGCCTTCAATTTACACTGATGTCAATTTTATTTGCCACAAGGTCACTGGAGTGCTCTTCCAAAAGGTATTTTTAGGTCTTTGGCCAGAAGAGGGGAAGAATATAAGATTTACTTCACTCTGTGGAAACTCTTATGTTACCTAAAGCAACTTATGGGGCATGTGCAAACGTAACAACCCCAGTCATCTTTGGATTTCAATACATATAGCCTTACTAGAAGACATTATCGGCAGTTACATTATTAAATATTTAAATTTTTACCTATGAAAAAGATCCTGCTTGTCTATGCTGACAACAGAACACAAAGATCACGATAAAAAAAAGCAGAAAGAGTAACACCCATTTGCTTGAACGCAGTCCTGCTTTGATTTCCACAGGCTGATCCAAGCTACGCTACCTTCAATGGGATATGCCTCAGATTCAGAGCTTTGTTGGCCTTATCAACCCAACAAGGAAGCACTGTTGCACAATGCACATAAATCCGTGAACACAGAGCAGTTTTAAGTAAGTACAGTAATTTATATAACGCTAAATTGTAGCTCAATAGGTCTCATCCAAGAGTCTAGATTTATCTTTGTGAAAATCCTTCCAGAGGGAAATAAAAAAAAGAAGCGTCAAGCAACACACAAGTGCAGGAGTTTCCTCACCCTTTCAATCTTTGGCAAAGCATCAGGTTTATGGATGACTTGACTGTGCCCCATCTGACAGACAGATTTACAAGGTTAGCACTGAACCTAATCAGCAACAATCAGAAAACTCTTCCTCTCTGGTGTCATTTTCTGCTTGGCTGGCTCTGCTATGCTATTATAAACAGGAAAAGCTTGCAGCACAAGCAGGGTGAAAGACTTCAGGGAGATTTTAGTAATCACCTTCCATTCAAATCACACCTACTCTTTAATCATGACTGGATCCTTTCCCATTTTATAGCCCCAGGAGTAAACGGAGGAGCTCATAATCAACACAGACAGGGAGTGAAATTTTAGTCCCACTGAAACTATTATGAAGTATTATTAATTCATGGGGCTGAGATTTCAATAATGGTCCTTCCTTCTGGATTCTCTGTTCTAATTTAAGGTGTTTTTCTCCACCCTCTTTCTATTTCTCATAATATAAAGTAAATGCTCCAGTGAAGTTACAGTTTATTTTAATCAGAGGTGCTCTAACAAGAAAAAAAAAAAAATCCCGAATTCAACAGGATTCTCAACTGATTCTCTGAGATGCTGGGAATAGTTCCAGGTTTAACAACCCCAATCACATACCTATGGCACTTTTCCTCAATGTGAAGACTTACTTCACAAAACCCACAATCACAGAAACCTTTCCACAGAGCTGAAAAAAATGATTAGGAATATTATTTAATTTCACAAACTGCACATCTTGCCCCATCAGAAAGATACAGCTTTCAGTTTATGCTAAAAACTCGGCAACCAAAGCATCCTAGAAAACCATCAAGTATATTTCTTGGTCTAAGTAGAAAGTCCTTTATCTCTGTTGCAGAGAGAGGCATAGAAAGTTTACCCACAAGAAGGTACTTTTTGCACCAGAATAGAGCACTGCCAGCTTATTGCGTGGGCACGTCGAGGGCCAAGGGCTCGGCTCGCTGGTCCCTGCCAGAGCGATGGGCAGCCTCACCGTGGGTCGGAGAGGAGTGCTGCCCAGCAGGACTGACAAACCCCAGGGAAGCACGGGAGAAGAGGGACCTTGTCACCCACACCTCCCCAGCTCTGAACAAGCTCGCGTTCGCTGATCATTTGGTTTTATACTTACTCTTTAATTTAACATTTTGTTCTTTCTTCGCCGGCAATAGAGTACTAGCACAATGCAGGGCATTAGCAGAAGATATTCATTTGCTGGAACAAAACAACCTTAATAATACAAATACCAACAGGTTAAGGTTACCATAATAATGGCATGATCAGATCCCTCAACCTCCTTCAATGTACTGGAGAGAACAGTAACTGTTAAGAGACATAAGGAGCCTTCCTGGTAAGTCTTCCAAAACTTTGCTTGCCCTTTACATTATGAAACAGCACAGGCACAGGCTCTAACATCAAAATGTATCAGCCTCAGCGTTTGGTTTTTGCGGGTTGGTTTTTTTTTTTTTTGCTTCTTCTT
>Ga0065711_1034990_pt1 | contig 22959 bp, 12 predicted proteins | sample Hoacrofraction12_FD_59098 | JGI IMG/M metagenome (GOLD analysis project Ga0065711, IMG submission 59098) | Hoatzin crop microbial communities from Cojedes, Venezuela - Epithelial fraction 12 v2 (version 2) | ecosystem: Host-associated > Birds > Digestive system > Esophagus > Crop | place... | reverse complement strand
GGAAGAACTTCTTCCCTCTGAGGGTGACAGAGCACTGGAACAGGCTGCCCAGGGAGGTTGTGGAGTCTCCTTCTCTGGAGATATTCAAGACCCGCCTGGACAAGGTCCTGTACAGCCTGCTGTAGGTGACCCTGCCTCGGCAGGGGGGGTGGACTAGATGACCCACAGAGGTCCCTTCCAACCCCTACTATTCTGTGATTCTGTGATTCTGTGACATCATGGAAATTCACAGGGGCTCAACATCACTGGCCACAGATCACCATTAGCATGTGTTTTGCTCTAGAGATAGAAGATTTAAACCACTTTTTCCAGATGGCACTTTGTCTCTGCTATCAGTACTTCCATCATGTTTCTTGTTCATAGAACTTCAACAGTTTGCTAAAACCTGTCTCATCTCTACAGCAGCACCTTGATCCCAGTTTGTGCCACTGCACATGTATCTGACATGAGATATAATGCATAACCAAGAAAATACCCAAGAAGTCTGAGACCAGCCTACTATCGTTTCTGTCTCTCTGCCACCCTGTAACAGCTACAGTTAGCAGAAACAACTATGCTATCTTCCTTATTACACAGAACAGGATGAGGAGTCTATGGCTTTCTCTTTGAAGCCCATGAGAGTCTGGAACTTGCTCCTTATAATTCAAAATAGCCCACATTTGGGGTCTCTCCAGGGCTGCAGCAAAAGGCACCTGTTTGATTAGGGGTACTGAGATGCAAAGGGATGAAAAGCAATGATTAGTTCTTTTGGAATTGCCTCTAGTTCTGCTAAGGTTTAATCTAATTTAATTGACCATATAATTAAAGATGTTATACTTTTAGAGACTTGGACAGACACCTTTATTATTTTATATTTAAACAAATACATAAGAAGTTCAGAGTCGGTATTGAAGTCAGAATTAAACTTTCAGGATCGCTCGGACTTGCTTCAGGAGTATTTAACATATCACAAAAACTTAATTGTAGAGTATAAGTAGCGTAACAAGAATTTTCTTGTAACTACTGTAATAAGCATTACGCACAAAGTAAAACATAAAGTTGAATGTGTGAACGGTGAAAAAGCAGGTCCTGTTCACTGTGGCAAGAATTGTTTTACCTGGTGAGGAATACAGAAAGTCCATCTACACAGTAAGATCCTGGAACAGATTTTCCCAAAGCTTAGGGACCTGACGTTCTCCATCCATTTCCTCTATAAATCCTGGAAACAGGCAGCATTGAATTTCTGTTATAAGTGAACAGAAAGGAATTATCTATAATGGTGTTTCTTTCAGAAAGATTTCAAAATTAATGTACATCTTTTATCTGTCATTTTTCCTCAGTTAAGAAAAAAACATGAGGAGCTCTCTGATTTCTCAGTTATTATCTTCCAAGGAAAATTGGACTGGTCCAGATAGATGAAAATGTAGAAGAAAAGTCAACAGCATATTCTCAGCTATTGTGTAGAACCACAGAAAGAATACTTAAACACTGATTCCTGAATACAGACATAGAACCGTTCTTTTCCAGCAGGCAAGGATATAGAATACAGGCGACATACAGGTAAAAGAATAAAATGCAGACAACTTACTTCACCTTGTCATCATATAGTGTTTTAGAATGAACTTGTACAAAAAATATTCTTGCAGGGATAAAAAAGAGTATTATTGATAACAATACAGTTATTAAAAGTTATATACATTGAATTTCTCTTAAACAAGAACAGCTATGTTATTTTAAATTGGGGAAATAGTTGTTTAAAAGAAAATAATTTCTCTGTAACTCTTATGGGGAAACACCTATTTCCATTTTTCTACATTTAAGCTTGTCCTACTAATAATTCTTTGTTCCCACCTCCTCTCCTTCACTAAATGATTTTGACAGTAAAAGAATGGATATTTCCCTACCTATATTTATTCTTCCTCCCTACCTTTTTTCCAGCAGAGGAGAGGAAAAAAGATGCAGGAATATGGAGGAACACAGACAGCACCATGCTCCTTTATTTTTTGTAGAACAGAGGTTGCTCTTGCAACTACTACTCCTTGGTTTTACCTGAGGTCAGACATAGACCAAGGAAGCTGTGATCAGATGTCAAGCCCTTCAAAGTGCCATCTGATCTGCCTCCAAAGCTGCTGTGTGTAACACCACAAAAGCAGACACACAATGCTATTAAAGGTCAATGTCCTGTCCTTACCGCTAGTATCCAAGGAATGATGGTTTCCTTCCTCCTATCTTCACAGTGAGGCCAACTGCACACCCTGAGGGGTCTCCATACAAAATTCTGATTTTAGATGAAGAGAAAAACAAGCTCCCTTCCAGCCATGATATGTGATTAAAGCAAATCCAACTTGAATGAATTTTTAAAATATTTTCAGCAGTACTAAAGTTCCTGGGGAAAGTAAGAAGAAAAGGAGTTACAACTGAGCCCTGTTCTTCAAATATTTTTTTTTCCTAAAAGTCTAATATATTTTAAAAGTCTAATTAATTGAATGATTGAGAAATAAGTGATTAATGATAAAGAGATACAAAATGGTTTGAAAGAAAAAATTTAGTTACTGAAAAATCTACATTTTAATATTAATACTGATATTTTTTATTTTCTGTTTGGAAGCTATCTCTAAACATATAATCAAAATGTGGAATATGAATTGTTCTGATACATACATGAGTGACAAGTCCTCAGAAAACCCAGTCCATCATGATCAGAGGTCCCTACCTGCTCACCATCACATTTCTGTTGGGGGATGTAAATTCAGAAGAAACAAAAGACAGGAGGCATTCATTCTCATGGAGGACATTCTAGATTTAAACTCTAACAGTGTGGAAATGTTTTATGACTTTAATGTAGACAAAACAACATTTTTTTGGTCTCTTTCATGTCTCCATTTCTTCCTCTTTTTACTCCTGTACTCTTGTTTCTCTTTGAAGCTTCCACAACTTGTAACAACAGATGGAAAATATTGTTCTAAAAGATCTCTATCTTCTAAAAGAAACAAATTGACACAACTGTATGGGCAAAGCATGCAAATCTGCATGCACTGTATACCCTGTTTTTTCCCTCCCCGATATTTTCTACATGTTGTACAACCATAGATGTGAAACAGGAGAAAGATGATACAGGATATTTGTAACATATTGGTAACCTTCATTTAATAATAGTTGAAGTATACATTAAATTTAAATTATCTCTTATATCTGTCAGAAAAGAAATACTACCTAGATGGTTTATGGGCACAAAGTCTTCAAGGAGTGTCACAAATTCACCTGATGTCCTGAAGTAATGAATTTGCCATTTGGATCTCTGATTTAGCTGAAAGATGTGTAAAAGCACAGGCAGGCAAGCAGGCAGAAATGAAGAGCTCACTATTGACTATGCATCTAAGCACCTTCTCATTCATTGTTTATTCTAGCAAATGCATTTAAATATCTTGTCCTGAAGAAACTGACACCTACTACTGGTGTTTCATACAGTCATATTCAAAAACTTAAACACCAGAAGTCTTTCAGTTTCAGACAAAACTTTCTCCTTTTCTTTGTCTGTGAGCACTGGCAGTCTAGTCACAGACACTTGACTAGTTCTGAAGATCAGTATCCCCAAGTATTTAGATAGAGGTCTGTGCTCCTGGGAAACTCACATTTGGATTGTATTCCAACCTTTCTGTTTTTTATGGTGTTAATAGTTATAACCATGGTACCAGGAGTAGTAGTTTTGTTATTTTCTTATATCAATTATTTCTGTGATCTTTTTCCAAAATCTTTTTGTGAATTTTCATTAAATTTTCCTTGCTTTCCTTTCCTTAAAATTTTCCATAAACATATTCACTGCAGTTTCAATACACATAACTATTATTTCAATTTATCATTTGCAAATTATAACAATTATATTTGAAATATGCTTTAAATTAGAATAATTTTTTAGCTCACAAATGAACAATTTTCTTACATGTTAGCATTTCAGACATCAACTTTAAAAACATTGAAAAGGAATCCTGAATCTAAAGCAAAATGCAATTTTTTTAAAATTTCAGATGCTGATTTGTTCTGCACTTCTCTCCTGTGCCAATTCTAGCAGCTCAGGTCTCCATTTGGTATCAAATTGTTGTCATATAATTCCACTTCTATCACATGATGTCCTATGATGATTCTGTGACTAGGTGAGTACATATTGTTTCTTATTGGTTCAATGTAGTAATTTGAAGTCACACTTGAAACCAGCGTCTTCTCATGACTGAGGGTTTGTCTGTTGGAAGCTCTGCCTGAAGCAATGCCCAAAAGACTGAATCTTTGGTGAAAGAAAGAAAACAGCAATGATTTCTTGAGAAGATGCCCCTAGCCTTACAAAGAGTCAGGCACGCTTTTTTCTTTATTATGTTAGACATGTGCTAGCTGATGGTTTTACTGTTTTATCAGCAATTACCCATTTCATCACATCCTCATGAAGCCTTCTCTCCTTTCCTCCAATCCTGATGTAAATAAAGGACATCACATAATATATGTTCATTCTATCCTTAATACGGAGCTGTAAATTCAAGCTCTCTTGCTCCCACTGTGCTTGCAACCAGGCAACTCACAATACTAGCAGGGCTCTGGGGAGACACAAAGGTATAGGGAAAGGAGACCTCCTTTTGCAGAGCTTGCCGAGCAGAGAAGTTCTCGTAAGAGTTTTGCAGTACAGCTCCTAGCAAACATTATCTTGCCTGAGGACTCACAGATCTTCTGGATTAGATCCTGGGCACAGCACAAGGTTTGGAGGGCTGGAGTTGATAAGAAAAGAGGAATCTCATGCTACACTTCTTCTAGCTCCTCCTACTCTTCTCGAGCCTTGACATAAGAATACTGACTAGAAACCATGAGCATTCTCAACCTGTCTTTGACTATTTCTGTTGTGGAAAGTGCTCAGATGTTAGATGCTGCTTATCAGGAACAAGGCAGCACTAAAACGCCCATATCCAAGCAAGATGAAGACAGAGAAATTCTCCTGAGCTCCACCTGCTCCAATTGTAGCAGTGACTAAAGCCTTTTTTCTACTAACGGGAACTAAGCAACTTGCTGGGTTTAGAACCACTTCACACTGCTGCTAGGCCAGTGCTGTAGACCTCTTGACAATTTGACTGAGCCATCTATCTGTGGGTAGACAGCCACACCCATCTACCTGCCTCTATACATCTATGTATTAAGTCTATTATATGTGGTGCTGGTTCATGAAAAACTGTACTGTACTATACTGTAAGGTTTTGCTTTAAGGTTGTCCCTGCCTCTCTGATTCGGAGCTTTGTTTAAAGCAAGTTTGCTTTAAAGTTGCTCCCCTTGTGTTTTATTACACCAAATTTGCTACTATTTTGGCAGCCCTATGTCAAAAGAAACCAAAAGAAATTTAGCCATGTCTTGAGACAGATCAAACTGGAAAATAATGTTGGCAACAGAATTTTGGTTTTGTCAGTCGTCTTTGTGTAGAAGCTCTACTTGCTCTATGACTTTGTCTGCTGCGGCAATAACTTATCAATAAAATAGGGATAATTACATTTCCTTCCTTGATAAAGTGATCTACTGTATATGGATTTATAAGGTACATGAGTTATACATTTTTAATAATGAGGGGATAGACCTGTAAACATTTCAAACTTCTTAAGAATTAATGTATCAGGAATAATATAAACTGTTAGGGCCTAAAGATGAAAGCAGTTATGCCTGGCTTTAATGTATTATTTTTGAAGTGCAATACAAAGTGTCACAAAGCATTAGGTGTTTCTTGTGTGCAATCAAGGAAAATACTCAGAAACATTGGAAAATTTAAGAAATATTTAAAACAAAGAAAAACATAACCAGTTCTGAAGGAAAAATTCCTATTACATTGTTTTCTTGCAATGCAGATTATGGGTCAACTCACAGTTAATTTTATTTCTGTGAGGGTACACGTCCTCAGCTCTACAGAAAGAATAAATTAAAGACACTGTTCATGAAAATGTTAGACCGAGATTATATTTGAACAACAAAGATGTTTTTAAAGCAATAAAATATTAAACAGATGCCAGTGTTTTCTTACATACATAAATGGCCTGATATGGAAGACAGTCAGGTAATAGCTTGAGCTGTGAAAGTTTGCAACAAAATTTGAAGTCATAGAAATCTCACTTGGACTGCATTGTATTAGAAATTCAAAATGCACAACAGGCCTGTTGAAAAACCTGTTAAAGTTTACAAATCTTTTCAGAAACTCAAGGTTGAATTGATGTAGGCTGATATATTAGTTTGATTTCAAATTATGGAAAATGTCAGTTTTTGAGAGGTTTATGGTTTAAAGAAAAACCTAAGTTAATCTCACAAATTTTCAGCAATTGTTTTCAAAACTGATTTACATCCCAAACTCAGGTCAAAGTGTTATAAGTTCTTTCTAGGGAAATCTGATAAAATAAAACTAACACATTTTGCATATTTCTGGAACAATATCCAGGACAAATTGTATCTAGTTATTAGATATATCACATACATACAGAAAGCAAGAACTGCAGCAATTCATGGGCTAAAATTCAGATGCTTATAACCTGAATTTGCACAGGTATTTAAAAGAAAGCACATCACAGCTCCTTTGCCTCTGATTTATGGAGAGACTTACCCACTGGGGAAATGGATGTGATCAGCAGGTACGTGTTCACCACTGGCTGTGCTGAATAACAAACATAGCTCCCCCCACAGAGCTTGCAAATGACACCACAACCCAGCAAATTTGCTCAGAACCTCAGAGAAGGCCTCACACCATGCCTCTATGGGGTAAGACAGGCATCGGAAAAAAGCAAACGGGATCTGATAAATAGAAGAGAAAAAAGACTGTTCAGATGTTCAGCAGAGACTGTTCATCTAGACAATGCCAATAAAAGTTTCATACAACAGTTGACTTCCATCAGCTACAGTATTCCAAGGTGCTACATAATCTCATATCTGCTTAAGGATCATGGCATGACAATTTTTTTTTCTGAGTGGGCCCTAAAATAGCATGTCCCAGATCGTTTTTTGCCTGTTTCAAAGAGATTGGGATCCTTTCTTTTTGAAAGCTGCACTAATAACCCCCTGAGGATTTCCTCATCCCTCTAATTTGTGAATAGGGTAATATGGGATCTCTGTGGATAGAAATTTCTGAAAAAGGTCTGCTTGGGAAGCTATGACTCCTAACCAAGTAACATGTAGCTGAAATTATTTTAGAGGACTATTTAATTCTACACTTAGGTGTTTCTCATTATCAGGCTCTCTAGTGCACGGATTAGTAGCAATTCTACTGTTCCAGAGCTTCTGTCATTAACAACATCCCACCTACAGCAGCCTCTGTTAGTCAATAATAACAGCTTGTTTAAAAATAGCAGCATCAACTTGTTTGCACTGTTATTACCTGTGCATGGCTTATTTCCCCACAAGACTCCGGGATGGTGCATAACCTGCTTTCTCTTGGCCTTCCCTCATTTACTGCATTTTTTTAAAGCTTGTTTTCAGATCAGGAAAAGAGACAGACATATCTTTAGCAAATAGTAGTAATGTAATTGCAATCCTGTTACAATCCTCAATAGCAAAATATAGCAGTCAGAAGGAGCTGTATATTCATTAGTCAATAAAGTATAACCACATATTTTATTGAATTGTAACCCTATTTTTCCTTGATGAAGATGTTATGTAACTTTCACCTTCATGTAAATCTGAGTGATTAATTCAGCATTCAGAGTTGGAATACGAAGAGGAAATTCAGGCCAAATTCCAATCCAGCCTTTCAGCATCATCTCCTCCCTTCTCACTTCAGACTCAGGCTCAGATATTCAATTTTATTATAACATAATTTTAAAAACAAATAGTGATATGAATGGTGGATTTTGTAGGGCTGCATCTTCCCTAAATGCCACTATGTTGTATTTATCCTGCAATCTGATAATTACTACATTCAGGTAGATGCTCTTGTTTGTGAATACAGAAGGTGATTCAAAAGGCATTGTTACACAGCACAAAGACAATTTATTATGCCAATGTACTGTATCTTACTCTTTAGACTAACATAAATAATTATTGTTATACTGCACTGCAATAGAATATGCTTAAAGCTAATTGAATACAAAATGAATATACTTTTTATATTTCCTCATGAATTCAAGTTAAGCCTTCTGTTTTGTGACAGAAACCTAGAATTAAAGCACTAGAAACAATTAATGTTATAATTATGTGTTCCTAAACTTATATTCAAAAGCATTGGCAAATTATTGTCAGAATATTTGCATACAAGCTGAACAATTAAGTTGTCAGCTGATTCAATTTCTTCTTATTTTTTTTTAACTGGTTAATTTTTTTAATCCATTTTGTTATCAGAGCCAGTCAGAACTTTCACCACTACTTCATTGCTTAATTTAAAATAGCATCAGTGGAGATACATTAGCTAAAGGAAGAAGAGAAATACATAGATATTTTTAGTGTATTTCTCTTAGTCTCTGGGTACCTGACAGTTCTAGAAAGTGAATTAATAGCATACATGGTAAAAGAATGGTAGACTTACTGTCAGCTGAGAGCTGCAGCAAAACCCTGATTCGGTTACGTTAGAGGTAGTATTCTGATCACACTGTTATGCTGTATTTTTTCCCTAGCACAGCAAACTAATAACTCTTGGTTTATTAGAAATATCATTAAAAGTTTTCTGTTTTAAATATGAGTAAACCTTTGACTTAAAAGGATAAATACTTTGATCCTCATAAATAGAGGATGAATTTCCCAGTGTTAGAAAAAATTAATAGTACAGCTTATTTCACAAGTACCCTCTGAAAACAGTATCCCAATTTCCTGCAGACACTGAGTGTCAAATTGAGATATGTCACACATGAAAATTCAAGACCATTTCTCATCTAGTTTTACTTCTGCTCTGGCTCCGACATTAGCAGATTTGATATCTGCAAGGGGAAAAAAAAAATTAATTTGTGGAAACCATTGACAAACACATCAGTTTTTTGTTGTTTTTTTTTTTACATTGAATTAAGCAATCAGATCTTTGAAAAAGCTATATTTAGATTTTTTTTTTAATTGACCCATTATTTTGCTTGCTTTCACTGCCAGAACCCCCTACTGCAAACAAGGATAAGGATGCTACCTGGACTTCATTTGATGAATAGTTTTAATTAAAATATTTTGCCATAAGTATTTTAATGTTACAGACAAACCAAAGGTATGCAGTAATAAATTAAATTATACATTTAAATTAATCTATAAATATGCTATAAAATTGACAGGATATTTTTAAGATAGGGAGTGAGACATGGGTTGCTAATTATGACAATTAAATATCATGAGTAAAAATAAATGACAATCAATATCCTAGAACCATTTTGTAAAAAGAAAAAAGCGAGGAAATATAATATCATTTAGATGTCTATAAAAGTGAAAAATTATTAGCAAGTTAGAGTCCTGATTTTTCTATTGTAATAAAATGATAAGCAGTAGAACATCATACTTTTCATCACTGCTGGCCATAAATACTGTACATATACTGTACAGGCACAATCCATTATGGGATTCTTCTATTTGGGTCTATTATGTTCAGGATAATAACATGTTTAATTTTTACTAATAAAAATTCCAGGGTTTCTGCTCACTCAGAGCCTGATCTAGAAGCTAGTGAAGTTACTGGAGGCTTTTTCTTTGCGTTTAATGAATTTTGGATCAGCCGCTACCCCAAAAAAAACCCAACCAAAACAACCAAACCCAGCAGCAGCAAATAAATGCAAGTTGCAGCAGTGTAGTAGTTACACACACAGAATTAGGGCCTCAGCCCCATGGACTCTTTTTCTGTATGAAAAAACACCTGGGGTTTCATCCTATTAGAGGGATATCTGGACTAAGCATTAGCTCATATGTCACAGGACATCTACCTAAAATTCTTTCAATAATTACTTCTTCACATCATAAGAACATTAAAGGCCAGCCAAAAGACACAGTGTTGCTTTGCCTGCAGTGCTGTGTTACAGGGTAGTGAATGAGTAAATGCAGTGGAAACCCATGAAATTACTGTCTCAAAATTGTTTGTTTTAATAGTATTAATTTCACAGCAAAGATATGAATTTACAGTCCATCTTCATGACCATTTATCAAAAGAGTAAAGGCAAAAAAGTGAAGATAGGACTATTGTGGAGATTTGGGCTAACATTCATTATTGTACTCATATTAAAAGCCTACTCCATGTCTTCCAATCATATATTTTCCTTCTAATTAGGGCATATTAACTTTTTTTGCTAATTAGGTATTCTTTGTTGCACGATGTTTGCTCTAATCTTTTGGAATCTCTCTCAATATCCAGTCATTGCCTTCATTACTGGCTCCCCTAGAACCCAATCAAAGCATGTTATTTTTTCTGCTAATTATATCCTCATTTACAGATTGTTACCTTCTCTGATTGGCTCTTTAAACCAGTTGCTATGACTTCATTAGCAATGTCTTCTGACCCTGTTATTTCTTGTGACAGGATTTGCTCCACTTGTCCTGTAGCACTATATCCCAGGGTCACTCCTCTCCTGGGTTGGAATAGTGTCAAACATGAAAGGTTTAGGGCAGAGAAAATCACTGCTGAAGTTGCTAATTACCACATGCAGCAATGGTACAAATTAATGCTTCTAGCAGTTTGGAAAAAAAAGAGTGTTTTAAAGGTGTCATTAACAGGTTAGTTTCATTTATAAATGTGCTTGACAAAAAAAAAAAAAGAGTCATCACATAGTGTGTTTTTGCTATTACAATCTCTCCATCAAATAAGTGTTTTAAATCATGTGGGATTTCTTCTCATGCTGTATGGCAATAAAATTACTGTATAATAATCCTTGAGTTAGATGATTTTAGCAAACAAGTTTCTAAACAGATTTTATTATTTTAAGTTGAAGTTCAGAATCTTGTAGTGTATTATGATTTTATTTCTAACCTGTCCTACAGAAATTGTGGTCTCCCTTAAAACAACAAGAATTAAATTTTCAGGCATTTTTTCAAAAATATTTTAAGTGATTACACAAGAACAGCATATTAAGGGAAAATTAAGATGTATGAAGCTACAGTGAAGTACTAATACTATGTTTATATTAAGCTAGAGAATGATATGAGATTACAATTTTCATGGGGTGCAAAATGCATGTTGTGCTAATTGTGTTCCCCACTTTTAGTCTCTTACAAATCTGAATAATCCATTACCTGAACCAGAGATTCAAGCATATAGCAGATTTTAACACAAGTTAGTTAATATGAAAAACGCTGTATCTAGTTGTTTGCAAAATTACTTTTGTTGATTAAAAGGCTCTTCCGAACTTCCGGCTTGTGAAAGGGTTTTAAATTGTCTAATGCTGATTGTGATTGCTATGCAGAAAAAAGGCAATGCGAAGCAAACCATTATATCACTGAATCTTTGTTAAGCAGGCCTTGAAAGTGCTTGACAGCATAATTAATCTTGTGATATGAACAAAGAAACCAACTCAATAGTATTGAAGATGCTTATTAAAAATACTAAATACCTTTTTCCACTTAAAAACCTTTTGAAATACTGTGGAAAGTGCCATTACCTTTTTTGTTTTTGCAGTTTTTTAGTCTAAAATTGATACAAAGGACACATAGCATGAGGAAAAGAATAAACTGGATGACAATAAAAATTAGTTTGAAAAACAATGCTCCCTGATTTGGGGTGTCAGCTAAGCAACCTCCAAGCATTACAAAAGACCCCTGTACACATATGCGTACACAAATGCAAACACACACAGTGTCCATTGCTGTTAGCTTTAAAATTTATTTAAAATAATGACTGGTTGTCAGTCATATTACATTTTCAAAATAAACCTTAATAAAATCATTCAAATTTAAATCGATAACATCAACTTGTTTCTCCCTCATCTGATGACTATATTGTATGATGCCATATCAGAGGAAATCATGCACCTAAGATTCCCTGACACAGTGGGATGCATTTGTAGTGCAAACTACTCCCAAATACACTGAGAGACCCCATAGAAAGATATGGATAGTATGCTGTGACAGTGGCTGCAAGCTGCTGTAACCACAGTTTGTAATGTACAGGTTTGCAGCACTCAGAGGCAGAGTGAACCAAGCTTTGCAAAGGGAAGCTACTGACTTTCAGCAGAATGTATAGTTTCCTTCGAAAATCATTGAAAAATTACAGTCTTTGAAACTAGTGTTTAGAAAAAACACCACAGTTTTGATGCCCTCAATTTATTAAGATCTTGATACTGCAACAAATGTTAACTTTATCTTTTAAGGCTAATTTATCTGTTTAATTCTGGAAAGCATAATTATTCAACTAGGACTCGATCCTGCAAGACAGACAGTGAAAACTAGAAAAAAAAGCAAGTGCTATGCCAGTTACAGCCCAGCAAACCTGATCCTTTTTAAGGCAGAAAGTCGAAGTAAGCTACATGGCTGGCCCCACAGGCTGGCTGACTGGAGATTGTTCCTTGGGTATACCATGAGCCAGCTAAGAAGTCATTCTGGGAGTATCACAGTTTTATGGGAGATGGCATCTCTAGTTTTGGTCTCCATGACCTCTTGACCCCATGAAACACATTGATCTTGTTTTCTACTAAGGTCAACTGTCCTGTATACCCAGGTAAAAGACCGTGGAGTGGGGCAGGAGGAATATAATGAAATAACCAAAGCAGCAGCTCTGAACTTCCTTTCAAGTGTATAATTTTAAGCACTGTAAGTTGGCTATGCCTGTTCTTTACCCTGCCAATCTAATTTTTCTTTCCTGACTCTTGAGCACTGAAAAAGCTTTGTCTGGGCTGCTAAGTTGCATCATGTTATAAAAGGAACCATACTGCATGGTTCCGTATTATGCACAAGCCTCCACACATAGATAAATACGCAGCACTAACACTATTTTAGACAGTACAAGCTTTGGAGAGGACACTGTCTTATGTTACATTGAAACTACATGGAGCACAGTACAGCCCTGCTTTTGATCAAGGGCTGCAGATGTTAGTTTAAACACAACCTCCCTGCCTCAGTAGTCAGCAATCAGCAAAGCTTAGTGCATCGAACCCATGAGGAAGAGCATGTTGCACCACAGCCTTCATTCAGACATTCCAGATGTGTGCAGCTGCAGTCCTGCACGAAAATGCAAAACCTATTCATCATCATATAGGTTAAATTTGGAAGTAAACACACCTGAATTTGTCTTATCTTCAAGCTTTTTAATATTTTCCAAAGACATTAAAAGCACACTGTGTTTCATTTTAATAACAGTGAATCAACTCTGGGGTTGATTGTCCTTGCTCAGGCAAGGCTTCCTGTGACATATGGCAATCTTGCCTGAGCACAGACAGTGTAGGAGGCTCTGATGGCAATCGTTACTGCAATTACCAAACCACACTACCATATTCATGTTTTACTTTATAGTTCCGATTCTAAACACTGGACCTTTTCTTGAATCCTCTATGTACAGAACTCCCATTAATTAAAATCAAACAGCAAGAAATATATTAAAAAATCAATGGTAGAATATGACTCATGTTATTTAATTAATGGGTAATTCCTCGCACCAATATGCTGAGAAAGTTTGAATTTAACCTTTAGGATTAAAAAATTCTCCATGTGAGAAAATTTGCTTTTTCCTAATCACATTTCTCCCTAACAGATTTTAAAAACACACATAAAATCTGTTGGCAAAGTGTTTAAGTACATACAATCTCTAAGACTGTAAGTAAGCTCCTATTGCTTTCCATATCAACTTAGATAACGGCATGAACAAACAACACCTAATGGTACACATGTCAATGTTGGAATATACAAAACATTATTTTCACCGTAGTCCCTTCAGGTGATGACTACAGCAGCCCAACAGCTATACCTTTCTCCTCTTTCTTTCCTCAGTCATTCATTTGAAAATTACCACACAAGTATCATTTGTTGAGCAATGTTAAGTGTGGTAGCACGTGGAGACTAAGTCTGTATTTCATAATAACTCAGCGATATGGATTTTGGCCTTAAGGGTACATTCATTCAAACAAGAGAATAGCAGTAAGAAAGCCCATGAGCAAAATCTTGCAACCTTACCAAAGGAGATGTTCGTTCAGGGGTGAAGACTTTATTTCAAGTTTAATAAATTTCATTTTCAAACAATTGCCAACTCGCACAAATTTGTCACTAATCTTCAAATCTGAGATCCTTTTTCTTCTGCTCACAATGCTAGGGGAAGGCACTCGGTTCCTCACTATCAGTTAAAGTGGTTTGCTTTCAGCTACTGCAGTTTTTCCACAATTTTGATAGTTACTTCCTTCCTGTTCTTGCTGGAAGCTGTAAAAAGTGTTGCATCTGTATTGTCCTAACGTACTAAAGGACAAAATCCCTCAGCAGTCCATATTGTTTATCCACAGAGGGCTGAAGCATCACAAATATTAGAAGGATTATTAGGAAGCCTCAGGACAGCCTAGGAATCCTTACATGCTGTCTGAAAGACTCTGCCTGGGGAGTCCCATGTCCTAAATCGTCCTGGGCTTATGGGACAACAAGGTTTGGTCCACAACATTTCCCAATGATACACTTCTGCCCCACCCAGTGTCATTCCCTTTTACTTCAAAAAACATTTATAACAGGGCAGGATGGGGGGGGAGGGGGGCATTTTTTTTGATAGTGAGCGAAGACACCAGAACAGGCATTCTAGCAACTGACTTCTTCGGGGGGAAGAGGGACCCTTTGAAGTGCAGAGAGTTGTATGAATTTCTTCCACTGCCATGCATACACGCAGATTCGCTGGGAGAGAGTAGTCACATCAACTAAAAGCTAAGGACAGCAACCCAACATTACATTGGACTCCACTAGACCCTTTCTTAGTTTCTAGCAGCCAGACCACCCAATTTAATAGGCCTTCCTAAGCCTGAGTCGCAGCTACAACTGTAGACTGTCTTCTAGATCCCATTTAAATCCTACTACCTCTGCTGTTCCATTTGGCATGGCAAAAAATTTACCATGCCTACCTGCTTGACAGCTGGCAAAGATGCTCTCTTTAGCATCATCTAAAAAGTGGGAAAAGACCACATCAATGAGGGATAAGACATACCAGTTGCACAGAGGGGTAGAGGGACTGCCATAAGATACTCTAAAATTGTGCCCTCCAACTTTACCCCACAGGCCTTGATTTAGGATTTATTCACAAAGCAAGACCTTAGCACTGCTGCAGCTACTCAGAGAGATGTGGTTGACACAGGGAACTGTCAAGCAACAGCCAAAGCAGAACATGCCCTCCAGTTCAGCAAGGAATAACAACCTTAGCATATTTTCTCTGCAGGGTCTGCGCAGCCCAAGCACTGGGAATCCTAGAAGACATCAAGATTTTCTCCCACTGCTGTTACCAGCACATCCGTCAATGGACGGCATGTCTGAATGCTCAGGACTGCCTCACTACCCCAAAGAAGTCCAAAGATCATTTCAACGATATACGGGTAAGCAGTTTGCCAGAGAGACTTCATGTCCCCAAAAGGCACATCTGACCTTGTTGATCTGCCACCACGAGGAGTATGAGGAGACAAAGGACTTGTGGCAGCACATGTTCCTGGACACTGAGAGGCAAAAGCGGCAAACTCTCCATCAGGTCACTAAGAGGTCATTGTTTCCATCCTGTGGCTGAACCTTCCTGGCTGAACACACCTCACGCAATCTGCTGAACGCACAGGGAATAGTCATTCATTTTCACCTTTTTATCTCCTTTTTTACGTCAGCATCCCCAGAACTGGAGAGCCATGGCACATAAACAGCCCTGTTTTGAACAGGAGGTATCCTTGGCTAAGCAGAGGAGCTGCAGGATGCTAGACCTGGAGAAGGTGCCACAGATAACAGCTGAGGGCCAAAAGGCTTTGCTTTCATTTTTTCTTGAATCTGCCTGTTGTAGGGAAAGATGCAGTCCATACGCTTTTGCAGATTTTGCCACTGCATTCTTTTTAAGGATCTCTTGGATGGACAACCCAGAGGTAGGATTCTTTATCCAGATATGAGGGGCAGAGAGGAACAAGGGCCTCCAATTTTGTCTACATTTTTTCCACAAATACAAGCTGATACTACAGAAACACCTTGTGTTTCTCAGGTACTTTGAAACAGAACATGACCAGAACAGTCTGTGTTTACATTCCTTGTCTTGAAATATTCTGCACCAAATGATAGTTGTAAGAAAGTCAGTGGATGTATTAAATCTGAAAAGACCTGAAGCATTCCAGATGCCCCCACCCCAGTCAGAAAGGCTGTCTCTATGACAAACCTGAATCCAGTCTTAGCTGGCCACTATAAACAAAGGAGAATGTATGAAAATACTATCTAGCTGTGCAGTTTTGCTACCATATACTGACTCCAGTAAACAGGGCTCTCTTTATGTATTCTGACTATATTTTGACTAATATGTGCTGCGTTGTATGTAAATGTTTCCTGCTGTTGGGATTTTTTTTAACCCTCCCAATGGGACAGGCAGTCCTTGAAACACCATTAAATGCAGGACTACACCATCATTAGCACACTCTCACTGTAAGGCCAACACAGTTTGTTTATATTTAACAATAAGAAGTTTTTACATTTAGGCCAAACATTTCTGTATTTTATACCACCTTTCTCAAAGTCCTTAGCTCCATCATTCCCTTTCTTTCTGAAAGCTGAAGAGCAAGGCCACGTAACCATTTATTCCCTGTTCCTGGCAAGAGGGACATCAGTACATGTTGGCGCAAGCCAGTAGTGTTTCATAAAGGAAGGAACACTTCTCAGTCACAGTCCTCTTACACATTGGAAATAAGGACAGACAACCATCAAGAGTAACTGCAGAATCAGAGGAGTCACAGGATGAGGGAATAATAGAAAGCATCAGTAAATCTTCCTCTGGTCAAGCCTTGGCATTTGGCAAGTATGCAGGGAAATATTGTACCTCATCTCATGCTTCATGATTACCCTTCTTGGACCAAAAGCTGCAGCTGTAGCACAATAAGCAGAGGAAGTCTGGATCAGAATGGCCAGGCAGAATATAAATTCATGTTGTATGACTGGGTCTTGCAATGGGAACAGTATTTCAGAAATGGCATATTCCAGAGCAGTGCCTGTTATGGTAATGCTGCTTAGAAACTGTTCACAGGAAGAAAGAATGTCAGCAAAGATCAGGAGAAATCAAAGACTGGTTGAAAAACAAGGGGCAGAGGGCTGAAAAGGCTAAGAAATGACAAATTTAGTATTTTATGGCTGGTTAAAACAGCAGAGGGGTTTTATGGCCACAGAGGTGAGGATCAGGAATCTCAATCAGCGATGGGACATCCGAACACAAAAAACGGATGGAAAATAGTATATGGAAAATAGAGACCATTAAGAACAGAAAGATAAATTTAGGTGGACATTTAGTAGAGTGTTGTGAGAGAAACAGAGGTAAAGTGAGAAGCAAGAAATTAGGAATTCTGAAGATGAAAACTGGATGAAATTACAGACTATGTTAACTGTCCAACCTTCTCTTTCTCCCTAATCACTTTTGGATTCATTGCCCTGCATGACACAGGATAATTAGAGGTAATTATATCCCTACAGATTTCATAAAAATTAGAGGTATGGAGAAAGAGCTACATAACATCTCTGCTATATGTAGAAAAGGCAGATTCAATGCTACCTTTCATTTAGCAGAAGACAGCTGGCCCATTAGCAGGTGTGCAGCTCCCATCTACTCACAGCATTGCCATCTCTTACCCAGTCATGGTGTGGCTAACAGCCTTCACTTGTTCTGTTGCTCATGAAAACTTCATGATGTTCTGTTTAAATCTGAAGACTTCCAAGTAAATTATGAGTTGAGAGCTCTACTTCACATGCAGACAATAATGAGGTAGAGCTCTTTTGTTTGCCCACTAGAATTCTAATTATTCTAATGATCTACTTTTTAGTTTACTATTGTAGACTACAGATTATTAAAGGGAATTTACTCATGATTAAGATGATGATGAAAGAACATAGTCTCAATGATTTATGTGCTTCCAAAGCTTGACAGAGTACAAATTTACTGGTTTCCACAACACTTCAATGCAACAGTTTTAGAGTTCAAGATAATAGCGTGAAGCCTTACTTAGATTTTAAGTTCTATATCAATTAATTACAAAACCTGAAAAGAAGCTGAATTCCTCAACATTCTTAACTTTCTCCCTATGCAATAAACAAAGTCTCACCAATGTCTAAAAATTACTCCTAAAAACAAATCTGAGCAATCTTAAAGCAGCAGTCTTACACATGAATAAGCCAAGACAAAAAGCCCATAGTTACCAGTACAAAAACATGCAAAGACAGGATACTTTTTTGCCACTTAAAATATAGCACATGACGTTTCTAGTGACCGTATGTGTAGAGTTTGCATATTATCAGAAGTAGAAGGAACTAAGAGATTTTTCAAGATCACTACTATGCACAGAATTATATTTACATTGGAAGATGTTTAAGACATAATTCTAACAATCTATTGAAATTTTCACTAAAAAATGATACATTTTTTCCACACCCAGACAACCATAGGTCATGTAGGATCTGAAATCAAGTTGAGAAATTCTCAAGCATTGTCTCTTGATATTTAGTAACACAGTCAATAAAGCAGACAGACAACCCTGCAGGGGGGCAAGAAACCCAGACTTAACTGTGATGTGCTTTCTATCTTATGCATAGACATACTGTGTTCTGAGTTACTAGAAGTAAAATGAACAGTATGCAATATGCATTGCAGATGGAATGCTTGCTGAGCAAAGCTTCTTGGCATTCACATAACATAGGTAGGAGCCATTTTCCATGGTTCGGATGTAAAAGAGGAAATTAAGAAAAAAAAATCGGTACATCCATAATGCAAATTCAGACATCATCTAGTTCTTCTGGACAGCTCAGTTTTTAATAATGTAAATTAGTGAGGCATACACTGATTATAAATTCAGAAGATAGTTATACAAATTCATAGGTATTTTAAAAGGAAGGGCTCATCAGAAATCAGTATTCCAACACGGAGGCCCCACACTTGAAGCTCTAGCTGGTTGGTGAACAGTTAAAGAGAAAACAAGAAGTTTATACCAGAGCTATCCGTAGAACTCAGCTGTTAACACAAGAGATGATCTTCCCAGGTAACTACACTATGTGATTTGAAATAACATCTCCACTGGTAGAGCAACAGATTGAGTTTGATGGATATTCTTGTTGCATTCTGAGGTGTGAAGAAAAGGCCTGAACTGTGCATATGCTATAGAAGACAGTTTTCGCTATTACTTCTGGTGGCTCATTGTAGCTGTTACTGTTTTGTTCACAACCTTTGCGCTCCATGATGTCTCTTGAAAATACGGCATTTATTTCACTGGTTCCCTTCAATTAAGGTGGCATTTCTGCTCTGGAGTAAAATCTGTAAAATGACATTTGACTCAGTTTTTCTGTGACTTCCAATCAAGTGTGTTCATTTCATGTATATAAATGTGCATGCCAGCTACACAGGCACAACCTGATAGTCAAGCTGGTTCTTTTCTTCATCCTGTCTCTATGACTATGCCCCTAATTCCTGGGCTGTGTCAATGTAACTGCTTACACATAGCTGTGCAGAATATACAAAGAATGGATACAATACATCTTGCCATATCTTAGTTGTTTTGTATCTGTACTTAAAGAGGAACATAAATTAGTTAAGAAAGATTTTTATTTTTATTTTATAAAACCAGCAGTTAGTTATGCATGAACATATACATCTAGAGGAAAGGTCTGCTAAAGCAGTATTTGTATGACAGGTTTCAAAAAGTTAAATTTCTCTTTAAAGGCAGGAAGAATCAAGTAGCTCGTGAGAAGGTTGACCATGACTGTCAGACAAGTTTTTTTTCTCTTTTTTTTTTTTTAAACTTGACTTTCATAAAAAGTTAAAACACAGCAATACTCCCTCATACTGCAGATAGGAATAACTGCCATCACCCTTTGGTATAAGGAATTCAAAAGCACCTTAAAGCGGAGAGGATGAATGAAAACTTGACGCAGTCACATCTGTACCAAGGCAGATTTGATCTTAAGTCATCTATAACATCTTACTTTTCTTTCTGTTTCAAGTTTTTCCCTTAGCAAATAGCATTTCTGAAGAAAATCCCACCTAACCAGGTCTGATACTTTTCCTCACATTAATCAGTTGACAAGAGATCATCCCACTTGGATGGCATGATAAATACATCTTAGAATGAACAAAATCCAGTAGGAGTTGAAAAGGACAGCTTGTACATTTCTGATGTGCTTTCCAACACAAGCATAGAGAGTCTTTACAGAATTGTTCAAGGCAGGCAGCGTTAGAATTCTTCAAAACCCGAACATTCTGACTTCATATTTTAGAACAAAACGGGTTTTTTTAGAGCTGGTTTAAAGGTCTGATGATCTTGAGAGAAGTCGAATAGTAAGTCTATTTTAAGTTCCTATTCATACTCTCATAAAAGGCATTCCGTAGGAATGAAGAATATTTATTCCATCAAAAAGGTTTTCATGGCAGAAATAATTAAAAAAATAAGTCTGAAAAATATGGGAGGCATAGTACATACTACAGATACCTAACAATCTGCGACATATATTTTTAATTTTTCTCAGATACACATAATTTCAATTTAAAGGTTTAAGAATAAAGTATTCAGTCCTCCAGTCTTTCTAAAGTCTCATCACCACACAGGTTTTGGGGAAATTGGTGAGATACATATTTTGTAAGTCCGAATCTAGACTTGGGTATTTTGGCATCCATGTACTCCATGTCAACTGATACTAAATCTCTTTAGCCTCATAGATCAGTAATTTTCCCCTATTTCTTACACATGCGTTTTTATGTCTCTCCTGCTACAATTTCCTTTAGAGATGAGCAAGGCAAACTGGCCGCCTGGAATATTGCTCAACGCGTATTGAGATTATGATCATTCAGTTAGCACAGGTCCATATATCTAGCATACGATGCTCTTCCGGATGTTCTTGTATTACTTTCCCATACAGCAATTAAAGCAGCTTTGGAAATAGCTTGTCACATATTTATCTTGAACAGGCTACATTGTAATAGAGGTCAGCTGCAGCCGTGAATTTTATGCCCACTGTATGAAACAGTAATATCAGTCCATATATGCTGGCTAAAACACTCTTATTCAAAGTCTGAACAGATGGCTGAGTCACTGAGTATATAGACTCTTCATGGCCAACATTTTAAGCATAGTGACTTTCACTAATAAGACACTGGCACTGCTTTAGAAGAACATGATGTTCTTTCATATTTCAAAACATTTCCACTCTGAAAAATACCAGTAAACAGTTTCCGAGATGTCCAAAAAGAGTATCAGCTGATCCAAAGGATTCAGCAACAGCAGCATAGGATATTTTTTGCTGTCATTCCCATAAGGATTTTAATTATACTGTTTCGTCTTTTCAGTTGGAGATAGCATTTCCTGTTGAACTGCTATTATAGTATTGACAGTCTAGGTGTTCAGCTTTATTCTTTTGCTCTGCGCAAGCAAATAACTTCATATTTATATTCTGAATTAACATTTCAAGAAGCTATGAATGGATTGATGGTGTTGTGGATATGCTACCCATGCCCGGCACTTCACTTTGGAATGTAATACTAACCAAAACCAGCAGTTGCCATTATTTTTCTTAGCTAGTTTAAGAATGAGGTACATTCCCAAGGAATTTTTAAAATATCAACTACAATAACAATCATTATATTGCCATGTTAGATAGTATTTTAGAACAGTATTCATCTGCCCAGATACAGATGAAGCTATGTGCACCTGAACTACTTGTGAGGGCTCCCTTTATAGTCAGTGGAGAGAAACAGGCACTTTTAGAGTGCAATTGATCTTCTCTTAAGATTGACAGCTACACTGTAGACATCTAAAGTTGGATGAGATTAATAGTGTCCCCAACATTTGTTAAATTATGCAAGATTCTATATAAATAGAAGACAAAGTCTCTTCCCTAAAGAGCTTTCATCTTCAGTCAATATATTTCCAGAACTGAGCATCTAAATTGCCTGTCTTTGTCAAGTGCTTCCCTTTGATGTTATTCCATAAGGTGCTCTCTGGTTTTCCTGGACAACACACAGAACTCACTTGAGAACGCAGTACATTCAGGACATTAAGCAGAAGAATTACCAAAAGAATCCAAGAGCAGTTTTTCCAGAATTGTGATAGGTAACTTTTGGAAAAGTTTTTATTGATGTTTTCAGAAGTGAGTTCTATTTTGTCAATTTTTACTGACAAGTTGGAAAGGCAAGTACTTCAAAGTAGAATGAAGAATAGTGTTTGCCTGCAAAAGCCTACTCTTCCTACAAATGCTGATTCCTCTGGGAGACAGCAAAGTGAATTAGTGGCTCCCCCTCTTCACTGCTCGGTGACATGCATACACGTACACAAACACAGAGATAGAACATCGAGATATAACACAGAGATTGGCCTGGACAGGCTTGAGAATTGGGTGCAGAGGAACCTCATGAAGTTCAACAAGGGCAAGTGCAGGGTCCTGCACCTGGGGAGGAACAACCCCACGCACCAGTACAGGCTTGGGGTGGACCTGCAGGTGAGCAGCTCTGCGGACAGGGACCTGGGTGTCCTGGTGGACGAGAGGTTAACCATGAGCCAGCAGTGTGCCCTGGTTGCCAAGAAGGCCAATGGGATCCTGGGGTGCATCAAGAAGAGTGTGGCCAGCAGGTCGAGGGAGGTTCTCCTTCGCCTCTACACTGCCCTAGTGAGGCCCCATCTGAGGGAGTTGGGCTTGTTTAGCCTGAAGAAGAGAAGGCTGAGAAGGGATCTTCTAAATGACTAGAAATATCTTAAGGGTGGGCATCAGGAGGATGGGGCCAGACTCTTTTCAGTGGTGTCCAGCGACAGGACAAGGACAACGGGCACAAACTGAAGCACAGGAAGTTCCGTCTGAACATGAGGAAGAACTTCTTCCCTCTGAGGTTGATGGAGCACTGGAACAGGCTGCCCAGGGAGGTTGTGGAGTCTCCTTCTC
>Ga0065711_1004606_pt1 | contig 22960 bp, 8 predicted proteins | sample Hoacrofraction12_FD_59098 | JGI IMG/M metagenome (GOLD analysis project Ga0065711, IMG submission 59098) | Hoatzin crop microbial communities from Cojedes, Venezuela - Epithelial fraction 12 v2 (version 2) | ecosystem: Host-associated > Birds > Digestive system > Esophagus > Crop | place... | reverse complement strand
AAAAAAAAAAAAAAAAAAGAAAAAAAAATTATACAGTATAAATATTGGAGGTTTTTGCATATGAAAAAGATTTAGAAATTGTAGAACTATCTTACCTTCAACATAGGTTGGAAATGAAGCCAAGCTTTTTCTGGACTGTAATTAAGACAAAAAGGATTTCAAACAGAACAGAGCATGCACAAATACGCATTAAAAACTTCTCCATGCCAAAAAAATAAAGAAGTCATAGTTATTACCAGAGGAAGAGCACTATTTATTAAGATTTATTATTACATTTAGTATTTTCAAACTCTAAGCGCCTACTAGAGATAAATTCAATGTATTCCATTTGTGTCTTTAACTATCAGACAACATGCTAGGCCCAGTTTTCAGTTACTTGTTCGTGTTCAATAGTATATTAACTGTCTACCAATAGGTGCTCCACTTTTACTAATCAAGAAGTATGTAGGGAAATATATCTCAAAGACACTGGATCTTCCAACTACAAATAAACACATGCAGGAATATATAAAATTAGGCTACACTGTTATTATTCATGACTGAAACCATCAGCCCAGTCAGTTATTTAACCACAAACTTATGTTATTCATTAACCAATTTCTGTTATTCATTAGTACCGTTCTTACATGTATCCCTCAGATTAATGCAGCCTAAAAAACTTTCTAAATTTTACCAGGTTAGGTAGCAACCTCTTTTCTGTGGAGTAGCTGACTTCACTAACACCTCACCACCAACAATGTTTACACTGTATAAAGCACAAAACCACATCTCATAGCTTGAATTTTGTAAAAGGTGAACAAATGAAAAAAATCTTGACTTGCACATGTAAATACACAGTCTAAAGAAAGACCTTACTTTCAACTGCAATTTTATGTGAAAGGCTGTGGCTAACACTTCAAACACCCGAAAGCTACAGCTTTCAGTGAGTAAGACTTGCCGTTTATCAAAGAAAATTCTGTATGGCAATATACAGATGGTAACAGGTATACTGAAATATCTGCTGCTATTATATGTGTTACAGGTAAGAATTTTGCATAGTCCAAGGATCACAAAACTTCAATGAATCTGCAACTGCCTGTACTAGCAGTAACTCCTCCAATGACTGCTTAATACAGTTTTATTACAAGAAAATCTATATATGATCAGAATAATGCATAATATCTTACAAGATTTTCAGTATATTTCCAGTCAACAGTCATTGAAATATATGCCAAATTATTTTCCTTTATGATGGGCAACTTACTACGTTCTGTGTATTAGTGGAAAAAACAGGTAAACTAAGCAGGTCACAGTTATGTGACAGGTTGAGTGACTAACTCCAGGGAGTGTTTACCTTTGTAACAAATAGAAAAGCGATGTAATATTTTTCAGTCAATGATGTTCATCTTGCTACAAAACAAAACAACTTGTGAAATAAGAACAAAAGGTGTGTGACACAGACAGCACAGCCTTTAAGTACTTGCTGCTCCTTATGAAAATGACTAAACTGTACTGCAAAACCAAGAAAGCTGTCATTCAGAGATTGTACTGGAATAAATAAAGATGTCAATAAACAACTATCTCCTGCTGTCAAACCATTTAAGCTGCTGTGAGGACACCGACATGCCTTTTCAGATCTGTGGCTTTCATCTCTGCAGATGAACGTTTTTACTGGACCACCTACCCACACTACCTGTGAGCACATCTTAAAAACTGGAATGAGTAGCACCTTGTTTGTTTCTTCCTTCGTGTACGTTTATCAATATCTAAAAGCTTTTAAAAATTAGCATATATATGAAATGACAAAATCTCTACTAAAGAAAGCTAAAAGCTTTAACAAGCTAACAATATAGCAGATGAAGATTTAATGCCACAATCAACTGTTGCAGGCTTTAGCACAAGAGAAACTGAGTTTCTTACGTCTTTTGAAACCTCTCATTATTTTCGAAATGCAAATACAGACTGGCACAAAGACATACACGTTACAAGCTTTTTTATCCCTGTATAGTAGCAAAAGAAAAAAAGAAAGAATGGATTACTAATTAGCATTTCAATTTTAACCAGTATCTCCAGTTACAGTAGATCAGTTTTTTTCATTGTGGAAGATAACTCATGCATTGCCATCAGTAACAATACAGCATCATGTTAGACTAGTTTCCAGATTTGTTTCAAGTTTAAAAAACAAAAAGCAAATAAGCCAAATATTTGCAGATTTTTCTGTTTACAGAGCCAGCCATTCTATACCAATCCAAATACTTTTATGTCAAATGATTGTCTTTTCACACTGCGAGAAGTTCTACTCACACTTCTCATTTGGTGTTGGTGGAACTACTGCAGTGCAAAAAGTTGCCAGGTGAGAGAGGAAAAAAAAACAAAAGAAAAAAGGAAGTACGTATTTAGCTCTTTATTTTGAGGAGCCTGGAGTCAGGAACTGAATTCTGACTGTGAATCACTGGCAGGTGAGTTTCTACAATGACAAAACATTAAGCAGCATAAATTACTACCTAATTAATTTTCTTTAAGGAAGCTTTTTAATCCGGCTAAGAAATATTATTTTTTTTTGCAGGCAGACATTCTGCATTGAAAAAAGAAATCAGCTTCTTCCTTTTGCCTCTAACACAGAGGTGAGGATGGCCGTTCGGTAAATCAATACCTCCCAACCTGTTAAACAGATTTCATGGCAGCAGAACACAGAGTCAGAAATGCCATGATAAACAGTCTTAAGCAAATTAGAGGTTCAGTCAGACAGCCAGGCAAGCACAGAGGAAAGGAGCTACAAATCAGATTTTCAAGTTTGTTGCAATTTTGGAAGAAGAGAAGGGATTGCACAGGTACAAGGGGGAAAGGAAAATAAAAAGGCATAAAAGGCATAAAATGCCACAATAAATGTGGCATTTAGAAAGATTTCACTCTACCTCTTTATTAGTGGAGGCCTCTGCTGTACTGCAGACATCCTGGTGATGTTGCCTACTTGACGATTCAGCACCCCGAGGTGAAGAGGAATCTGGAGATGGAGACTAAGCATGACAAGAAAAATAAACAATAGTCTGAGTGACCAATGTACAAACCATTCTTTCATCTTTTCCTCTAACTTGGCAGTGGAAATAATAGATGAGGGGGGAGGGGAAGAAACTAGACAAACACTTTTTTCATGTTGTAACCCTTGCTTTTTATCATAATAATCATGCATCAGTCTCTCATTGGACTTATTCTGAGCAGCTCAATCATTTTAAAAACATCTGTGTTTATGTGTCAGTAAGGTATGAAATGAAGCAGTTAGAAAAATAAAAAGTTGTACTCAGCGACAAGCAACAGTTAGCCAAAAAGTGTCATAAAATTGTATTTTTGCAAGGTGAATGGAGTATCGTCTGATATTGGTATTAGGCCAACTACTTACTGTCAGCATTCAACTAAGCTGCAGTTACAGGACTTTCAGTTGCAAAAGTACATGCTTGTTGCATGCAGGCAAATGACTGTGAGCTTACTGAAGGCTGCAGGCAATGCAGACCGATGTTCCAAGATCTGACATTGTGGGAAAGATAAACTCGCTAAGTAGTAAGGTGTGATGGGAGACAGGTGACTTGACCATGATCAGAACACAGGGATTCAGCTAAAGATTGCTTAGCTGTCAAATTGGGGAGAGTAAAGAAAAGACTCCAGTTTCGTCATAAGCACACATGCTGTCAGGTATAACTAACCTGAAGTGCTAAACTAAGCAGAGGCAGGCTGAAGACATTGTCCATAAATGTTATTCCATCATCTTAGAAAACAACTTTTATAAATTGTGCAAAGCCATACTAATGTGTTCAAGGACTTATGAATATATTCAAGGACTACTCAATACCAGCATAATCAAGGACTGTGATTCCTCATCCTAGATACAGTGCAAACTTAGAAAATATTTCACAGTTTGTGCTATGGTCTTAGCATCATACATGCTGTCTAGACCAGATTTCTCCTTTTTCTCCCTTCATCGTAAACAATTCAGTGGAGAAACTGTCTTTCCAGTCATGTCCTAGTCATTCATGATGACCAAGAATGTCACAGCAGAAAAACAAAGGGAACAGCGTAGAAACATGGCATTGTGGAATATCTAGATCTATGTGATCCATAAGCAAGTATCTTGGTAAAGTGAAAGAATACTCTAATCATAGGCAATTCCTAAAGAATGCTGGTGACACTAAAAAGCTGTAGCAAGGTATCTGAAGTCCAGAGCAGGGCGGACTGGTATGGGGGTATGACACAAGAACACTTGAGTGTTGAATTAATGAAGCTGACCGAAATGAAAGACAGTACACAATTTCCACCCAGTAGGCATTTTTTAAAGGCAGATCTGAAGGAAATACCTGCAAAACAAGCCAGTGTGCATGCCAGAATGTGAACCCTCAAAGGAAGGTTTAACATTTAGCTATGCAAGCTGAGTGCTTAGCCCAGCAGCCCTGGCATTCTACACTCTCGTTTGACATAGGGAGTTTGGCCCTAGCTTTGCTAGCTCCACATTCATCACTGATGGTGAAATAGTCAAATACTATTCTTCTGGTTTCATAAACAATTACATTACAGCGCTTTTTTCTAAGACAATGAGTTATACCGGAAAAGGGCTACATTTCCAGTCTCTGAGTGGTGGCAGTTCCAACGCAGGAGTCCCCTCCTGCTATGCCTCAAATCCAGCCGAAATACTGAAATCTACGAAACAGTGTGTTTAAATAAAAAAAAAAAATCTAAGGTTTGCAAGCTTAGCTTCACAGATACGGAACAAAACAAGAAAACAAAATCCCCTTCTCCTCTTCTTTCTTTTTACCCTCGTTCCTTTAAAATGTATATCTTTGATAATTACTAAAAGTTAGAATTGTAGTTAACTAATAAAGTCTTCCAAAGAGTTAAGACACAATTCCTTAAACTTCTCTCCTGGGTAAAAGCGCAGTCCTTGCATTGCCCTATAATCTTGAATTACAGCTGCAGGGCAAAAAGGAGATGCAGCTGTGAAACCGTCCCTGACCAGATGCAGCTGTTGAATGGCCCCTAGAACACTGGCATGTGCTTGTGCCATCAGACTGAAGGACAGCTCATTGCACAGCTGGCATTCGCCCAGGAACTGTGGGAGAGACGCAGGCTCCCCTTTTTTACTGTGTAACTACCAGAGTCTCTGTGCCACAGCGACTCAACTGCACAAATGGCAACTCCTGCTTACTTAAGGAAGCATCCTCACAGTGCGCACATTCCCAATAGTTACATAATAATTTCTGTGTAAGGATTAAACGCAAAAGGTACACAATCCTAGCAACCTAATAATGACATCGGGATATCGTAGGATTGACCTATAAACAGTAAACAAACAAACAAAGTAAAGCATATCATATTTTAGCATCAAATGTTTCCACACACACACAAAAAAAGTTGTTTAACATGCCTGGAAGTTCTCATACTCACACACTAAGGTGGTAACAATAAATGAGTTCATTTAAACAAGTTGGCTTTTGACACTAAGAAATTTTGTAGCATTTAAAACATATTAACAGTCACTCCAGTAGCACTACAAATACCTTTACTCAGTTATTTTCATCTACAAGTATTAGAACTAAGCAACCATCAAAATGATCACACAGCTTTCCATGTGCTCTGTTTGAATGCGTGCTAAAACTTTTCTGGAGGAAAAAACCCCAGTACTGAAGCTACCAAACCCAAATATCAAACATCCTACAAAGTTTGCTGCATGACATGACAGAAGAGCTGCCCCCAAAAACATCTGTGCAAAAATATTCAGTCTTTGAAGAATAAACACTCGATTCTCTTCTGCATCAAAATGCATTTTGAGAGGTATCGTACACAACGCATAAGGAACGAAGGCAGTCACTGCAATAACAAGAAATATTTTGATACGTCATGGTGGACAGAACTTGCATAGCCACTCAAAACACTAAAACTGAAGTCTAAAATAAATGCTTAGTGACTGCTTCCTTGTCTGCTAACAAAACAAGTTTTAGAAGCCTAACAAAAATGCTATCAGAACAAACATAGTACGTTCACACAAAGCATGCTGTTATTACATAGACAGGTCCATCAATGGAATTGCAAAGCATTTTCTTAAGTGCAGCAATAAAGAAGTACAAGTTACCCCATTTCTCCTCCTGAATACCTACTTACATTTTTCTTACGATACTCGACCTGGTACATCCAAAAATTCTCCATCGCAGTTTTGGCTTTCTTTGACTCTAACAAACATGCAACCCACTCCACCTGAGAAACCTTCCTTGCTATTGTGCAGGCAGGTTTAGTAACAGAACTTGTAACAGGAGAGGACTGTGTTGCATCCTGTTGCGTCTAACCTATCCAGGTCAACCCAGCTGGATAACTGAACAGCTCATGAAGACAACGTAACTGACATTGAAACATCTTCAAATACAATCACCTGCTCTTGCTTTATAAAAGCAGTGCTGTTTCACCTGCTTTTCATATAAGCAGCAGTTTGTTCCACAAGACTATAAGCTTGAGCTTCACACCATCACACAACAAGACTACAATTGAGGGGATGAAATAAAAAAAATACTTCAGCAATGTAAGATTCGCTTAAACAAAAGGCCATTACATACATTACACTAATGCCCACCTACTGGCTTCTTGGCAGAGGAATGGCAAATACAGTCTTTCTGTACATTAGCTCAGAGGAGACAACTGGATAAAGCAAGGCTTTGAAATTCATTTTATTTCAGTGATAAAAAGTCTTCTGACAGGTACCCGTACACACTAGGCAAAGGTCAAAACACTGTGACATATTCAGGTCCAACATGCAAGTATAGTCAGATGCATAATTTAACAAGCACCGCCCAGTACAGCACAACTATGGCAGTAATCTCCTAGGTTTTAGCACAACTATGTTGTGGCAGAATATCTACTGTTATTTGAACAGTTCAAATTCAATTCACTAAAATGTAGACTGAGACCATCAACGTATGTTCATAGCTTTTTGATGGCCTAACGTACCCATGAAGAATGGGGCTGAAAGCTAATTTTCCTTACAATATAACGGGTCATCATTACTGGCTGTCTTTGTTTAAGTTGCTTTAACTACAGTGTTAAAAACGGAGGTTTTGAAAAAATAAAACCAGCTCAGAAGTATTGTACACATATATGCTTACCGTGGCAATTTAATTTATAACTGTAACACAAGGATGAAACTTAAGTTTGTACTGCAGTTGTGGTGTAATTGTAACTGTGGTGCAGGTGCCTCTGCACACACCCAGTGCGCCTACCCATCAGTCTACTGCGTGGTCCAGGACCCAGCCCTGCCAGTTTGTGCACAGAGGATAAAACCAGTTGACTTGAGACAAGGTAACTCACTGAACTGCTCGCTTCAGAACAAAGTATTTGACTAATTGCTATAGGACCTCTACATACAGGAATTTCAGGCAGCCTCAGAGATTCCCCCAGCAAGCTCCTCCTGTGCACATGACAAGTGAGAGGCACCATTCATCGATTCAGGGTGCTAACTACCATCCTGGGCAGGCACTCTGGCTGACCCAACAGCTCCCCCACATAATTTCTGCTGCAAAAATGACCAAGAAGTACACAGATAAGACACTTGACAGCAGACAACCGAAACTACTCCTGCAGACGCAGATAACATCATGTACAACAGTCCTATGTACAGTTCACACAGCAGGTGCTCTGTTTGTAGCTTAAGGTAAACTATAGCAATGGTTCACGTTGAGTTCACATAGAGTGGTCATGTAGGATCACAGACTAGCTGTATTTAAGACCCAGGAACAAAAGCAGTTTGGAGAGTCTTAGTTTGGGCAATTTCCCCTGACCCAGCTGACAATGCCCTGCAAGGACAGAGCCTCCTGCCACTTGCCACCATCTGGACAATGACTGACAACCCCACTTGAGAGATCTGACTGTCCACACATTACACTATGAATAAACTAGCTTTTTTAAAACCAACACACTATCCATGAGTGTCTGCAAAACACCAATTAATTGTACTGAAGAACTACAGCTCAGTGAAGTTAAAAAATACAGATTTTGACCTAAGAAATAACTGTGTACCTCCACCAGCCTTTGAAGACAGACCCACATCTGTTATTTAGTAAGTCTCAAATACAAAATAAAAACATACCTAAGAATACACAGAGGATTAGATGTGACACAAAGAAGTCTAAGTAAGCAAACAATAAATGTAACTGAGCCTGTTAGGGCAAGATGGCCCTTAATACTGGCCATTTCAAAGAGTCTCCTGGCCACATGAGTCAGCAGCAGTAACCACATAGTACCACAGTCACACTTTTTGAGCGGGTAACTTCTCTTCCAATAAAATCTTAGGCTGTACAGACTCCGACTGCCCGACAGATCACACACACATGCTATGTGGGTAGGGTCTGTCCAGTAACACGCGCGCTGGATGGAAGGCTGCCAGCGCAGCAGGGCTCCTGGAAGCTGGTTCAGTGCTGGCTGTTACTCTCTCTCAAGTACCGACTTCCTTAGCTGTACTTCCACTTGAACTTCTAGTTCAAATGAAGCTTCATGTGTCAGCCTGAAAAAAGGATCCCTCCTGTGTTTTCAAAAGAGTTTAAAACTGTAACAAGTGCTGTTCTAGTTTTCAGCAGCACAGAAAAATCAGTTGAAATTGCTTCCATCTCTCAATAATTAAAAGTCAGAATAAAACAAAAAAATACATTCAAGGGGTTATGTATCCAGTGCTCACTAAGCCCATAACCCATCTCAAGTGTTTGTCTTCAAGCAGACTAATTGACAAATTTCAGCTTTCTTCTGTGTACCTGATGAACCAGCATAAAGCTTTCTGCCCTGGATACTAAAATGTTTTTTGTTTGTTTGGTTGTATTTTTTTTTAATGATTTTTGGCTTGGGGTTTTTAGAGTGTTTTTCTTCTGTAAAATTTTAAGACTGTGGTCTCGTATAGATGACAGAAAGATGACCTGTATTGCTTGTGTTCACCCAATGTTTTTATAAGGTCTGCTCAGAAAAAGAAAACAATATCCTATAAATATAAACTCATCTTTATTTAATTTCTTTTCTTTCCTTTTTTTCCCCTTAGTTCATCCATTACTGAAACCTGCTTAATTATTTAAAACAGACTTCTCTATTGCCTTGTTAATAATACATTACGCCTGCTGTGGAAAAAGTGAAGCAAATTCATCTCCATGAGAAAATCCTGCAACTGAGAACTCAAAGGTTGAAATAAAATATACATGACGAAAAAGAAAAGAGAAACAAAACAATGCAGCTCAGTTCTGTTCTACCTGAAAGCCTTGTCTTCAGCTCTGAATTTCTCCTTCACAAACCCAAACCCCCCATGTACGTGGTTTTACTTTATATTAGGGTTTATTCTAACATTGCACTGCCTTAGGTGTCTGCAGAGAAAGAGAAACTATGAACACTGATCAGAGGGATTTGAAAAACCGAAGTCTTGGCATGTAGCAACAAAACGTCCATGCAGATCAACAAAACTAGGCTTTCAGACCTATAACCCCACGGATAAATGAATGGGCCTCAGAAAACAGTCATGGTATTTAGTTCTGAAATCGAGAACTTCTCCCTCCATACCACTGTTTTCTCCTGATTATGGCAGAAGTGAAGCAGGCAGCCTGCTTCTTTTCTCTGAGAAGGCAGAAATATTCTTAAAATCCCAGCCAAAAAAAAAAATCTACCTGAGCTTTTGTGCCTTTCAGTGCTTTTCTCTGCAGGTCTTTGTGCTTGCACAACTAAGCAAGGCACTATTCTCAAAGCTCTATGCCCTTTTAAAGATGTTTTTTAAACCTTCTGTACGGTTTACACACCAGAATATTTAATTGTATTCTGAGATATCTGCTACACAAAACTATACTCTTTTCCACTTGAACATGTGTTCCTCCTTAAGTCAAGGCCCATGCACTGCAGATGTCTTCTATTTAGACCTTTAAACACCATTATTTCTGTGCTTGGCTAGGCACTTTCACAGCAGGTTTCTGGTGGAGAATCTGACAGAGAAGAATGATGGGCAAGAGCTATCTAAATGGCACAGCGGCCCTCCCTTCCAGAGCGACAAGTGTGTGCATCTAGAAGCACGCCTTTTCCAAAAGGGTATCCCCCTCCATCACTCTCAAACACTTGCGTACCATAAGCTCCATGCTGGTCTCCAGCTATGAACATTATTCCATACGATGTGAACAGATTCTGTACAGATTTGCGCTCAGAAAACCCAACCTAACTGCAGTTCCACAGTCTTTTCCGTCATGGGTCAGTTTCCTGATGTCACATTATTGCAGTTGTGCTGTTTCGCTATTGTAGTTGAAAAACATACCCTCACAACGCCATACCCAACCGATGGTCTGATTTGGTTTAAGAATTTGTCTGAGACACAGATTTTGGAAGTATATGTCAATCATTCATATTTCATATGTGTGGCAAATGCCCTCCAAAAACTTTTACTGCATTTATTCAAAGGGCACTGAGAGAATTTTTTAGCTTTTATAAAGTACAACTTTATAAAAAGTACAACACTTTCCTTGCAAACCAGATGTCCAGACATTCTCTTATTCAGGTGAAAGCATGCATCACTAAACCAGGCTGCACACAGCACACGACAGCAAATACTCTGCATTGTTAAATATTAAGCAGGTACTTTGATACGCTATTTATTTATTCACTGAAGTCTGCTACCTGCCTCCTACATCACAGAACCATCAGAGTTTATTACAGTAGAAGCGTCCATGGGCTGTGAGCGATCTTCTTTTTTGTATACCTACCAAACATTCATTTTCAGGAGAAATACACAGGAATGACTGAAATTCCTGGTAGATTAAACTGTGAATAAACCTGGAAATAGGGCATCTTAGAAAACAAATGGATACAGTGATCTGTAGCTTTCTTACCATCACAGTCCTTATGTGTCTTTCCTAACACTCACAACATTTGTTTCCCAAACTACTCCCAGCTGCAGGCCAGCTGAACACTTCTGGATTGTTAGCTTCTCAGAACAGTCTCTGGATACTTTCAACTAGTATTCTACCAAACATTCTGCTGTGAATGTATCATCCAAATGCTCAGCACTGAGAAGTGACAGTCGCTTTCTTGTGAAAAAAGGCAAAAGAGGTTGTCATATTTAATTAGCCTCAACTGCATATCATTCTTCTGACTCCCTGGCTTCATCGCTCTTTCATGGACAGCTCCTAGCTAAATAAAAAGTGACTGCTATTCGGATCTGAAGAGGTCTTACCAGTTTCAACTTCACATGATTCACAACACAATATGATTACAAGTATTTTCAAAAACATTTTATCTCTAAAAACAAAATGGTTTTGTTCAAAAATAACATTGGGATAGTTTTCAAAGTAGACCTGTAAAATAACTGAAGGACCCAATTTCCATCACTTATCTGCATCTCCTTGATACTTCTGGGGGAAGAAAAGGGTGTCTGCCTGAAGGCAAAACACTCCTGTAATGTCATTCCTTCTTATTTCAAGGCCAATGTTACAAACAGTCTGAATAACATCTCTGGCATATACTGGCTAGACTGAAAAGCTCTTGTCTGAGATCCTGTTTCTTTCTCAAGAGAGAAAAAAGAACAATCTACATTTAGACGAATAGACTTCAACTATATTTTTATTATCATTGATCACTTGTGGTCACTTAGTCAACACAATCTAATTTTGCCCAATTTACTGCTACAAAATTCTAGGAATGCTTTGTCAAAGAAAGCAGACTGTTCAGGCTGTTCGTGAGTTGGCACCTGAATCAAGAGTCCAGTAAATCAAACACACACCTCTTCTTCAGTGAAAAACGAAATTCCTACCCAGTCCCAAGTCTCCTCTTCCACAACATGTATTCTTCTCAGTCTACTACAGATCTCCTAAACTATTTGCTTAATTTACTTCCTCTTTCCAAGAACACAGACTGTCTGCACATCTACCATCACCATTTATCTTTGCACTGAGCTATACTAACTGTCATTCTACATCACTGTTTTGATTACAGTCAGCACCAAAAATCTTGGTCAGGTATCTGACAGCCAATGAAAAATATCGAATAAGAAATTAACTTATGGTGCAAAATGGAAACCCCTACTTCAATAACTCATGACAGACCAACTGAAACATCTATTTTGTTTACTATACGAACATATCAGGCTGAGTCCCACCAGCATAACTTAGAAAAAAAAAATTCTGCAAGCTGCAGCAAGATTTTGGAGAGCAGCTGGAGCACCTTCAGGATCCTCTGAGACAAAGACAGCACTTACAAACACAGACAAAATGGTGAACAAAATGTACAGCAAAAAAGTGATGTGATCTATCTGAAAAAGGACACAGAAATAATTACAGCTTTTGGAAATTTTTAAAGAAGTTAAAAAAATTTTCTCCCATATGGAATAATCTGGGAAGATTGCTTTAGCCCTCCACATGACTGCTAATCAACTCTGTAGCAACAAATAGTTAAAAAATATTTGTAAAGTAATTTTTGCAATACAGGGCTTTCTTTTAAAAAAAAGTTTCAATGAAACTACGAAGAAACAAACAAACAATGAAAACACACTCATCACTGTGTGTTTCCAACAGTTTTAAAGGAAAAACAGTATCTGGAAGCTACATGTCTTAATCAGCTTGCATGATTTTTCAGCTACTCAAACACCATGCTCCAAAAATCTCCTCTTATTTGTAGAATACTGGCCTTCATCAATTTGCAGGCAGATAAAAAAATCAGAACCCTGTCACAGATCTACATGGCATGTGATCTCTGTTCATCATCTGAATTCCCTTTGAAGAGGCCGAGGTGTTCTGCATAGTTCTGATGCATTTCTAGAAGGTTACAATAATTCGGTTTAAAAAATCAAACAACACACAAAACGTTGTATCTTCCACCGTTCTTCCACAAAAACAAAGGTCACAAAAAACACTGTACAGCCATAAAGAAGATGGAGCAGATGTTTGTAGTGCAGTTATCCTTGAATTAATAGCATGGGTCCATACAATAGACTATTTTTAGCCAGTAAATTTAGCCTACCATCTCTTTTCATATCAGGCACAAATGTAATGCAGTTAACAGTTGTTTATGAGTTTATTTTGTTGGAAATGCAGAAAACCCATAAAATGACTAATAAAGATTATCATAGAGGCAGCTAAAACCACAAACTGTGAACTGATTCTGATCCAAGTTAAGCCTCATGTCAAAAGTACAGAATTTCAGAAATGCTGATGCTGTAAATCTGAGCAACGGCCTTCGACACTTAGACTGCTGGAGAGTGAATAAACTTCACAGAGATAATGTACTATACTGAGGTTCATAACACATTTCTACTGCCTGCAAGTGGACAAAAAACCTGCATCTTTTCCAGAATATGACTCTGATCTATGACACCATCATAACGAATATTAACAGATTTCTGATGGAACTGTTACGATTATTATGTGACAGAAAATGAAACTTAGAAACCTAGAATTAATAGAAACATGCAAGGATAGATAATAGAAGACAAAGCGTTTGCTCGCTATTCTAAAATGTCCCATAGCAGTAAGAAATGTGACAGCATTTGTTTCAGAAAAAACAGGTAAAGAGCTTCATGTGACAAATTCCTGTACAGTATAACTGGGGTCAGCGGTGCTTCATAAAGAAAAATCTGACCCACTGATAATGCACTTGCTTACCTCTTGTATGTCCTCTAGACTATAAATTTAAAACAGTGAAAGCACTACAGACTTTACTGAGGGATGAGTCACAGAACCGGCACAAATGCACCCTCCTTCCCTGCCATGTATGCCACAATTAAAGGAACAAGACATACATAACCTGAGAGCTGAAAACTTTGTATACTCACATCTCCATCTAGTGGCCTCTGGTCGTCAGAGTCCCTGGTTGGACTGATGTCCTGCCTCATCACCCAGATAGGCTCCTTAGGTTCATCAGGGGTATAAGGAGAACGAATGGTCCTTGTCTTTACTTCCTCAATAGCCTCTTTGATATCCTTGATGGCCAGCGAAATTGCATCTCTCTTTTCCTTGCTGTACCTCTGTACAGATTCTCCTGAGCTGGACGTAACTCGAGAACCAGCTGGGAGCTGGCCATTGCTTTCATGTCCATCATCAGCAAGAGCATGACCATGCTCCAAACTCTGCTCTGCCTCTGGCATGTCTTCAGCTGCCTTGTCTAAGCTCTGGGAGCTCATGCTCTGCTTCACCTCTGCTACAATCTGATCAATGTCCTCCTCTTGTTCATAACTATCCATTCTTGGGTAGGGCGCAAACTCTGCCTCCTTCTCAGGGCTGTCAGACTCTCCGTCAGACCGTTCATCATAATGGTGAAGGCGGGCACCAAGTGCCTCCTTGCGGTAATTGTCAGCTTCCTCCCTTTCCCGCTCATACTGTTGGATCCCCTCCCTAACATCGAGGTCTGGTGTATCTCCTATCTCCTCATACACATGCTCCTGCAGTCCATAGTCGGCATAAGGCTCAGCGTACTGTTCATCCTCTCCGCGGTGGAAGAGCCGATGTGTGTAGACATAACCCGAGTAGGCTGCATTCACGGCTTCCTCGTGTTCGATGGAATGGAAATGTAAGTGGTTGGGCAATGTTCGATTATGAATGGCCTCGCCATGCTCAGCCTCGGCATTCTCCGTGTACTCCTCAGACTCAGGCCTGTACTGCACCGCATACGCGCTCTCATCCTCATTTTCCTGAACTCTTTCTGTGTCGTAACTGTTCTCCACTGCGGCTATCACATCCCCTTCTGCAGTATCCGTGTGATTGTGGAAACCACTCTCAGTGCTGGCTGATCGAGCTAACATCCCTTCCTCTTCCTGCCCAGACAGGCCCCCTTGGCTGCTGTTTGTATGCCTTGGGAAGCGAGTTGCATACCGCTGTTCCTCTTCCACCTCAGAGTGCTCCAGGTCAGCCTCCACTGACTCATTCACTGCTCCATTTGCCGGCTCTTCACCTACCTCCCCCTCAGGCGGTCCAACCAAATGGTTCATGGCAAGTTCTGGTGGGTAGGTCACTTATGCTATTGACATTTTGTCTATCACAGCTGGAAAGAAATAAAAAAAACCCTCTGACGTTACTCTTAAAAAAGGTGGAGTCAATAAACAGAAGCAACAAAAAGCACCCTTCTTTCCCCAGCAGACAAACGTTTGACTTCGCCAGCCAGCACAACAGTATGACCTCCCATGCAAATCATCTCCAACAGCAGCAACCAACAATGACCCCCTTGGGGACTGCGCTTCTCACTTCCATGGACAAATTCTTTGTGGAAGAACCATTTCCAACCAACTCCCTGGAGATGCTTCTATGGAGTGCTGTGGCATTTCTATGACGTTGGCGGGTGCATGTTAGAAAAGCTAACTTTTGCCAGGGGCTCAACCATGGTAGAGACATGACGGAAATATTCTACTTTTGCTTCACCTCTCTCCTTACAGCTCACTAACTTTGTGCAAAGGAAGGATGCTTTAATGTAAAATGGCAGATCTAGTCCCGTCGCAGGAGTCTGCAATTGCTCACGTACATGACAGCTATGCATATTACACTTCTCCAGTATGGTATCTTCAGTTGATCTAGTCACCCTATGCACTTTTAAAAAAAGATTAGAAATAAAAATGCACTCTCAGTGTATCTGAAGCACCTGTTCCTTCTCTCTAGAGAAGGAACATGACAGCTAGATATAACATAGTTACCTTCGTGGAATGTATCTATAATCACTTAAGATGGCTTCTGCACCCAACATCTTTCGTAAAACATGGAGAACGCATTACTAATGTTCATAACCATGAACACTTTGAGACTAGTGAGGCATCTTGGCCTTGATGACTTTGAGTAAAATTCTCAAAAGATGATACAATTACCAGAGAGGTCTGCCAATAATGGTAAATACGCAGGCCACAGAAACAGGAAAACCCCGTAAGAGTACAGATAAGCTTCTGCAAGTTTCGTAGAGCAAACAGGTCTATCTAGCTCAGAAGCTTTCATCTTCATGTAACAGCTTTGGCTGTTTTGAACCTTGCCCTATATTTTTTAGTGTCATGAAAAGGACATTTTATGTCCTTTCAGGTCCCAAAGTCAAACCACATCTCCATACGTAAAACACTGCTCTAGCCTGTGACTTACTGACAAGTACTAAAAGAAAAGGTACCTGTTGGAAGACTTCTAACTTGCAGAATCTGTAAAAGTATGTGTCAACTGCCAATTAAAAAAATCAAGTGAATGTAAAATAGAACTTGAACCAAACCTACTGAACTGCGGCAGCGAGGCTCAGGTGACACTTTGCTGACTAAATGAGCTCTGTGCAGAAGAGCGGTGGGAATAACATTGTCTGACGAGAAAGCAGCACTAATTCCAGTTGCCCTCTGTCAGAAAAGCTGACAGGCTGGCAAGGCTAGGTGGGAGTTACTTGCGCTGTAGCTCCATGAGAAATCTAGTCAGTGCAGCTTCCAGCTCCGCACACACTCCTCCTTGTTTTCATCACACCTGATCTTTTAGGCTTTAAAACTTAGGAGAGTCCTTAAAAAAAAGGAAACAAAACATATCTTCACCCTTGTTGCAGACAGATCTTACCATTTTCAGAAACAGCCCATACATAGCTTTTGCAAATCCAGTATGCTGCGTTTAACCTCTAAGACTTGCCTTTCCGACCCTCATCACAAGGGAGAAAAATGTATAGTATACCCTACAGTATATAAAAAAAGGCAGTTGTAAAATAATAGCTAATAAATCACATTAAGTGAACAGGTAAAGATGTTCCACACAAATTAAGCTTTTTTCCAAAATAACTATGGAAAATTTCAGGGTTCTTTTTCCAGCTAAAGAAGGTATGTTAGTAAGAAGCCTTCAGTGACACAGTAAGGTCTTTTCCAGCTAAGACTTCCAAGAAATCAGGGAAGAATGGGCAGAATACAGGAGTGTATGCAGGTGTGTGCCAGAACTAACAAACCAAACACCGTCTTCCCCATCGCATATATTATTTAAGTAAACAAGAACAACAATATTGGATAGCTTTCCCTTTTAAACCTGCAAGGAACAGTGAAGAAGTCAAGGTATAACAGCCCTTTGAAAAGTCCATCCCAAGCAGGATTTCCTGCTTCCATTGAAGTTTGTTACAGAATTTCTACGACTTGCACATAGACAGAATAAGGCTAAAACAGCGGACTGTTGAAAACCTCTGCCTTAAATCTGTTGCATTCAAAGCCCCTGACTTGCACCTAGGTGTCATTGGTCACGCACAGAAAAAGGGCAGTACTAGTTGAAAGAAATAAAGTAACACGTAAATACAGGGTGATGATAAACTTCCTGAAATCTTTATCACATGTATCCTGTCAATTTTTTAACTGAATAACGTTAAGTTAGAAAAAATTCAACCACATAAAGACTACCTATATATCAAGCCAAATCAGGTATCAAACACCACAATATTTGAAACAACGGAAGTTCTGATAATATCCGAAAATATGCAATTCTGTTTTAGAAGTCTTAATAAAGGCTCACAGCATAATAGCATACTATGAACAGACAGCATTGCTGATATGTCTAGCTATGAGAAAAAAATTACAGATTACAAACCACAAAAAATATTGCTAAAAACCACCTGAAAGCCCCATTTTCCTTTTGCAAATCTAACGTTTTGAAAATTCCACTTGTGAAGTTGCCCTCCTTTGTTCAGATTAATTTCAAATATTGATATCCTGAAATTCTCAAGGTTGTGTCTTTTGAGGGGATGAGAAGGAAACTTTAAGTTTTATTTAAAGCTTTTTACTGATAAGGGTCCTCTTCTGTTTGTCCTTCCTCCAATAATTTCAATTTAATTTCACTTCTTAGTTTTGCAGACAACATTATTGTCAAATGTATTCTGATAGTTTCAAAAAAAGAGAAACTTTGTCACGTTTACTTCAAAAATTGTAGATCTGAATAAATGTGCTTAGATTACCTAAACCTCAATACTCTTCAATGAAAAGTAAGCTTCTAAGTCAAGTACATTTATCTGACTATTTAATAATCAGTCTTTAGGACAGTAGTTTAAACAACCACCTATGAAGGCTGGGGGTTAGAAGCACAAAAACAGTTTTCATACGTGGTAGCCAGAAGGCTCCTAAGAAATACATATTTTTTATTCTTAGTAGTCTTTCCCTCAAGCAGACATGAGGTCTGCCTGACTTTTCTTACCAGGCCTTCAAAAAGCACTTTATTTCCAGCAAGCAAACAAAAATCAATAACCTACATAAAATGCCATAGACAGGAAAGAATAAAAGCAAGAGAGGTCATCTGACCTTGGAAATAAAGACACAGCACCCATCTGAAAGATAATATACTCTCACATTAATTACCCAGAGCAGCAGCTGTGCTCCAGTAATCAAACATATATGGGAAAGTGCTCTGTAAGCACTCTTAGCTTTGCACTCAGGACTTGATGGATGAATCGATCTCCCAAACAGAGATATCAGAGGTTGATTACTACTGCAACCAGCTCTTTGCTGAAGGTTAAACTACTTTCCTGCCTGTAAAGAAACATTAAACATCTCCACATATTTCTCAAGCCACATAAAGAAAAAGCTTGATGTTTAAGGATTTTTTTCTCTGCTACTTTGTATTAAAAAAGGAAGTATTTAGAACACCACCAAAGGGCATATTATCGCCTCAGAGCAAGACCACAACATCCATGCCCAGTGCTACTCAGGAAAAGACATGCAATAAGAAAAGGTGAAAATATGAGAGTCAAGATTCCAATTTCGTCTGTTATTTGTTTGTCAAGTCCAGATGTATAATTGTTTGCTTTCTTGTGCATGCAGGCAGAAATGAAGCACTTCATTTTTTTATTATTATTATTATAAATATGCCTTTTAGAGTTTACTTTATAGGAGCACTATGCATTGTATATTCCACAGTCTAATCCCAACTTCTTGGAATAAAAGATCACACTCTCGATGGATCTGTATACTACTGTTACTCTTCCTAAACAAAGCTGTGTGCCACATGGAACCAAGATTACACCTACACACACTTCAGCACTGTATTTTGTCACATATAGGATAACAGGACAACTGAGTTAGGAAGGGATCTTGGGAGGTCTCCTCTTTGAGCCCTGCCCAAAGCCCAGGCAGCTCTGAGCTCAGACCAGGCTGCCCAGGGCTTTACCCAGCTGTGGCCCCATAACCTCCAAAGCTGGAGGTGGCACAGCCTGTCTGGGCCCCAGCTCCACTGCAGGGCTGTCCTTGCAGGTGAAAAGTTTCTTGCTCATCGTCAGCTGGAATTTCCCCTGTTTCAGCATGTGCCAGCTGTCTCTAACCCACGCATCAGCCACACACTCTGGTGAAGAGCCTGGCTGCATCTCCTCCATCCCATGGGCTGTTGTTGGGTGACCCTGAAGCTGTCACTCCTCTCAGTTGCACCAGCCCTAGTCCTGCAGCCTCTCCTCGCAGGGAAAGCAGTTGCCGCCCCTCACTTCCCACCAGTTTGTCACTGTTCTTCCTCTACTGGGGCCCTGAAGTGGAGGCAGGACCCAGGTGGGGTCTGACAGGTGCCGAGCAGAGGGGACAGTCCCTGCCTTCCCCTGGCTCTCAGGGCCGTGTCCTGCTCACGCTGCTCCAGGCGCTGCCATCCCTTTTTTTGCTGCCTGGGCCATGCCCCAGAGCAGCTCCTTGGCTGCACCAGCCCCAGCCTGTATCATTGTGAGGGTACTTACATACATTTTGAAAATTTATCTTCTCATTTATAAAAAGCATAACTGTTTCTTCCAGTTTTGCAGAACTTTTGCAAGAGAAAACTTAGTATGCCAGTTGAGTGTGTAGGCAAAAATAATTTTGTCTTCCCTAAAATAATTTTGGACATATTTACCCATGTCTTCCACAAAAAACAGCTATTCTTTGAACATATTTGCCCATAACTCCAAGTCACTCTACAAGCAAGGAGACCTCTGACTGTATTTGCAAAGGCATTCCACCCCAAGTGCAAGATGTCTTCTCACATTTTCTGAGGAACTTCACAAAGAACCTCTGTTTTTCCAGACTCCAGCAATACACCAATGTTTCACTTGTACAGATACAGTTATTGCAACAAGACATATGAACACAAGCTGCCTTTCAAAAAACAAATTAGTCTTTTAGCAAACACAGGTCTTTGAGATACATCTTCAAAATATTTTCTTTTTTTTTTGGAAAAAGAGCCCCTATGGTATAAAATGACTGAGAATTTAATGGCATATATAGTGCCCCCGTAGAGAGAATTCCCCACCTCTCCCATGTTAGATGACACTCTCTTTTCTGAACTGTAACTTGCTTGGGAAACCCAATTGCTTCCGCTGCCATGTCCTAAGTAAGCTTACACAAAACAGCTTCAAACAAAAAAAAAAAGCTGTGAAATCTATGTTTCTTGCCAGTCAGTGAAAGCAGCACCTGGAAAGTGACATTAACACCCCACCACATCCACAGACATTGGCTCACACTGATGACACTGAACAATGAACACTCTCACAACACTGGAATCGTAAAGCAGAAATGCTGCATGCACAACATTGCTCTGCAATTTTGTACTTGTGCTTGTGGAATCCTTGTATCACTGTAATATTTTAAGCAAGTTAAACACGTTAGTTTCAACACTATAATTTGCCTTTGATATTTTCCGCAGTCTTTCACTACAATTTTGTTCATAACAATACTGGAAGCTCCCATTTCCGAGTCCCAGGTCTGCTTCTACACTCAGCTGGAGCAAAGTTTACAACACACACTAGTCCATGTTCAACACAAAAATCTTTTGTTTTCTAGTAAAGCATGTAAATTTCACAGGGGGGTAGCTTAGACCTGCATCAGTCTCTTCGGACCATAACTAGCCTATAAGAATACACAGATTCCTAACAAAAAGTAAGGAAATACTGTTACCCAAATAAAAGAGAGCTGTACACCAGCCCATGCTTACAACATCGGCTTGGCCATGGCACCTAAAAGAAGTCCTCTGTCTAACAAAAGAACTACAACTAGTGAAAGATCAAGTACTGTGGCACAAGACTCAGTGGTTTACCATTTCCCCTCAACTGAAAGCACACAAGAAGTCAAATTTCAGGCACAGCAGAGTGAAAAAATGCAAACCCATGAACTCATGCGCAAAGAACAACTGAGCTACTAGAACAGGACTGTCACAGGATTTCAGTCTGCAGCAGAAAAATAAAAACCTACAAGTTCTTAGGAAGACATAATTACATCTATTGTATAGATATGAGTAATTACAAACTTCTCCGTATGTAACAGAGTTAAACACTATGTTATTAACATCAGAGATCCATATAGAACAATAACGAACACAGTTCACTAGCCACACTGGAATGGAAGTGAATTGGATTAATTCACAGAGTGCGCCGGAATAACTCAAAGGCAAATCATACACCAGATTTCATTTTCCCACTGTTTCTAAATCTACTTTGGCTCTCACTAGGGTATAAAATTCTGTGGTGGAATGGGCAGACGTGTCAGCAGACTTCCCAAACCACGTCACCTCAGACTAACCCTGTGATTACAGGCAATTAATTTGAATTTCTGCTTCCAATTTAAAAATTGTTTACATCAGCTCCTAAATAGATCTTTTAATTGAATTGACACCATAACTAAAGAAACCCAAACCAGTCACACAACTCTCTTGTGGAGTCTGGAAACGTCATCGCTCCCTGGGTAACAGATAGCAGAGTACCTCACCATGTTTTTGCTCAACAGCATTTTTAACTCTCCATTTTTTAAATCTATGTACCTACTTTTGTTTTTGAACTTCTTATTTTGGTAACAGAACTTCACCCTCGCTGCAAGTCTTCAGAAGCACATTCCCATTTCATCTACTGCAGCACATAAACTGGTGAAACTACAGTACACCACTTTAAAGCAAAAGATCATTTATCCAACAAATGTCTTCATATCTTTTCATAAGATTTGAAAAGTTCTTCAGGAATAAAAAGATCATTTATTATATTTACAAATTTAACAGCTTACTGAAGACAGTAAGTTTAGTTTATTGCCTATGCAAATAACCTCTAACTTTTTTAACATGGATTTAAAACAGCTAAGAAGCAGCATTTTGCAAGTCTTCAATTAATGAAAAATTCTTCCAGAAAAGTAATAATTAGCTTTATTTTTTATAATTATTAAACTGAACGTCGAAAAAAAAAAGTCAGTGTCTGGTTCCATTGAACCTGAGCACACTGAACAGCTGATGACCAGTATGCAGTCAACAATGAAGCCAACATAATAGACACAGGATAAAAAAAACCCAAACAAGCTATTTCATTTCCTGCCCATGAGCCTCCTTCCTCCAGGCCCACGCCTGCCCTCATGAAAAGAAAGGGGACCTAAGAGAAACCTGCCTCTGATATAAAAGAACCCCAAACTTCTGCTAACAGGAAACAGATCTAGAATTACCAGAGTTAATGAGCTCTCAAAAAACATTAACTTTCCTCCCCTATCAATTCCCATCTTACTCAAAACTAAAATTTAATCTTGAGCAAGAAACAACATTCAGTAATCTTCAATACAGACAGGTCAGATCTTCTAAGTGCTTAAAGATGATGTCCATACTGGGACCTGTGCTGTTCAATATATTTATCAATGACATGGACAGCGACATCGAGTGTACCCTCAGCAAGGTTGCAGATGACACCAAGCTGAGTGGTACGGTTGAGACACCACAAGGACGGGATGCCATCCAGAGGGACCTGGACAAGCTGGAGTTCATGAGGTTCAACAAGGCCAAGTGCAAGGTCCTACACCTGGGTCGGGGTAATCCCCGCTATCAATACAGGCTGGGGGACGAAAGGATTGAGAGCAGCTCTGCTGAGAGGGACTTGGGGGTACTGATAGACGAAAGGCTGGACATGAGCCGGCAATGTGCGCTGGCAGCCCAGAGGGCTAACCGTGTCCTGGGCTGCATCAGGAGAAGCGTGGCCAGCAGGTCGAGAGAGGTGATTCTGCCCCTCTACTCTGCTCTGGTGAGACCTTACCTGGAATACTGCGTTCAGCTCTGGAGCCCTCAGCACAAGAAGG
>Ga0065711_1034989_pt1 | contig 22961 bp, 19 predicted proteins | sample Hoacrofraction12_FD_59098 | JGI IMG/M metagenome (GOLD analysis project Ga0065711, IMG submission 59098) | Hoatzin crop microbial communities from Cojedes, Venezuela - Epithelial fraction 12 v2 (version 2) | ecosystem: Host-associated > Birds > Digestive system > Esophagus > Crop | place... | reverse complement strand
TTTTTTTTTTAAAAATTTTTAATTTTTTTTCCTTTTTTTTTTTTTTTTTTTTGGCCAAGATGTATCGTGGTGGTCATGAGTGGGAACATATAGGATAGGTGGAATGAACAGACCATATATTTGGTTGGAAGTCCTTTTAAGAAGCAACACAGTTAAATAGAGTTTTTCAAAATGAGATATTTTTTTTTATCTGTAAGCTGTAAAACAGAAGGCCTTGTGTAACAGCTGAGGTTTGAAGGGAACATAGTCTAACAAATTTTACCTGGAAAGGTCATTGCACGGTAGGAGATTGTTGCCTGGATATGCTTGATGCTGTCTCTTTGGAAGTGGGTCCGTGTATGTTCCAACGTGAAACTTTGGGTTTTGTCTTGCTTACACTGCAGTCTTCCATGGTTGGGGCATGCATGTAATCCAGTCTTCAGTGTCTGATGAGGCTTATGCTCACGCACCAAGTACGAGAGGATCTAACATAGAGTGTCTCTGCCCCTGTGTTGCTGCTACTGCTTAATTCGTAATAAAGAGGAATGGTACTTGGAAGACTCTTCCCTGCTACAGGGGCAGCAAAAAGGAATTCTGCGTAGGGCACCGTGTGTTAGAAGTTTCTGCCATCAGCATTGACAGTACTTCTGGGGCGGGAAGACAGCTCCATCTTCTTGCTCTGCCATTGATTATTTCTCCTTGATGTACAACTTGATAACTGTGTTTTTATCCAAGCACAGTCTTAGTGCATTTTTGATGTCAGGTAACTGTAGATGTTTTTAGGAGACTTATGTAAGTTATTCACTGTATTTGCAGTCACTTATTCTCATATTTCTCTTTCCATGTCTCTTTTCTGGGATTCTTTTTATTTCACACACCACAAGAAAGAAGGGGATTCCTCAATTTTTATAGTAGTTAAAGAATTTGGAGGGAAAGAATTCTAATTCTCATCTCTGAAAGCATTTATTCTAAAATAACACGCAAAATTTATTCATTATATCCAGCTCAAATTTATGCTAATGACAGTAGCTTACAGCATCTGCTGTCTGGGAGATAAGGTGGTAACCATCAGCAGTCAGAATGCAAATTTGTGTGCAATTCAATGAGTCCATGCAGTAGTTTACAAGCCTGAAAAGTGTCAGTATCTTTTCTTGATCCTGTGTCTTTGGACTTATTTTTACAAACTGTCTGAAAACTCTGGGGCCCAGTGAAAGTAGCATGGAGTGGCAATCTAGTAATTCATCCACCTTCAGATGGGTGAGCAATGTAACAAAGCTTGCAGAAAATAATCTGTTAACTCCAAGTAGACTACCTGACTGTTGAAAGTCTGTTTTCCATGGGTGAAGCTCCACTTGACAGGTCTACTTGCCACCAATAGCACCAACACTCTCCAGATTCTTGAGATAGGAAGGTAGAAACCTACTAATTTTCAGATAGGTTTGTTAGGGAATTAAGCTCGTCAGGTTGTATCTTTGTGTCATTTGTAGACAAATATATTATGCTTTCCCTTCAATCTTTCTTTGTATGGATTCTGCTTGCTTTGAGAATTAGTCACTTCGGGTTAGAGAGACTCAGGTAGTGCGGAGATCCTCATGAAATAATTAGTCGTTAATTGCAAACTTCACAGCTTCTGCTGCTCTCAGAAAATGCACTGCAGGAATAGGTAGGGGAAAGAAAGCTTCAAAAACCTCTTTTCGTGACCTCCTGCTTATCTGCTTCAAGTGATTGCTTTTCCTTCTTTGTGAGAAGACCTTAGGTTTTAAAATGCTGTTAAAAGACGTGTTTCCAATTTACAGAATTTGGATGGTGGGAGGGGAAGCTGATGCAAGAGGAACTGTTAAACTTCATTTTCAGGCTTTATCAGATTTTTGGGGGTGTTTTTTGTTTTTAATACCATTTCAAAATTTTGTATTAGTTGCCAATACGTGTTGGCAATAGCCTCTGCCTTTCTGAAGCTTGCTAGAAAGAAGATTTGGAAAACTTGCTTTCTTCACCCTTTCATAAACAGAATTGATTTATCTCAATACCTAATTTCTAACTGTTGTAGGAGCGAGAGGAAGTAGGTGTTTGAAGTTTCATTTTGTTCTTGTTGCTTGAAGGACAAATGGCTGCAGTTTCACATTATAAGGGAAAGTAATTTTTCATTAGTGGAATTGAAGGAGAGCAGATACATAACAAATACATTTAAGAAAAGAATGTTTTTAGTGCACTGCTGTCATTCTGGGATCCTTATGTGTCTGTTGTTTGGACCTCAGCTTCAGCTTCTTGATCTGAAACAACTGTATTGTTTACCCAGGCTTAACCTATTGCTCTCTGACTTAGGACAGATTCTTTCTGGGCAACTTTTGCTCTGTTTACCACCCTCTTTCACAGGAAGCTGAATGGCTGGTCACCACTGGGAATTTACTATTGCTTCACTTTGTTCAGAGAACAGCCAAAGTTGTTTTGACAGATATTTAAAGACAAATTCAGTTCTGCTGAGACATCACTGCTGAATGGCAATAATGATGTAATGATCTGACTAATAAATAACGTAAGCTAAAGCATTTGATCAGATGAGCTTCTAAACAAGTAACTGCTTATTAGTTTTCTAAGTAGTAATAAATGAATTATAGTTAATGGTATAAAGCCATGCACAACTTACAGCAAGAACAGTTACCTAGTTAAAACAACAGGAGACTGAGCTCTGAGTCGCTGTTTCTGTATACAAGTTATTTGGCCAAGATAACAATTTCACATGACTGGTTAAAAGGGTATAGTATGCATTCACTTCTCTGGTACATTGGTCCTTAGAAGTACTTTTGGCAGAAGGCAATTCTGGTGTACATCTCTATAAATACTAATTTTTCGGTGTGAAAAATAAAGCAATGCTTTGTTGGAAATAAATAAGCAAACATCAAGCTGGCACATACATTCTGCTTTCACACTGCAGATTCACCCAGTTTTTGAAAGAATAGGTTTCTATTTAAGAATAGACCTAATGGAGGCTTTGTAGTTTTCATTAGCATTTTCGTCTGTTTGCCATTTCCATTTGATCAGGAAACTTTTGGGGAAAAAACAGCTGACGATGGGATGGTGAATTAAATATCGCAAATATTGGAGAAGATTTTTGTTATTTCATTTTTTTGTATAAGAGATATACTCTGCACTTTACCCTTCTTAACTTAGGAAAAAAATGCATTTAGCAGTTTTTACTTTTGTGAGTGATGTTGTCTATTTGTAAAATGTCTGCATCAGTGGTTTGAAAATTGAAATTTTTGCCCTTGCTCTAAACATACATGTAGAAGTGCAGACTGTGTATAGTGTGCATGGTTTTATTTCTGATGCTTTGTTCAGAGGTACATAAATGTTCAAATGCTTTTTCTAAATGAGAAGGGTTTATTTTAGTGTGCCTTTATCAAGTGTGTCTTTTTGTTGTTTGGGCATTTCTTTTAGGTTAAAAAGTTGTATCATCTCAGGGAAGCAGTAGCCTATGGTGAATTTCCTGGAGCAGCAACTCAAACCAACCATGAGCAGATGATACCAGTTAAACAGTGTCTGGCAGACAACATCATTGCAGTGGCAACACCACACAAGTACCATCAGAGCAGGGAACTTTCGTGTTCCTGAGTCAGTTGGAAACATGCTCAGTATCTCAGCTGCCAAAGTGACTGCAATTTCTACATAGATCTGTAGAGATCTTGTAACCATGTCTGTTAGTGCAACAGAGAATGATCCTCCTAGATTCTTCGTGGGTGGAGAAGACGGAGAAGAATTACTGGATTCAGCCAGATCTACAGATTATGAACACTTCTATGACCATGGGGAAGAAGAGGAGGAAGAGTATGACTCTGTATGTACCGTAGAGGCATGTGTGTACTATTCTGTATGTTCTCTAGCATTATTTTACTTTGAAATGGCATTAGATCACAAAAGTCTAATACTAAAGTGGTGTTCTGAATTGGAAAATGGTTCATATTCAGCTAATGAACTATCAGTTATGTTTGGAAATGCAGCACACTTGAGAAGTAAGTATACCTTGAACTTTGAAGTAGTTGTGCTCGACCTTAATACAAAGTATCAGGGCAGCTGAGGTTGATGGACCAGCCTTGCAGACTTGATTTGCATTCATTTTATTTATTTGGATAATTAGTAGCAGAAGATGATGAAGTTTTTCTTCTATGTGTGTTGCCAGCTGCTGCAGAGTTAACTTTTGATTTTTCAGTTTGAACAGACTCAACATTTCTTTTCTTATCTTACTGTTATTTTCATTAAGATCTCACATGTTTTCATTCTTGTTCTTTTGTTGATGTATAGAAAGTGCATGCTAAATTTTCTTAAATTATATCATAGTTTATTATCCTTGCAGAGTGTTCTGAATTGAGTTTTGGCACCGTGCTTACCAATTTTTAGTTTTTTTTATTACAAACTCTTAGTTTTATTATGCATGAGTTGTCATGTCTTTTTTCTAGCTGTATTTTGCTGTTCTTTTAGTCTGTAACATTTCACTTGAGGGGATAGTAAGATTAAGTTTTCACTGATTACAAGCATGTCTGAAAAAAATTGAATGCAAGGAAGAGTTAATAAAACGCTTCACTATGATTAAAAGTAACGGAAATGTAGAGAAGTAGTGCAAAATTAGCAGCTCAGCTCAATTCAGTCAGTGTATTTTAGCAAGGGAAGGTAATTAGCTGTGTTTTAAAAGAACGGTAAGTTGAAATAAAGATTGTTCTGAGTGGTGGGGTTTTTTTTTGTTTGTTTGTTTCTTTTTAAACAGAAGAGTGGGTTGGCTATTTCACTTAGGAATACCACTGGGGAAAGAAATTTTTAAAGGCTTGTAACATGAAAGAAAATATAGAGTATACAGAAGAAAAGTGAAGCTGTCTATGCACAAAATAGCTCAGAAATCTAGAATAGTGTTTTCTGGTTTACTAGTTTTCATAATTCACGTATAGTATTAGGTAATAAGATGAGAAGCCTTGTGACTACTAAGTAGATTTAGAAAAATCAGATAGTTTAAAAATGAATTGCTAGTTAATTTCAGAGTAAATCATAAGTATGGCTTCATTCAGGTTTGACATTTTGGACCTAGATTTTGATCCTCGGTATTTGTTCCTGATACGGTACTCCCAAAAAGTAGTGTAGAGCTATTGAACAGTTTCACTTTTTGAGGCATTTTTCATAAGGATGAAGTGCAATGTGCTGCCATGCTGCTAGCAATTTACCTGATTAAAAACTGAATTAAAGGTAGCATGTGAATTTTAACAGAAAATATCTGCTCTGGTATTGTACTGCTAAAACCCTGTTAAAAATTGCTTTCTTTCCCACCCCCTCACCTTCAGCCACCAGAAAGACAAATCGCAGTTGGAATCTGTTCAATGGCTAAGAAATCTAAGTCAAAACCAATGAAAGAAATTCTTGAACGCCTCTCCATGTTCAAGTACATAACTGTGGTAATATTTGAAGAGGATGTTATTTTGAATGAGCCGGTAGAAAACTGGCCTTTATGTGACTGTCTCATTTCTTTTCATTCTAAAGGTAAATATTCTGATAATACCATTAATATTTTTGGCATCTAAATACTTTAACCAGTTTGAGAGTCTTTTTATGTTTTTTTGTCTTGTAGTTTTATTGTATTTTCCTAGGAAGCGATTAATTTGTCTTGTTTAATACAGTACAACTGACTTATATAATACAAGCTTTCTAAATGATGCTGTTTTTGTTGCTTGAGAAAGTCCTGTCTGACATGATATTTAAAATAGTTATTCCATTGGTAAATATTTGTACAGCCAGTGGAAATGGTGATCTAATACTTCATCCAGTAACTGAAGACATGCTACTTTCTCAGTGAGAGTGTTATATCTCTGGCCACTTGTTCATGTATTTCTGCTATCATCTAGGTTTTTTTGTGGGGCTGAGCAGTGAACCAAAGATAGTAGACTGAAGTTAAAAATCCCATTTTCAGGCAGAGGGAACAAAAGCCCTAGTTCTCTCCCTGTGGAAGTGGAGGTCACGTGGAGTGAGGAGGAGGGAATTGGAGACAGGACCGCTACTTTTGGTAGCCTATACTCAAATTAGACTGTAGCTTCATGATTGTCTTAGGCTGATGTTATGTGTGTCTATAGTTGAAGGAGCATCCTCCCACTTAAAGCATGTCTCTGGTTGTACTCTAAAGCTTGAACATGAAGGTTCCAAATATTTACTGATGTTGTGTCTTGTAGTTTTAATTTATTTGTCTTAATAAATATTTTAGGATTTCCACTGGACAAAGCAGTTGCCTATGCAAAACTCAGGAATCCATTCATAATCAATGACTTGAATATGCAGTATCATATACAAGACAGGTAAGTAGCACTAATTACCTGTAAACAGCAAAATACTTTTAAATCAGAGACTGTGAAAATATGTTGATATTGCATAGCAACAGTTCCAGTGTATTGTAAAATAGTCTAAATAAAATTACAGTGAACGTTATGTTTTATTAATGTATGTATAGTTTTCTGGGATATGTCTTTAGGTGTGTTTTTTTTTTCTACTGCTTTTATATTGATACATCTGAAGATTTACCAAGGTAGAAGTTTGATACATTTGTCTAAAGCTTAGCAAATAAAAAAGTTTAAACTCTGAAAATATGTATAGCATAGGTATGTGTAGCAACTGTACAACCTCCTATAATTGTAGAATTCATGTGACTTACTAAAGGTCTTATTTTCTGTTAAGTGGATACTTTACAGAAGTTTTCGGTATTCAAAGATTGTATGGTTATTCAAAGTGAATTTTCTTTTGGGGGTGCAATCATGCATAGCAAATATTAAGAAAACAATACTGAGCAAAATACATAAACAATGGAGCCTTCTGAAGAGTGAGCAGACTTTTTTGTTTTGAATCCCTTCAGCTGCTGTCGTGTACAAACTTTTTCAACCCTTTGTGTTGATAATCTCCTTTAACAAGAGAATTGTTCTAAGTAAGTTGCTGTTGCACTGCCAGAGTGGAGAGGACAGGACTGACATAGCAAATTACATTTTTATTGATATTGATGAGATCACTGCAAAGGTACAGCTGTGTCAGAGACATTTAAAGCATTATATTAAGAAGCAGAGTATTATATATGTAATCTTATCCTGTGTGATTTAAAAAAAATAATTTGTATGTATTTTTCTTCTCCCTTACTCATGAACTGCAAAATACCAATACTGACAGGATTTGGTGTCTCACTGTGCAACTTTTGTTCTTTTCTTCTAGGAGAGAAGTATACGGTATTCTTAAAGCTGAAGGCATTTTACTTCCTCGCTATGCAGTTCTGAACCGTGATCCAAACAATCCCCAAGGTGAAAACTGGTGACTAAAATATCAACCATTGGCATATCTTTGTTTCCGCTGGCGAACAGTACATACATAGCTAATTAATTCCTTGGTGCAGAGGTTGATTTCTGCTCAAGTAGAAAAGTACTTTAAAAAGTATTGTTGTGGATTAACGCCTACTGACTGTGGGGGCAGTGTGTGAAACAGAAAATGCACTGAGGCTGTGCAAGTACTGTTCAGCAGTAACTAAAATATCAAGACTGTTTTGGTCACAAATTCAAAACACAGCACGATACCAGCTGCTGTGAAGAAAACTAACTCCGTCCAAGCCAAAGGCAGTAAAGGATGCATGATTCTGAAGCCTGGGGTCACAATCCTCTCACAGCCATTGTAGAACAACTACGATATAAGGGTCTCCAAACTCAAACTGAGATTGCAATGTATCACCAGAGAGAGCAGCATTCATGATGTTACATTACCCACAATAATTAGTAATTTTACTTAGGAAAGTAGTACTGACAGAAATAAGTGAGACTATTGAATACTTTCCTTTCTAAGTACAAGCAACCACACAAGGAAATACAGTCCAGACAGATCTGCAGATGATGTACTCTGGATATAAATTGGAATTATTTTTTTCTGTTTCTGAAAACAAACATAACAGCTTTTTCTACTAAAATAAAAACTTACAGCAACAATAGGAGATTGCAATGACAAGACACAAGAGTCAGAAATAAGAAAAAATAAAGAATATTGAAGTATTACTGTAGGGTAGCTCTTAAGCAGTAGGGAATTTTAGTTTAAAATGTCTGTGTAATCTAGGGGGAAGATGACTCATTTATGCTACAAAAGTCAAATAAAAACTGCTGCAGGCAGCCAACCAGTAGTGAAGAGATTCGTGATCCTTGATTCCAGAGGACCTAATCTTCTATGCAAGGTGCATCAGTCATACAGAATGAAACAGTTCTCAGCCTATTCAAAGTACTGTTTCATCTGGCACCACCACATGTTCACTGTCCATCTGCCATCCCCCTGATATTTCAGAGAAAGGCACTGAAGAAAGAGACAAACAGCCCTACCCCCGTCTTCAAAACATTTCCAAAAAAATACCACCCATGCAAGCTTATGCATGTGTAGGAGATTATTTCCTGTCTGACACTGAGGGAATCAATGGAAATCCGGGAATGTAGTATTAAAAGTAACATCATATAGACGTGGTGCAGCGGATGTGTTCAGCATGTGATCAAGTCTTTGTACAGTTAGTAACAAATAAGTGAACCAAAAATACAATATAATCTTTTTATTATAAAATTACCCCAAAATTTCTAATAATTTCATTCCATGAGTATATTATTACATCTCTGTTGTTCGCACTGTTTCTTCAGAATGCAACTTGATTGAAGGAGAAGATCATGTGGAAGTGAATGGAGAAATTTTCCAAAAGCCTTTTGTAGAAAAGCCAGTTAGTGCTGAGGACCACAATGTTTACATTTATTATCCAACATCTGCTGGGGGTGGAAGCCAGAGGCTCTTTCGAAAGGTGAGGTTATTGTACTAAAGCCATTGAAAAGTTGTAGATGTCTAAAAGAATTGCAGAATTGCAGAGTCCTATCTGTATGTTAGCTGGGACCTGTTTTGTCATGTCCTGCTTGTGTAGGAGTAGTGGCAGATCAGATACATTAATTTCAGCAGAACATGTAGATGGAATGAAGACTCTTGTTCCTTGATTGTTAGCTGCTGTAGATTCTTAGAGGTAAAAGAAACATACACTGTCAGTACACTTTTAGAATATTGCTAAAATCTTTCGGGAATCATCAAAACCTACTTGCTTCATTTTGTACAGGAAGTGTCTTCTCAGTAGAGATGTGTTATTTTAAGGAGTTTTAAAGTTTCTTAGGCAGTAGGCTATGAATTTAATAGTAGAAATCTATTCATTTCAGATTGGCAGCAGAAGCAGTGTTTATTCTCCTGAAAGCAGTGTGAGAAAAACAGGCTCCTATATTTATGAGGAATTCATGCCTACAGATGGCACTGATGTGAAGGTATGACAAGTGCGCATTCTTGTTTATCTTTAAAACAATCAAGTGCTCCAAGACCTTTTCAGTTTAAAGATGAAAGTATATCTTTGTGTCAAGGATTAATTTTAATGAAGTTTTGATACAGTTCATAAGTAAAGAATGTAGTTCTTATTCTAGATAAGTGTGGTACTTATAATGTAAAGCAGCTCTGCTTATTTTGTTGGAATCACGTGCTGGAGGGTTACTACCCAACACATTGTCTTTCTTTTTTGTATTATATTAGTGGCAGAACAGCATATACTTTCCTGTGTAAGCAGACAGATGCTGCCTACCTGTTTTTTCTGAAGGTTACAAAGAAATACATAGTTGAACTGAATTTTACGAAGTATTTTAGTATTCTAATTAGTAAACAAAAGATACTAAAATTGTATGAAGTTGCAGAAAATAATGCGTTGACCTTATTTGTAATTATTTTTGCTTTTGTTCATTTATTTTCATAAGAGATGTGAAGATTAGGTATAAAAGAGTGCTAAAATAGGGCAAGAACAGAACAGATGTTAAGCCAGCCATGTATGGAGATTGCTTTCTTTCCCTTTTTGTTAGTTCTGGCTATTTTAAGCTCATCACAAAAAATGTGAAGCAAATGTTTTATGATATTCATGAGAGATCACCGTATTTTGACAAAAAGTGGAGGTTTAGAGTGTGAGATCTAATCCAATCTTAGGCCAAAAAGCCCTTTTATCAATTGCAGTCAACTTCTTCCACTTGGTGATACATGAGGTGAATCCTTGTTTTCTGTTCTCAGACAAATTCCCTGTTCTTTAAGTTGCTATGTTTTCATGAGCTATGCTCTTCAGATGGTATACTGTGCAGCACTTTGCAGAAGGTTAATCTGAGTTTGCAGACATCTGTGTGAGAACTTTACAAACTGTTTCCAAAAAGAAATGTTTCTTGCAACCTGAAGAGATACTAATGACTTGAGATGGGGATTATTTTGATGGCTTCTTGTACTGTAGTCATCAAGCAGCAACTGTGGACTTTAACACCCCAAATAAATAATGGATTTTCTTCAAAGAACAAGACTGTCAGCTTTATATAAGACAGCTTCACCCAACTCACCTTCTTGCCTGAATTGACTAAATTGGTAGTATTTGAAGTCGTCTGGTTGAATTGAATACTTTTTTTATCAAAGCTTAGAGTTTTGTTTTTAACTGAAGTGGCAGTAGCCCATTTTTGAGAGCTGCTGGCAAGTCTCTTCTAGCATATACCCCAATCCTTTCAGTGAGATCCTTTCAGTGAGCATCGAAACTGCAGCAGAGTAGGTAGCACGATCATTCTTTCAAGACCCTGTCTTGTCATGCTAAAACTGGACAGATCTTTGCTTTGTTTAGTCCTGCCTAAAATATGAAAATACTTTTTAATGAAGAGAATCAGTTAGTCCTGTAGCTGGATTTCCCTAATCAAGTAAACTGAAATAATTCTCAAATTAATCTTCTCTCCAAGTTCTGCAGATGTTTTGGAGAGGAAAATGTTGTTCTTTACCTCTGTGCCACTGTAATTAAGAAATTAATTTTTATTCATGAAGTTTTGTAATTATTATTTTTCTTTACCTGTGCTCCAGCTGTTTTCTCCTATTGCTTTATCCTAGGTTGTAAGTAAATGGTGGATGTTCTCTGAAGGTAGAGAATGCCATTGGTGAGGGTACTTCAGGGTGGCATTTTCAGTGGTGAAAGCAGCTAGTATCTTTTCACATTTCAGATAAATTTATCAAGATGCATTGCATACATGAAATGTCATTTAATTACGCTGTATTAAATGTTCCTGTTTTTTGATAAAGGTGTACACAGTAGGTCCAGACTATGCTCATGCTGAAGCCCGGAAGTCTCCAGCTCTGGATGGCAAGGTAGAACGAGACAGTGAAGGAAAAGAAGTGAGGTATCCAGTCATCCTCAATGCAAGAGAGAAGTTAATTGCTTGGAAAGTATGCCTTGCCTTTAAAGTAAGCTGATTACTTTCCTATCTGATCAAACATTTAGTGTTAATTAATTGTTCATTACATGAAAGGGTTTTAGTGCACAGAGCCAGTAGTAATAATTGCTGCAGAACTCCTAGGAAGGTGAAAAGCTGAACACCCACATCCACATCTTTTTTTTTTTTTTTAATCTAGAAGATTTCTTCCTTTAATGCATTGAAAAGTTCTGGATGGGTTGCTAATGTTGCGTTAAGTTTCCTGAAGTCAGGTGTTGCTATTTTGCTTTGCTAGTCCACAGTGTATCTGTTCTGTGCATAATATTTTCAGGTATTTGTAAGTGGCTTCTAAGTTAGCGAACACAATTTCAGTAGTCAAGTTTTTGCAACTTTTGTTGCCTAGTGTTTACATGGGCGGAATGAAATGTAAATTTGGTACTGACTTGACTAGGTCCTTATTTGAAGTGTTTGACAGTTTCCATTTTTTGTATAGTTTTAAGATTGTCATGTTCAAAACTTCATTCAATCTCTTACCTTTCTTTCACCTCTCTATTAAAAGTCTGTGTCTCAGTCTGTCTCATTACTTGTGTGTAACTATGATGGTGTTCTGGAGCCTGTAGGATGTGAACCTCTATTACCTGGCAAAATGGGCTTTGACATCTAAAACCGTAATCTGTTGAAATAGCATCTAGTATCCTGTATTAATAATGTCAATATTATGTCAAAGTCAAAACTACCTGTCAAATTTAAATTTGGACAAAAATATTTTTATCGATATTTTGTCATTTCTTGCCTGCCACCCTTAAAAACTATGTGTAGGGGGAAACCACTGTCAGGATGGGGAATTCATAGGCCCATTATTGTTTATGCTGTAAATCTTGAAGGTTAAGTTGGTGCACATGTGAACTTGACCTTCAATACTGATACTGCTAGGGATATGTAGGAAGGATAAAATGAAACTGGGGATATAAAGTTAAAAATAGGAAGATGTTTGTGTGACATGAGTGAATCTAACATGGAACTGGCAAAAGGTACTAAGTATAAAAACCGCCTTACTTTTGTTATGTTTTCAGACTATGTTAAAATCTAAAGCTTATTTAGAATAAACAATCCTGAGGAAGGTGATCAATGACTTTAATTTTTGTTCTTAAAAACAGCAAACAGTTTGTGGCTTTGATTTACTGCGTGCTAATGGACAGTCCTATGTCTGTGATGTGAATGGCTTCAGTTTTGTGAAAAACTCTATGAAATACTATGATGATTGTGCTAAGATACTGGGGTAAGAGTTTACTGATTTGTTTCAGGAGTTTTGCCTGTTCGCTCTGTTGTATGTGACTATAGTTTATGCACTACTTATTCCTTATTCCTAAATTAATTATTTAAAATGAAATATCACATAAAATAAGTAACTAAATTGAATAATAAAATAAAATATTAGGAAGCACCCCAAATCAATCAATAAATCCTAAACAAATTCCTTATTCCTAAAATCATCCAAAATGTCTGAGTGATTTGTGAACACTTAAAGCTAACTGAGTAAGTATTTTGAAAGCCAGGCTAAGTTCTTAAACATAGTTGGGATTTTTTTCAAGCAGAGAAGCACCACTGGATGGTTATGCTTGCTGCTGTTTAATATGTGCCCAAATTAATGTACATTGTCCCTGATCTGAAGATGGTGTGTACTTGTATATTTGTGGATTTCATACTGGTAAATCCAAACTGATGTAGTATCGAGATGTCTTCTGTCATACCATCTTATCTCTGCCACTGGGAGTGCAAAAAGGTATAACGAGGGATGATACAGAACTGGGAAGTGATATCTATGCCAATGAAATGTTGCCCTCAAAGTAGGCTGATCCCATTCTGGCCAGTTAAACTGGCTCTACAGTAAGATTGCACTGATGAGAAATAGTATGACTTTCTGCATTATCAAATGGTCTGGGATCTTATTAAATGGAGGAAGAGCTAAGCTGAAATCCTAAATAACAACTGTAGTCCTGTTGTTTTAGGCCACTTTTTGAGTTAGAGTTACAATTCTCAGATGCATTTTGATTTCTGCTTGTTGAGATTGTTGTGGCTGTTGAATTATCTGAAAAAAGGTTATCTCATCATTTTTTCCTTATGCTTTATTCCTTAAGATAATACACTGCAGTGTTAAGTGACAGCAGATTTTTTTTTTTAACTTGTTAGAAATTGTATTATGGGTTATGCTACTTTAAGATGCACTTTTTTTTTCCTCAGTGTTACTGGTTCTTACGTAGATATTAATCTGAAGTTCAGTATATTTAGATGAAGTACTTGGGAAATGGAACTTTGGCAACATTTCATAACTTCCCGCAGGTGGAGGCAGTGTTATCATTTTGTAGTTATGACTAGAGACTTCACCTATTTTTCCAGTTCTGTTGAGGAAACTTTTGAGAAATTACCACTAAAGGTACCAGTTACTCTTTGATGAGAATGGCTTACTGATGATCAGGGACCTTCAGTTAGGCAGCGGAGTCAGGTGTCTGAATATTTAAACGAACGAGACTAAATCATATCCAAGGAACTCTTTTAGGAGCTGGAGTTCAAAAACTGAGGTTTCTTACAAATCCAGGGCTATTAGGCTAATGCTGTCTCTGTAGCAGTTGTAATAGCTTTAAATTGTTGTTTAAGTAGGTTTTTATTATACAATCAAAAGAAGAGTAAGCATCTAGAGACTCATGACTCTAAAAACACATTGATAAAGATGCATGTATGTATTATCTGTTTGCTTTGGAGTTTGTATGTGTTGTATAAGCTGCGCTTTAAACTTAGTGGTTTTTTTTCTTTTTAACCCCTTTTTTTAGAAATATCATAATGAGAGAACTTGCTCCCCAGTTTCAGATACCGTGGTCAATTCCTTTGGAAGCTGAAGACATCCCTATTGTGCCAACCACCTCTGGAACAATGTAAGAAAATAGTAGCTACACTTGAGTTGTGCAAACTCCTCATGTAACTTTTGTGTGAAATTTTTTTTCTCTTCACAAGGTGTGCCCACTTTGGCCTATGAACGCTTGTTTTGTGTGATGAAAACAAGGAAGGAATCACAATTGCTATGCCAGCAATCAGAGTTTCTGACCCTTAGTCAAGCTGAGTATAGAACAGCAGGTTTTCAAGTGTAGCATCTTTTATGCATAGCTTCCTTCACTGCTAAATCATTGTTCCAGCACCAACTTAATATACGCTTCTAATAAACATGCTCTCTCATTTAATGAACCTCAAAATCGTTGTTTTAAAAACTACTTAAAGTAGAAACGCTGTAGTTACCCAAGTCTTAAAATCAATATTTATATTTTATACCTTACATCATTTTCAGTTAACCTTATATTCTTGCATATCCTTCCATCACTTCTGTAGTTATGTCACATAACTACAACTTTGTCAATTGTCCTGATTCATGGTGGTTTTAATATTAAATAAAAGACCCTCATATATAGAAATGTCAAATACAACTCTCTTGAAATTTCAGGATGGAGCTTAGATGTGTTATAGCTGTAATACGCCACGGGGACCGAACACCAAAACAAAAAATGAAAATGGAAGTAAAACATCAGAAGTAAGTAGAATCTTGGTAAGAAGTAGTTTGTATGCTTTAGAGCAGAGCTCACTTCTTGGGGATGTGCAAGTAATGAATTGAACAGGAACTGCATCATACAAGTGTTTCTTGGTTTTTTTTGTTCTCTTTTAAATCTAACTGATGTTGCAGCTAATTAACAAGCATGCACCTCACTTTCTAACAGGACTGTCGAATTACTTGTGCAGACTTCCTTCATCACATGCTGTGCCTTGTGAACAGTCCTGCTTGATGTTCATGAAAATGCATTTGTCTCTATAGATGTCTTTATTCAAAGTAATGCAGCAGATAGTATTTCTGGTTCACCATTTGACCATGACTTCTGCCTTTCTCTTTTTATCATAACTGTTCTTGTGTGAGCTGTCATCTTGCTGCACCACCTTTTTGTCTTTTATTTTTGTCATAGTTTGATGACTGTGAATTTCTGGTAGATACCATCTTTATGTTAGCATTCATAAAGTGCCTTACATAATTGGCCTGGAATTAGGTGCAGTTTCAGTAAAAAGTAGTTATTTGTTTAGAGACTAGATTCTTGCATTCAGAGATGCATGCTGTAAATATGTAGACTGCTAATTTGGTATTTTTGGTCCCTACTTATGTTCAGCATCATTCCCGAAGATTAAGAATTGACAAAGCTGTATATTTGAATATTATGTCATTTGATATATAGAACGTTTTTCCTTTTTTTTTATTTTTTTAAGCACTTAGCAAGTTAGTAAGGGATCATCTTTAGGGCTCTTACTTCTCTGATGTGTTGAAGTCTTTCTTGGGAAGTGGGATTTCAATAAAGATTAGTTTGACCTCTGTAGTGCAGGTCTTAACGTGCTTTTCAAATAGTGTAAAGGTGCTAATTTCAGACCGCTATAAGTTGAAGAGCCACCTACTCAAGTAATATTTTAACTGTGTTTTTTAATCAGTATTCTTTCTCTTACAGGTTTTTTGATCTCTTTGAAAAATGTGATGGATATAAATCTGGAAAACTGAAACTGAAAAAACCAAAACAGTTGCAGGCAAGTTTGTCTTTATTTGTGTGGTATTGTATAACTAGATAATTATTTATTTAAGTAAATCCTATGTTTCCTTTCTTTAGGAAGTGCTTGATATAGCAAGGCAACTCCTTGTAGAGCTTGGGCAAAACAATGATTCTGAAATTGAAGAAAGTAAAGCAAAACTTGAACAGCTAAAGACTGTGTTAGAAATGTAAGTGTCTAGTTTTCACGCTTTATAGCAACAAAGTTGCTATTTTGACCTGTTTGACAAGTTACTGCTTGAATTGCAATGTTTATCAAATATGTAATGATACATTAATTTAAGCGCAAGGGTTCTCAAGGGAAAGGATGTCTTGTTTGATGTTATGAGGGAGAACTGGGCCATATCTGTTCTTTCTCATTATCTTTTAAATTGAACTTACTGCTTGATCTAGTGTCTCAGCATACTTTCTACATGAAAAATTTACTTTCTTTGATCTCAAATTTTATCTTCTTGCATGTTTTTAAAAGTATTTGGGTGCAGAGTCTGCTTCTTGCAGTGTGTGACATAATGAAGTCTGATGGAGCCAGTAAGAACTTTCACCATGTGTACTGTCTATTTACAGCAAACTTGGAGGATTCCAAATAAATAAGGCTTTGTATATTAAATATTTAATATACAACTTATTAATTTATGAAATATTTAATAATTAAAAAATCTAAGTCTTCAAGGTTTGTTAAAGATCTGGGGTCTCAGAACTCTAAATGGTAATAGATAACTTAAATATTTAAAAAATCAAGGCAAAGACAGTTATTATTCAAATTTATGGCAATTGTTTGAAATACTGAGTTCTGCTTGACAGCTTAATTGGCTAGCAAAATAGCTGCCAGTTACGCTGCCCGATCAGATTCTGGATACTGATAGCCACTGTAGTTGTGGATCTGAATAGATAAATTACTCATGCAATCTGTAAATGTTTTCCCACTTCCTCTCCCTGCCCCCGGTTTTTAATGTTTCATTATGGAAGGGTTGATATTTCTGTAGTCATTCTGTGCATGTTGAGTTAGGTTTGTTCTAAGCACTGTTTCAGTAAATGGTGGTCAAACGGACAAATCAATGACCAGCAAAGATTTATTATTTACTGTTACAGGAGCATAGCAGGTTTAGAGGAAAATATTTAAAATATTTCTCTCCCTCTTCCCCCTCACTTTCCCCTGTTCCTACTTCAGGTATGGGCATTTTTCAGGCATAAATCGCAAAGTTCAGTTAACATATCTTCCTCATGGTTGTCCAAAGACTTCCAGTGAAGAGGAAGGTAATGTACTACTTTTGCACCTAATCACTTAATATCATGTGTTTTTAAATAGTCATGGACTAGCAGTATAATATGGCTTGATGTTAAGAAGAAGGAATATCTTGTTTTGGATGAATGTTTGTACTGGCAGATATTCAGAATCACGTAATCTGCTGAATCGTACACCTAAAACTGTGTAGTAGATTTGTATTCTAAGACTGCCTTTCTGTAAGAGAAAAGTAGGGTGAAAAGAAGCTTAAGTGATTCACCAAAAACAGTGTTTTGGGGCTGGAATGGGAAAATCCCCCTCAACATTTACTGGTATCTTTAAAACTTTTATAAGCTTTTCTGGTCCTTGACCTATGGCTGTTGACTGAAATAACTGTAGGGTGTTTCGCATCCGATTTGTGTTGATTTTTCTGTCTCCATTTACTTTTTGCTTCAGATTTCATGCTAAATATTTTCACTTAACGTTTTCTCTGTAATTTAACTACTGCAGATTTCTATGTATAAGTTAAAAAAAAAAAGATTTAGAATATACTTCACTTCTAAGCTTCTGTCTCTGTTTACAATTAGATAATAGAAGAAATGAGCCATCCCTGCTTCTGGTTCTAAAATGGGGAGGAGAATTGACCCCTGCAGGCAGGGTTCAAGCAGAGGAGCTTGGAAGGGCTTTCAGGTGTATGTATCCAGGTGGACAAGGTAAAAAAATATAACAATAATAATAAAAAATGTGTTGAATGGCATAAATCCTTTTTGAAGATAATCAAGTGCAAAATGAGAGTTTGAGAAAAATGTTTGTTTGGTAGGAGATTATGCTGGATTTCCTGGATGTGGTTTACTTAGATTACATAGCACTTACCGACATGACCTCAAAATCTACGCTTCTGATGAGGGACGAGTTCAGATGACTGCAGCAGCTTTTGCAAAGGTACAATGTGAAATTGTATTTTCAATGTTAAAGATTCTGATGTTCTCATGTTTGTTTTTTCTTTTGAAGACTGGGGGAGATTTGTGGTTGATTAGAGTCCACAGTGTATAATGAGGCTGTGTTTTAAAAGGAATGTATTTCCAAAGAGTGTTCGGTTCAGTGAGAAAAAGTGTCCAATTAATGTGCCAAGCATCTGAAGTTCTTTGAGCAGATGCAGACAGGTTTTAATTATACAGCCCTAGCCATATGCCTTAGTCCTTTCCAGTAATAACCACCAAAATAATAGAATTAGTTTGGTTCGAAGGGACATTATAGATCACCTAGTTCCAGCCCCCCTGCCATGGGCTGGGACACCTTCCACTAAACCAGGGTGCTCAAAGCCCCATCCAGCCTGGCCTTGAACACTTCCAGTCCTGGGGCATCCACAACTTGTCTGGGCAACCTGGGCCAGGGCCTCACTATAGTCGTAGTAAATAATTTCTTCCTTATATCTAATCTATACCCCTCTTTCATTTTAAAGCCATTACCCCTTGTCCTATCACCACATGCCCTTGTAAAAAGCTCCTCTCCAGCTTTCTTGCAGGCCTCTTCAGGTACTGGAAGGACGCAATAAGGTCTCCCTGGAGCCTTCTCTTCTCCAGGCTGAACAGCCCCAACTCTCTCAGCCTTTCCTCACAGGAGAGGTGTTCCAGCCCTCTGATCGTTTTTGTGACCCTCCTTTGGACCTGCTCCAACAGCTCCATGTTTTTCCTGTGCTGAGGGCTCCAGAGCTGGATGCAGGACTCTAGGTGGGGTTTCACCAGAGTGGAGTAGAGGAGCAGGATCACCTCCCTCAACCTGCTGGCCATGATTCATGTGATGCAGCCCAGGATACAATTGCCAGCATTTTTAGTTTGCACCTTGCTTGTTTGTTGAGAGCTTACTTTCTTCAAATTTTGTCAGATTTCTGTGACAGATTGTGTGTATGTGTTGGTTAAAGGACAGACATAAGAACTGATCTGAGATATGTTTTCATTTTACATGGGCAAAAATTGCAATTTTCGGACACTTCAGTGATTTGGACCAGAAGATGTGGAGTTCAAAAGGCAACTGTTTTCATTGAAACCATCTTTCATTTATTGATTTGTAACTTTATAGAGGAAATTAGAGGTTTTGAAGCTATTGGAAATGTGGAATTAATAAACTACTTTGCATATTATTTAGTGGGAAATTGTACAGACTATACATTCTTTTTTTTTTTTAATTAATAGAAGTCGTTTCTTAAAGGTGTGACATGAGACTTTTTACTTTGGGCCTGTCAAAATGGATACCTAAGAAGTAACACATAGTAGCAGTACTACATCTTGGCACTTCATAGAAAAATTTTTTTACATTTATTTTTTGATGCAAAATTATAAAACTTTGTGGTAATGTTGAGAAAGCATGAACTGTTTTATTCTTTCAGTGCAAACATGAATTATAGGAACTATTAATATAAAACACAGAGTTCAGAACTTCCTACATCTATACTGCTTGCCAAAGTATTCTTTTACCCCTGCTCATGCAAGGCAAATTCGCATTTTGCTCCTCCTGCCTCCATGCCCTTTGTGTGCATAATACTTCTACTCGTCAGTAATATATTCACTGATTTCCTCATTATTGTGATACAGATCTTTTAATTGACTGAGAGGACACAGACAGTGCAAGTGTTACATAAATACTTAGGTGAATGAGTTTCAGTAACAATACAGAGTGATAAAGAGGTTTTGGTTTCAAGGGGCCTCTGTAGGTCACCTTGTCCAGCTTCACACAGCACAGAGCCAGTCTGGATGAGGTTGCTCAGAATCATACTTAGAACTTGACTGGATATCTCCAGGGATGGAGATTCCACAGCCTCTCCAGATTTTCAGTTCCACCCCTCATTTTCCGGTTGTGTCTTTATTCCTCCCAAGTAGCCCATCCCTGCTTCCACCTACTTTTTCCTTTTCGTCTTCTTCCTTTTTCGTTCCTCTTTCATCTGTGCTGACCTTCTACATGACTTTCCATGAGTCAGAGTGCTCTGTGCTTTGAGGAGGTTTTCTTTGGAGATCATTTAGCTGCCCCGGGCACCTTTGTCCTTCAGGTCACTCCTCCATAAGATTCCATGAACCAGCTAAAGTCTGCTCATTTGAAGTCCAGGGCTCTAATGCAATTATTTGTCTTTTTCTCTTCTCCAAGGATCTGTCATAATATCAGGTTTCAGTTACCAAGGCTGGCATTGACCTCCACAGTCTTGACACTTCCGAGTAACAGGTCCAGGGGAATGCCTGTGCTTGACAGTTCATCAGTGACCTGTGTCAATGAATTGTCTTGGATGTTTTCCAGAAATCTGGATTGCTTATCCCCTGCAATATTGCCCATGCATGAGGTACCAAGGCCTAAGGGCCCCCACGGAAGACAGGACCTGCAGTCAGGAGGCTTCCTCCAGTTGTGTTAAGAAAGCTTCATCTATTTTCCCTTTTAAATTGGGTGGTCTGTAGCAGAGGCCCACCATAGTGTTGCCCCTTGTTTATTTGTCCTCTGATCCTTACAAACAAGATCTCAACTTGCTTGCCAATGATTTGAAAGCAAAGGTCCCTGTGTTCAAGCTACTCCTTCTTACAGAGCCCTACTCTGCCGCCTTGCCTCCCTGGCTTCCAAAAGGCCCTGTATTTAGCTGTAGCAAAACTCCATTTGTGTGAACTATTCCACCACAACTCTGTAATCTGAATAAACTTAAAGCTCTGCGAATGTTCAGAATTACTGTTTCTCCTGTTTGTTTCCATGCTGCATGTGTTGGTGCAGAAGTATTTCAGCCATCTGTCCTGTTTTCTCCTTGGTCAGCAGGCTTGTGGGGGCACCCCCTCATTTCCCTCCTTATTCCAGAGCCCTTCTGTTGCCAGAAAAGTCACAAAAGTTGCCAGCCTTCACTATTTTGGAACTCTCCATTCACTTGTAGTTCAAATGTAGCCTTTGATTGTCCTTCTGTGCCACACAGGATTTGGGCTTTTGCCTCTGTAGGGTCTATGCAAAGACCCTGTCTATCTCCTGTTTGTCCTCCCAGATGCTATTTGGTTTGTGAGCTCTTCCTGTAGCTACTATCTGGTGACTCAGTGCCTGGAGCAGAGCAGGCACCCCACAGGTCAGGCTGCTGTTGCTCCCAGCTTCAGGGAGAAGGCACTGTGCATGCCCTGCAACCCAAGACCTGAACAGCTGTGGCCTCCCAGGAGCAAGGTTGGCACCACTGAGATGCTAGGTCACTTCAGCTGGTGCTGGTGAGCATGCTCTATGACATGTCACCATCACTGTTGTACCAACTGTAGCAATCTTGCACGCTAAGGCAGTGTTTTGGGGGCGATTTCTGTGCAAACATTTGCATTGTCTGCCAAGTTTCTGTTTATCTAATCCATAGGCAAGTGACATAATCTTTAATTTAAATTAGTGTTTTGAGTGGTTTTTTTTTAAAGATACTCTTATACTCTTATGTTTAGAAGTTTGCCTGATTAATTGTATTGTTTGCTTTAGGGATTACTGGCCTTAGAGGGTGAGCTGACTCCTATTCTTGTCCAGATGGTAAAAAGTGCTAATATGAATGGTCTGTTGGACAGTGACAGTGATTCTTTAAGCAGCTGTCAGCATCGTGTTAAAGCAAGACTCCATGAAATTCTCCAGAGAGACAGAGAATTTACTGCCGATGACTATGATAAGGTTAGCATATGATTAGTTTCCTATGAAATGAAATAAATAGCATTGAAAATTCTTGTGTAAAAGTAATGAGCAATGATTTTATGTATCTATTTTGAAAAATTATTTGTGTGCTTGCAAATAGTTTGAACTACAAAGGAAGCTGTACCAATTGCAATATTAGACACTTTGAGCTGTCTTTCAATTTGTGTAATCAGAATAGCTACAAACTTTGAAATAGGAGTAGACAGGGACCTCATTCGTAAATCTTCACTGCTCCATTAAAATATTTTAATTATTCAAGAAATAAAACTATATTGTTTACACTTTCTATAATCTTTACTTTGACAGTGTGTGGCATTACAAAATGTATTGCCTCCCTACGACAGTTGTTTCAATATTTAATCTGCTACAAGGCTTTTTTGTTTTTTTAACTCTAAGAATACTGAGATATTGAAAACTAGTAGAATATTTTCTAATGCATGAAAGGAAATGTCTCATTAACATGCTAAATTAGTGGATATTAATCTAGTTTATGCTGATTTAGTACAGAAGACACATGATTGCTCTTGGTTTTAAATGTAAGTAATGTTTGTTGTTGTTAAGAAATTTCTTCCTCTCTCAGTTGCCCTTACTCTGTCTGGTGTAACAATTACATAAAAGTCCTCAAATGAGGTTTAAGCTTGAGCTTCTATTTTCTAAAAGGTGTTGAGAGCGAAGTATTGAAAAAATGTTACCATCCTGCATGTATACTCTATGTGGATTCATTGAACACATAGATTAAAAGTATCATCCAAAGCACTGCCAGCAGTGTATTCAGCAGTACTTGGAAAAAGTGAGAGGGTACAAGGTCTCAAAGAGGTATTTATTTTCCCCCTTCTCTTTACTATGTAGATATAATGGGATTTGAAAGGTGGCTGGAACTAATAGAACACACTCTAAGACTGTCACTGAAAGTAGCTAACCTTTGGGATTGTAAAGCAATAATAACTTTTTTTAAACTTGTGATTTGGGAAAACAATATGTGTTTTTTTTCTGTGCCAGAGCACCTTTCCTGTTGATTTACTTGTTTATAACAGGGAGGTAGGAAATACTTACTATTAGGTAGAGGGCAGAAGTTTTCCATATCCAAATTACAGAATCACAGAATCACAGAATAGTAGGGGTTGGAAGGGACCTCTGTGGGTCATCTAGTCCAACCCCCCTGCCAAAGCAGGGTCACCTACAGCAGGCTGCACAGGATCT
>Ga0065711_1004603_pt1 | contig 22962 bp, 15 predicted proteins | sample Hoacrofraction12_FD_59098 | JGI IMG/M metagenome (GOLD analysis project Ga0065711, IMG submission 59098) | Hoatzin crop microbial communities from Cojedes, Venezuela - Epithelial fraction 12 v2 (version 2) | ecosystem: Host-associated > Birds > Digestive system > Esophagus > Crop | place... | reverse complement strand
TATTTCAGATTTGGCATTCCACTTTGACTCCATGCATTGATGCTTTTGCCTAAAACCCACTTGGTTCTGGTCCCTTTTTATGAGGTCTTTCATTACACACATGTTGGTTACCAGACCTACTGCTTTTGTTATTAATATGTAAACAGCAATTTCCCCCCTCTGTGTTAAACACAGCGGTGTTCCCTGGTTTTTCATTGGTAATACTGTTCTTGTTAGGCAGGCCTTTAATATGAGTTTCTTCCTGCTTTTTCCCTTCAAGTTTAGTATTTCTCCACACTGGGTATCTTTGGGCACTGATTTTGAGTGGATGATGAACTGTGATTTTCTTCCTGCTGAAGGTTATATAAACCTTCCCCCTCATGGCATCTGCCAGTTAGGAAATGTTTAACAGAGTCTTTCTCTCAATACCACTTAGACTGTAAACTACCAGCAAAGACATTAATTTACAGCTACTGATAACATTGAAAACACTGAAAGGATGCTGTGCCCAATTTGGTGTCAACAATTCAACAACTTTGTTAAAAAGCTGTGGAAGATTCAAATAAAACATGGAAGAAAAAATAGAGGGCTGAAAGCTATGTTTTATAGAGAACTGTGTAAGGTGTTCAATTTGCATGGAGAGCAAAGAAAGTTGGAGGTATACACTGAATTTAGCTCATGCTTTTTGATCTATGTATTCAGAAGATATTCAATATGCCTTGTTTCCTTAAATCAAGCCCAAAGACTTTCTAGCTAAGCCAAGCAGTTCAGTCTTCAGAAAGTGTTTGCTACAGATAGTGAATAGATGAGTTCAGTTTATGACCAACGCCTCTGCAATGGTAAGGAACTGATCAGATAACTTAAACCAAGATGATTCCAAGAGATAAGCCATATCTTCTGGATGCACCAGGAGGCCAAGAAACATAACAAATGAACCTCATGCTCCATCGCTGTGACAAAGAGATGAAGTGCTGTCCAACCAGTTATACTTGAGTATGTGAGCAGACACACCAACAACACAAATTTTCTTCAGAGTAGTGGCTGAAATGCTCTATTTTTGAGTCTGAATGTTGCCAACCACTGATGCTTCAGAGGAATATGAGACAACAAATAAACAAAAAAACCATGAAATTTCTTCCTGACCCCTTGTAAATAGCTAGTTGAAATCCTTAAGCTCTGATTAACATAATTAGGTCAAAGTTTAAGCATCATGAGAGTACTGAGATAATAGAGGATATCCTGAAGTCAGATCATAGAAAAGAAATGGAATGAAGAGACAGAAATGGGATGAAATACCTTGGTTCTTAAAGAGGATGAAATTTGGATTTATTCACAGTTAGAAAGAACAGGTAATGCAGACAGGCTCTCATGAAGCCAAAAATGTCTCTGTAAGGTTGCATTAAAAGTCCGTGCTCCATGTTTTGAAGTGCTTATTGATAAGATTTTTCACCTCATTTTAGAGTTGAATTTTTCCAGCTTCTACTGCTGGACACTGATTCTTGCAATGCCAATAGTAGCAACGTTGCAAAATGTCTTTTATCCAACATTTGCAGTCTGTATCCCAATCAGATTCATCAAGTATCTCAATTTGTTGTTTAGTGCACAGTATAAAACAAACTACTTCAACAACACTATGAGCTGACTTTCAAGTTCTCTGATCAGATCTGTGTCTTTTCATTTTAATCCTCTCTTCACATGTTTACACTTTTCAAGTTGTGGTTACCATAGCTTGATAAAGTAACCAGCTATTATTTTATGGAAGGCTGCATTCGCCCATGATGGGATACAGAATTTTCTATCAGCTACTGCCAGTCTACCATGTAAGGGAGGAACGAGGATCATACAGCTGTAAATGTATGAAAAGTCAGACTAGATGTTTGCTAAGAATGATAGTATTTAAGCAATGCCACTATAGTTGGTTTTGTGATAAGTTCTTCATCAGCAGAAATACTGCCATCAGGATTGCATGTGTGACTCAATAGTGCGTTCTAGTTCCAGCTGTACTATGGATGAGGTCACCCCAGAGCAGACAGCAGTGGATCCTTCTGGCTTTATAACCTGTGAGGCAAAACCTACAGGACCCTGTACCCCTCCGTACTGATGGCGGTCCTGTGGCACAGGAGCAAGATGAATCTCTCCACCTGTGGTTGACAGAGGAGGATGAGGTGCCTTGCTAGATGAAGGGCAGTCCCCCTCCCTTTCTGCTTTCTTGTCAACACATTTCCAGCATTTATATCTATGGGTCTGATGATTTCTGTAAAAAAATCGGTCATAGCTGGACCTGTCTAAGCAAGACAAAGACCTCTCTGTGGTTTTTTATGAAGGTGTCCTGGCTGATTTATTGTCACTGTGGGCACTGTAGATGAAGAACCAAATGCCAGGTTATCAAGAAATAAAAAGGAAACTAGAAGACAGACTAGTTAGTGTTTCACAGAAAGTTTGTTGATGTGATGAATGCAAATGAATGCTATTATCTTTAGAACAAATTATGTTCCAGCTGTAATCTATGTACTTTGCATGTCACTGCAGCCACAGCTGTAAGACAAGCTAACTGGTAGATAAGATCATTCTGAAATGTTTTTACTTCAATAGGAAACTAATTTGTGCAAGGGAGACAAAAAGCTGACATGTTAAGGAATGCTGTGGTGAGTTATTAATTTCCCACGGACAGCAGGGACTTACAAACCCTGAGAAGATACATGCTTCGGAGAGGCCCAGAAGTTTGGACACTCCTTTTTTGTCTCCTTGAAGATATGTAATGGGCAGATTTCTCTCTCTGAAAACTCTCTTCCATTTCCAAAAGAAAAATACTTTTATTTGTACCTGGTGCTCTCAATTCCACTTACTCCTTCCTCCCTCTAGAGCAAGTCAAGTGAGATTCCCTTTCTATCATAGGTTTTATTTTCTTTGGTTATCTGGCCAGCACATAGCCCATGGCATCCCTTTTTTTTGCTTCTCATTGCCTGGCACGCACCTTGCTCTGTTCTGCACAGAATAAAATTCCTTAGAAAACCACTTTCTTACAGCCTTCCTTGAAGCTTGTGTCCAAGCAATTTGATGCAGTTCCTATTTCCTTCTGTGTTTTTTGAGTGCTGAGTCCATTGACATGACAACTCATTCCAGGGCTACGAGCTGGAGCAAACCAAGTAGCCACCTTGCAAGGGGAACAGGCGCTGGAGAGACAGTCTTCTGCTCCCAAAGACTTGTGCAGGCAGGACACCACAAGCACTTGTGTCCTTCACTCAAGGAGATTCCTTCACTTGTTTCTCAGTTGTTTGGCTAAATTTATAGGCACTGGCTATTGGGTCTTTTTGTTGATCCAAGGCCTGCTTTTTCCCTAATTAGGAGGTTTTCTTTAGAGTACCATAGTAGGACTCCTAAAGCTTATTTCCTCTGCTTCATCCTGCAGAGTGCAGAGATACCAAGAAAGGTACTGTGAAATAATCAAAAATGATAAACAACATTCTGCTTTCAAGACGAACATGTGTAAAGAAGTTGCTTTACTCTCTTCCACCAATGTAATGGGGCATAAAAATATAATTTACTTTCCTCTTCACCATCAAAATGGAGCCATGGAGGCCTGGCATAACTAAGAGTCAGGCTTTCCAAGTATGTTAATTCAGTAAGTTTGGAAGATTTGTGATGGTAGGAAAGGAGACAGACGTGTGTGGATCATTGTTACAAAATTGAATATTACATGTTTTGACTTATTTAAATTTAATGAACCCCAGAAAGCACTTTTAGTGTTTACTTTTTCCTCATTTGATTCTAATTAACCTTTCCCATGATTCAGATGTCTGACAAATGTGGAGGGCTGCAAGGCTAAGTGCTTTTTTCCCCATGATTGACTTTAATTAAGCTTGCTCTAGGCTTGAAACCCTTGTAAACTTAGAGAACTTTATTTTAATTGCCTTCTGCCAGATTTACTTATGCTAGACAAATATTATAAATCAAATACTAACGCTATTAGAAGAACAAAGAAATTACTTACAAAGTAGTAGCCTGACATGGTGAAATGCGTTACACTCTAAATCTGAATAGAAAGTGCTATGGTGGGACAAAATGACATTTCATGATGGAAACTTCTGGAGCATTAACAACTCCTTTTTCTGCCAGGTAAGTACACCAAGACACGAAGTTTCAAATTAATTTTGTTCTTCTCCAGTTTTAGTGGTAATAAGTGATATTCATTCCTAGTAGAAATTAAGTGGATACTCCAAGAACTTATTTCAAGCTTTGGCATGCTCACCAGGTCTCCGCTGCAGCAGTTGGAATGAGCCAGTTCAGTCTTAATTACGGGACTTTGTCACCTACATCACATGTCAATTCTGCTCCCTGAGTCTGTCCTAAAAGAGTCCTCAGGAGAACCAGACATCCAGGCATCAATACTTGTACAAATAAATACTGGTTTTATTGCTCAAAACACTGCAGACAGAAAAGCGCTGGAACAGGTATTTGCAGAAATAAATGGAAGATCATCCAAAACTTTTATGTGATCATGAAAGTTTTAGCAAAACAAATGCTTGTAAGTTTTTTTAGTGCTTCCTGTCAAATGATAGAATTCTAAGTTGTAATTCTGTCAGCTTAAGGATGAGAAACATCCCCACTATGCAAACGAATGGCAAATCTTGTTTTCATTCTATGCTGCATTGCTACACACAGAACCGTGAGCTATAGAGAAGTATCCCGAGTTGCACAAAGGCAATATACTGCACATTTTTGCTCCTTTTCCATCAGAAAATACATTCTGAGGGGTCAACTGAACGACATTTACTTAGTTACACTTCTCCTATAAAATCTCCTTATACTTGCTGGGAATGGTGTGGCTGTCATGCACGAATGCCATCCTGAGAAAACCTTTTGCACTTGCTGTGGCTGAAAGTGCTTTTCCTTAATGGAGAAAGTTCTGGTGAGCCTTTCCTGAAAAGAAGTCTAACAACCTGCCTTTGTGCTTAATTACAGTATAGCACTGGTCTTGAAATAAGGGTCAACCTTTCCCTTCAGTGACCAACATCCTGAACACTGATGTCAACAGAGGTTAACCACAGTGTCTCAATCTTGATGGCTCTGTGTTTCCTTCTATTTTTTTCTCCCTCTTCTAACACAATGCAGAGTACTCTAAATTATAATCAAGATTATTATGAACGTGGCTTAGATCAACTTAATTCCCAAAAAAGAATCATTGCATCTGGACCCACGAACAGTGCAAAGAAATGCTTAAATATTTAATCATATTATTCTAATATGATTAACACATCCACAGGCATACATACGCATCTACATATTTATATGTGCAACCATGCTGATTTGGGCTGGGATAGAGTTAATTTTCTTCATAGTAACTAGCCTGAGGCTATGTTTTGGATTTGTGCTGAAAGGGAGGTTTTAATTACAAATGAGCAGTGCTTACACAGAGCCAAGGTCTTTTCTGCTTCTCACTCCACCCCACCAGTGAGTGGGCTGGGGGTGCATGAGAAGGTGGGAGGGGACGCAGCTGGGACAGCTGACCCTAACTGGCCAAAGGGGTATTCCATGCTGTATGACATCATGCTCAGCATAGAAAGCTGGGGTAGGAAGAAGGAAGGGGGGGGCTTTTGGCTTGATGGCTTTTGTCTTCCTGAGTAACTTTCATGTGTGCTGCAGCCCTGCTTTTTGGGAGCTGGTTGAACACCTGCCTGCTGATGGGAAGTAGTGAATGAATTCCTTGTTTTGCTTTGCTTGTGTGCAATGCTTTTGAGTGCATCTTTTCCTTTACCTGCTAAACTGTGTTTATCTCAACCTGTGATTTTTCTCACTTTTGCTCTTCCATTTCTGTCCCCCATCCCACCAAGGGGGAGTGAGTGGCTGTGTGGAGCTTAGTTGCCGGATGGGGTTAAACCACGACAGCAACTATTTAAAACAATTATTTCATCTAAATACGGATCCTGCACAAAGTAGCAGAATGACAGATCTATTAGCTCTATTTATCCAGTTAAGGTGTATTGCCAAAGCCGATGTAGCTAAAGGGTCCTTATGGGGATCACCCTTGGCTTAGAAAGAATAATTATGCTTCTGTAGCCTGTTAATACTCAGCTTCCAAGAGTACTAACAGAAACATTGTACCAAGGTGACAACTTTCAAACCCCAACCCAGGACCACAGCATGCCCTAAGCCAACCTAAAATCAGGTGCCAGAGCCTGCACAAAGCTGTTGAGCCAGGGGGACAATTTTTAGCTTTTGTGTCGTATTTAACAGTCCTGTTGAAGGGCTCCAGACATAAGCAAGGTTACGTGATGAGCAATGCACAATGTGGAATTCCACACTTGGTGCACAAAGACATTTTTTTAAAAGTACTCAAAGCCCTCTAAATGACAGAGTATTATTTAAAAAATGTAGATATAAACTATTTGATGTACTGTGGCTTTTTTATGCTCATGTGTCTTTTCACAGTTATTCATGGGAAAAAATCCACAGCCATTTCCTAGTTTTAGTTAATTCTGTTTTACATCCTGACACTTTAACTTGCTCTTGATCAGCTTCTAAGTGATCTGTTTGACAAGTCTATCTTTAATTTAGAGTAATTGCCAAATTAGTTTGCAATTTATCAGAAATGTGAAGAATTACTCTAGCCGGAAAGAGCTATTTTTCTTTGAGAGTGAAAGTAAGCTATCACAAAGGGCCTGAGAGATTTAAGAAAAATGGTAATGTCATCTGAAATTTCTGAGTAGGAGAGCCCCTTCAGATTTCTAGCAAGAATTTTAAGCAATTTCTGTATTCCACAAACATTATAGTCATCTGACTTGAATGAAAAATGTTGCCTACATTCAGTTGCCTTATTTAGAGTAAGCTGAAAGCCCTACTATCTATTATAATCTATCACACGTGCTTGTTTGGTGGAGATGTTCTCAATGCCATGCTTTTACTGGGTGAGTGTTGACAATTGGTATTGGTCTTCAACTACACTAACATGTCTGTCTCAAAATTTCCTTGATATATTTTTCAAAAACTACATAACAATCATAGTAACTGAAAAAAGGGCTTATTTTCTCAGCTGTGTACAAAATACCAGCTACAGCCACATTTCGTCCCTGTTCAGTAATTGTTAGTTGTGTGTAACTGTTTTGCCAGCTGCCAACAGTGGGAACAAGACCTTACACAGCAAGGTCCTTTTCTAAAACTGATTAGACTATGACTTCTGCACATTTATGTTTCACCTTCTGACTCTAGGAAATTAAACTAGACCTGCAGCTGGGCCACAAATTTTAATAAACTATAAGTTTGAAAAAAATTATAAAACCCCCAACAGATGAAGAAATGGAGGAAATACTTTCCAGGACACATTTTGTTTGAACAAGTACACCACATAATGCTGTGTCTTTCCACAGAAAACAAATTTTTCAATACGAAATTCACTAATTTCTTTAACGTTATTTAAAAAAAGCACAAAACAAAACCAAAACATCAGTGGCATGAAAATGAAACACTGAAGCTTTCTCCTAAATGTATTTTCCTTCACATTTTGGTTAGGACTCAGAGCAGAAAATCGACTGGTCATACAGAAGCTCTCTCGTGGGCAGGATTTAGTTGTTTTCAGGGTCATGAGCATTGCTTAAACCATGCAACTGGAAAGTCTGCCCAGTGAGAGCACAGAAGGGATGTAACTACGTATATTGGTATTTTTAAAGACTGAGTAGAGCAAAGTATGTAAGGAGTATGACCAACGGCACAGTCACAATACATTCATTATCCAGCTGGTAGACAATGAGAATACAGACAGAGAGCAATTCCCTGTGTCAGTCACAGTTTGACTTGCTGATTATTAGAGGTGAGGCAGACTGGTGCCACTTCCCTCCACCCCAGCAAGGACCATCCTTCCTCCTCTCATATGGGCTATCCCTTCCCTTTTCTATGCTTCCAGCACAACCCCTTTTTGATCCGTGCTGCAAAGTCAGAAGTACTCTGCTCTGTCTTCCATCAGAACCTCATTGCTTATCAGAGCACAGCGCAATCCAGTCTATGTCACGTGCTACTTGAAAAAGTCAGACTAGCTAAAGTAAGAACTGCGGGGTGCAGGGGCACAGCAGCATTTCTGTGGAGAAGCGAGATGAAAATGAATCCCCCATGCTTAAAGACCATGTGTTTGTCTTTCATCTGTGCTACATGTGGCTAGGTTTTTCCTTCCTTTCCAGGGGGAAAAAGCCCAAGCATACAAAAAAAGAAGGTAGAAAATACACTGAAAATAATGAAGGAGCATATGAAAAACCCTGCTGAAGTGGGACATGATGTGCATATTGTTTTTAGTTAGGTGGGGTGGGGTTTTTTTGAAATTTCTTCCTGAAAGCAGTGATTATTTGAAAAAAATGCAAAAAGGTGAATTTGTTTTTAACACTTCCTCATTTCTTGGTTAGGGGCTTAAAAGAATACTGGTTGTTGCTATGATTTGGCTCACATCAAACTTACCTTCATAAAGTAACTTGCCATATTGCTGCAGCTGGCTGGATAATGTCTATTCCTGTGATTGCCATTACCAAGCAAAGAGACCTGCCAAATTATTCAAAAGTGTATTGCAGTCCCAGTACCTCTTATTATTCCTTGCGCTCCTTGCTCCCATTCCTTTCATGTTGTTCTGGTACACAGGGATATAATGAAAAAGTTGCATAACTAATTAAAGCAGATGTATTTTCAATAAAGGATTTGGGATTGATTTTTTGAGAAGTAACAAATTAAATTCTCAAGTGTATCTCAACACTATTAAAAAAACCTGTTGGATTTATTTGTTTTGGCTTTCAGGAGTGCTGTTTTCATACGGATTTTCCCAAAGACTTAAGGTCTTTTCTTGGGTTACTAGCACACAATCTAGATAATCCATGACTTTCTTATCAGAAACAAAGGTGTAACTAAAGTAGCAATCAAAAGATCTCTAAAACTGACAGACTGTGTCTGCAGGATTTTATAACCTGTTTTATTCATAACATAATTAATATGTAAGTATAGCTTTATTTTTACCACATAGTGCATAAATGCAATGGTTGCTAGCAAAAAATGGGCATTGAAGGAGGGCTCATTGAAATAGTTGGTAAGACTCACTAGCTCCATTGATCGTGGGTGAATATTAAAGATCAGCTAGACATCCTATTGTGATTAGTTGTTTTAATTATAAAGCTTGTAATTAACATTCAAGGATTTATAATAAGTACAGGGAAGAAGGGTTAAGGAAACAAGTAAAAAAATATTTGTGATATAAATCAAGGTTTCTGTTAGTCTGGGGCAGGAAGCAGAGAAAGGAAAGATTTGAAAATTTACTTCTTTTTTAGCAGAGACCCTGAGCAAAAAACCCTCAACTTCTGATGGCTTGGTTTTTTAGGTTGGATGGCTGAAGATTTATTTTCCCACTCTTCCTATTTCACTCCTTCTTTCTCAGTTTCTTTTCTCTCCTTCTTGGATGAGGTCACAAGGGAATAAATTTAAAAGAATGAAAGGAAAATAAAGTTATATTTTGGGGCCAGATTTCAAAACCAAAGAGAAAGCTCAATGTATTTTTTCCCCATGCAAATATTTGTGAAAAAAAGACATGACAAAGATTTCCAGTCATTACGTACATAAAAAAAATATCACTACGAATAGAGGTGGAAGCAGTGATATTTGAAGAAAGTAATGTAATTTTTCTACAAAAGAAAACAAAAAAACCAAATGAATGAACTTTGTATTATTTTCTTGATGGAATTTCTCTATTTGTCTTTCGAAAACTTTTTATTTCATTGAATGTACTATAGTAGAGGTGTGTTTTCCGTTTTCTTATTTTTTGATTTTTGTTTTTTACATTTTAGATTAAAGGAAGAGCTGTGCTCCGACTTTTCAAAATGCAAGATGACATAGCAGCCATGATTAAAATGTTTGATTAGTAAGCTTCAGTCATTGTTGGTTTTTTTGCACATGTTCTTCATTCCTCTACAGTGCAATATGTACATAGAGCACTTGCGGGTGTAACCTTCATCCCTCAGGGAAAAACACACATTTGTACATATTTGACTCTTTCCTTAGTCCCTTGTTCTCTATATTTGTACATATTTGACTCTTTCCTTAGTCCCTTGTTCTCTACAAAATATCAAAACCCAAATTCACACAACAGTAAATATGCTTATTTTTGAGCTACCATGCTTTGAGTTTGCTTTCTTTTTTATGTATTCAAAATGTTCATCTGTATTGGAAAGCTTGGTCTCAAATTGCTACTTTGTCGTAAAATACACACTTTAGATGGCACATTTTTAGATTTTGCAGACTGAACCCAGGGTGAATTTCTCCTCCCTTCTTTTAAACCCACAAATAATGCTCTGCATCCATACCTCTGCTATGTTCTTTTTCTCTGGAGCATTGAATCTCTTGCTCAGAAATGGCTAATCATGGGGAAGAAGTTGCGATAAGATTAACCTTGCAAGGGTCTTCCTCAGCCTTGGGCTGTTCATTGGTGAGCTGTGAAGTATGTGGGAACCCAAACACTCTTTTTTTCTGTACAAATGATGATAACAGTAGACAGCAAGGATTTCTGCTTGTTGATCATGGAGTTGTCTTTTCTGTGGCCTGTGGTTGTGTAAACTTGGAAACACCAAGTGAGTGATGAGCAATGTAGGTGGTGTAATCTGTTGTGTACATATATGTATGTGTGTATGGCTCCCACTCACAGACACAGAAGAAGAAACCCTGAAATTTCAGGTACTTTTTCATTGTGAAATAGCTGCAGGATGACTGAGATGAATCAAATGGCTTGAAGGAATAAAAGTTCAGCGAAATAGGTACAGCAATAAACCCAGTGATTTATGAGCAATGTGAAGGATTTACTACGTTCTTGCATCAGTTCGCATGATAAATTCACTTTGGTCACTGCCTTCTGACTCACCACAAGAAGTAATTTGCAAACCTGAGATATCTGAATTGTAAATTATTCTGTTTATTATTCATGATGAATAGAAAATCTTTCTATTAACATTGCCATTTTTTTCCGTTGAAGATTTGAGATTGATTGAAAATGAAAGTTGTTAAAGTAAGTCTTTGAGTTGTACAAAACTTTGCATATATAATTTTCTTCTATTCACTATTCCTGACATTGTCTTGCAACCTTCCCTCATTTGTACTGTTCTCTTTTTCCCAGATTTTCAAATATACAGCAGCCCGATTTCCTAAAGAAAGAAACACTTTGAATTCTTGTAAAATTTGAGGTTTCTCTGNCTGGCTACTGCTGCAATTTCTGCATGCTTTATGTCANCAAACATTGTTCTTTTTTATTTCAGCTGTTCCCATGCTTCTACATTTGCCCTCTGCTACTCCTTGCACGCTGATAGGTGTGCTGATTAGCACCAAGACAAGAAAAAATGTGTAGTGAAATGATTCAAAAAGGCCACTCAGATTTCTCTGAAAAGTTTTGGGAAGTTTGCGGCATGAGCACATATGTCATCGCCTGCCATATGTATAAATTTCTTCAACTCACTTCCTAGTTGCAGTGTGAGTTGAATTTCTAAGGAGTAGATTTTAATTTCTAGTTATTATTTAAAAGGTCAGCCAGCCCAGACGAGCAGCATACCAACTACATTAGTTAATCTTTTAGCTATCAGAAGATAACGGTGTTAACTCACACGAAATACAGGGACAGCATCACACCAACAGTCATTTTCCTTGGGAAAGCAATATCAAATTTTCATGTGAGTCCAGCTACAATAATCAAGAAGTTGAGCAGAACATGAACTTGCAAGCATGTAAGATAATTCCTGGTAATTTCGCATGTATCCTGTGATAATTTCACACACGTGTGGTAAATGCAAGGCACTTTGCACATCCCCCATTAAGGGAAAACTAGCTTTCATCTACCAGTACATACTGGAGAATTGTGGCAGCAACTTCACAACTCAGCTTTGTTCCTGATAACTTATTAATCTACTTGTATTGTAAGAAGACTGGCAGAAATAGTTCAACAACTTCCACTCCCTGGGAAGACAGTATCAGGTAGAGACTTGCATTTTGTGAATGTCTGGACAAAAGTGAGTAGAATCTCCTAAATCCCATTGCTCTTGCAAAGGAACTATGAATTACTTATTTTCTTGTTCTTTCTACTTCAGGAGCCTGTCTGAAAAACTGGGAATACACATTGTCATGCATTAATAGTACACTGCCTTTTTGATCAATAAAAGCTGCTTTGGTCAAGATTTTAATAACTGACTAAACAATCCCTTTTTCAGAAAGTGCCAAGTACTGACCTTGAAAAATAGGCCAAACCAGGTATTTGAAGCAGCAGATGTGCAGAAGGAGACACAGAGAATTCCTGATCACCCCTGAAAGACTTGGCTAGTTTTCTGGAGCCACCTCAAAAACCTACGTGGCAAACAGGAGATTTGATTTTTTTAACACAGGGCATCACACAATTCTTAGTCATTTGTCTGTCTGCTGCCCACTGCTCCAATAGTGAAACTTGTTCCTTGAACAGGACAGGCAGCAATATTGACAATGTTCCCTACTAAAATAACAGCTTTAAAATCTAGCTGAGGTTTCATAGGAGTCCTGTGAGCTTCGTGACATTTACATTCCCAGCCAGCCTTGGCAATACTAAAGCCGCTTCTCTTTTCTGAGGTAATAATAATCATTTTGTTTGCAATTCAGACAAATGAATCGATGCTCAACAAGTGGAAGGACATAAGGGTCACGACAGAAAACTTGCCAGAACTGACACAAACTCCTGCAGAAGTGATGACCTTGTGGAAATGTATTTGGCAGGGAAGCAGAGAGAAGAATAGGATCCTAGGAAAGTGAGAAAGGAATCCAAAACACTACATGACAACCCAGATCTGTTCAAATGGCACCAGTGAATAGTTACAGATGTAAACTCCTATTGAACCGGCACAAGCTGGAAAATTAGAGCTTTCCCTTTGATGATGTGCTCTCATGTACGGCTGCAAAAGCTTTGCTTCATGTTTCCCTCAGTAGTGACAATTTATTCCCCAAAAGACTGAGTCAAAATCCCTTTCCCAGTCTGGACTGGTGCAGCAGTGGACTGATTGCACAGGCAATATCATGTGCAAAGAACGGAGCTCCTCATGTTTCCCACCACAGAGTACTCCCCAGATCCACCTTGAAATTCTGCCAAGGTCCTATGGTGAAGGTAACTCTTCCATTGTCCCTTCCTGTGAGGGTGATAAGCTTTAACATACTGTGCTCTTCCACACCAGTACTGGTATCACCAAGGAGGAGTATCTGCGATGGAAACAGTGCCCTGGAGGAACAGAGAGGGAAAGACAGGGTTTCTTGAAAGTATGAACCTACTGTGAAAGTAAGCCTTTAAAAAGTGTGGAAGGACACCATCAAATTACTGAGACTTACAATTTTATTTATCATAGAACCATAATAATACAGAAGGGACTTTTGTTTGCTAAAAACATTACTTGCTATATTGCTTCTATATATTAAAGAAAAATAAAAACCATGTGACAGCCTAAGCAATTCAAGCATCTAAGAAGCTTTGATACACAACTTCTGTGGGCTTGTGCAAATACAGATTAACTTAAAAAATGCTATTCTCCCCAGTGGACAGATGTTCAACTGCTGAAGTTGACAGACAATCAAGGATAGTAGAGTGCATGCTGACTGCTACTGAAGGATTGTGAGTGAAGATATACAAGATAAGAACATGTTGAGGACATCAAATAACTCTCCCTGAACCTCTCAGTGCCAGAAGCCCCTTTAGACAAAGCTGCACAGCGTCTGGAGAAACAGCGAGGAAGTGCCTTAAGCGTTCAGTCTCTGCTGGGACATGGTGTGCTCACTGGAAGATACACACTTCGGTCATTTGAGGTGCTCACAGTTTGAAGTTGACCTGATGTTACCTTGATGGTTTCTCTAACTTCAGTCATTCAGTACAATAAAAGGCTTACTAAAGATTGGAATCCTGAATGTAGGCTATCCTTTCCTTCCTCAAAATATACCCGTGCACAGAGAACAACCTTACAGCCACAGGATTTCTGATGTTTGGGGAAAATGTTCAGTCCAGGGACCAATTTAGGGCCCATAAGCCACTTCTGTGTTGTAATGGAAAAGCTTGCATCCTTCCAGCATGCGTAATGTTGTGATGTGGACCCAATGGTACTCTTTCCTTGATAATACACTATTAAAAAAGACATAGGAATAATGAAAGATTCAATTCCTTCTCCTAGTTTATGCTTTTGCAGGTTTTTAGTTTGGAGCTGGAAATAGTTTAATCAGCCCTCACTTTAGTCTTATCCATGTGCTCTGCTGTAGACACTGAGGCTTACTAACAACTCTGAAAAACTGGAGGGAAAGCTTCATTTGCTAATGATTGTTTACAAACACTTATGTATTGGGATAAAAGGAAAAAAAAGTAATGACAATGTTCTCATATGTCTTGGTACGGCTGAAACCCTGTATTAATAAACCCTAGATTTTATACAAAGTTAACCTGTTAACATCCAGGCAATTGCTGCGGAAAAAAAGTTAAAACATTATTACTAGTTCCAATTCTTCAACGTCCTGAATTGGTAGTGGGAGATGGAGAAGAATGAAAGACTGAGCCCCAGAAGGTGATGAATATTTCTATTAGCAGTGCTAAGCAATTGGAATAAATCATTATGGAAAGTGGGCAATGTGTGAAACAGACAACAAATAACTGGAGGGTACTTTTTGTTACTGGTCAGTGCCAAAGTCTGTTTGTAACCATGGCAACTGGGAGTCCAAATTTACGGCATTGCTATCAACAAATATTGAAGAGTCACTTACAGTACTTATTCAAGTGATATCACCTGATTTCCCCCTGTGCCCTACAGACACATCCTCTGACCCCAGGCTGCTTTCTTCACAGGGACAATTTGCAATAGAGCCAGTTAAGCCCTGCAAGTACGCATTCCTCCTTTGTGCCAAGCATCATGCATTGTCATTCTGGTATTATATATCCTCCCAGATATGTGTGGAAAATCACAAAATTTTCTTCAGGCAGCACGGTTAAATCTTTTCTGAAATCTGAGACCAGGCAGAGTTTTGTCTGAGACAGTTTGCATTCTCTTTCTTATGCTCTGGTCACAAACAGAAGCCCACCAGCATTATGTCACTCAAGGACTACTACAAAGTTAGTACCACTTTTCAGCTGAAACTCTCTGAATCTGCTTCTGAATAATCTCTGTTGAAAAGTAAATGTTCATTCACAAAATTAATTTAGTTACATATGAAAAGTCAATATGCCTGCCTTTTCCTCTCAGGGTTAAATTGTAAGAAACAAACAAATTGTTCTGAATACAGAACACATAGAGATAGGATTCAGTAAAGGTCCTGTTGTGCCTGGACCTAAAAGCTAATCCATAATGTATTTTTCTCCTTAGGTAATTATTTTTCTCAATTGCAGAAGTCCCTTAAGCATTTCCCTACCTTTTAAATATATGAACTGTCTGTAACTAAAAAGATTCTGTGCTCTAAAATGTTCTACAACCACATACATTCATTTTTATTCGGAACTTAATTAAATAATTTCATTACAGCTAAATATGTAGTTAAGTGTTTCCTTATGTTAACTTGTTAAATCAGCACTTCAACCTTTTCTAATTACTTAGAATACCAATGCCGTCTGGGTAGGTTGAGATATTGCCATGGTATTACTCAAACCTAAGCAAAGACAACCTTTTCCTAGTCCCATTTTTGATTCCACGATGTAAAGAAACTCACTTGCTTAAAGCTAAAGCCTGATTTACTCCTGCTATTTGTAATACTGCTAATGCCTTATTTACCCCTGCTATGGCATACAACAGTTTCGGTACATGCAAGTTTCAGCTTTTATCAGTGCATCCAATTTCTCTCATTATTTGCTCCTTTTTCAACCATCATTTTGAAGTTTTACAAGGTGGTCCAGCTATCCCACAGGGAACAGCAGGGTAGGTCTGACTTACCAAAGAGGAGCTGCCACCTGGCAGTGCAATAAACAGTCGACGATAAAGGTCAAATGATGTGCTGAAATGTTTATGCACACCTACTTTCGGTCACTGTAGCAATGCATTTGAACAAATATTTTGGAACAGACCTAAGAAAAACTAGGTGCCTCCTTTCTTTGTCCATAGGCTTCTAAAGTGCCACCTGTACCTGTGTCTTAAATGAAACCATTACAGGTACTTTGCCTGTAAATGCACATTCACTAGAGCATATGGGATTCTTTTAAAACTGACATCAATTCTGAACTCCATATTTTTCTGTTGTTTTTGCTCTTGCTTTTGGGTTTTTTCCTTCCTGGTCTGTAACACCATTTATGTCAGAAACCATTACCTGTTTTCAACAAACAATTATCCATATGAGCAAAACTTAGAATTGAAACCCTGTTCCTGGTAATCTGCACTCAGAAGTCTCTGTTAGTGGACTGGGAGTAGTAATGTGTTTTCATGATAATATGTATCTTGCAGCAAGCTGATGAACTCAGCAAAAATGTGCACCACATCAGATGTATTTGCCACAGGTATTTTATTTCTATTTATAGTTATGAAGAGAAAGAGAGAAAGAAAAAATTTTTACAGGCTAACAAGTTTTCAGTAACATTTACATTTTCACATTATGCTTTGGAAATTGTAAGAGATATAAAGAATCATTACTGTTTTTGTTTTTCTGGCATAATACATTGAAATTATCTATATTTGTGAAGCAAAAAAAGAAAATTATCACTCAAACAATTGCTGTTTAGTACTATCATTTAATCTTCTCAGTAAATTTTTAATCCTGCTGTTACATGAATTGTTATAAATATTGAATCCTCTAGCCAGATAGAAATTTGTTATATAGCAGGATTGTATTTTTCATGGAATGTAATAGCAAAAAGGAAATACATTTATAAATATACTTCTGAGTTTTCCACTAACATTCGTCAATAGCCATAACACTTCATTAGAGATCCAGTGTCTAGTACCTGCCCTCCAAGTGTTCTCAACCCTCGTAATTCTGTACCTATGTTTGCTTCTGTGGTATTGAAGCTACTCCTAAATGTTATGAGAGAAAAGAAAAATTTCATCATAGTTTAACAGCTATCAAATTCACAATCTTTGTGGGTTTTTTCAGACCTGAATGTCAAGCAGATTCCATAAGCCCATCCCACCCACTTACTTTTGTGCTCTAGAGGTTTCCTCAGCATCATCACTTGCCCACGCGGCATGAATAGGAATTTGTCAGCAAAAGTAAACAAACAAAAATAAATCTTATTTTAAAGAGAAATTGCTTGGAGTTTGGAGGTGCTTTCTTCAGCAATTGTCAATTCCATTCCCAAAGTCAAATATACTAGTGTAAAATGTGCTGAATATTGTTTCAGTTCCTAAATGCTGACTTGATAAAAACAACATGAAAGAAACAACTGTGATTTTACTTTTCAAGGAGCTGAGGCCTCTCAGTTGTTGTGGATTTGATTTAAAATGTTGAGTTTTCACTGCTTTAGGGGTCCAGGCCATGCAGATTTCTGACCTGAGGAACAATTCTTTAGAAATAAGGATTGTAAAATACTTGAAGAAAAGGAAAGAACCTCAGTTAGTGTCAATATCATGAAATCCTTGGATAGGAGCAATAACCACTCCCTTCCAGTTCTTGGGAGACACCTGAAATTAATAACTAGACCTTTGTCAAGTCAATAGTTATGAAAGAGAAATGCAAGTTATACATCCCCTGAAATGTTTGGGTTTGGGGATATCCATATTTGTTATGGTAGGCTTTTTTGCTATTTTACTCATAGTATAGCTGCTGAATGGCTTGAGACATCCATGCTGCAAGACACCCTTATGCCCTTATCCCAAGCACTGTCTACCTCCCAATATCCTCTATAGGTGCTTTTTGCGCTGTTCTTCAGGGACTCCCTCTGAAAGCACAACTTTTGTATGACAAAAGCACATTTTTTGTGGAACTGGTCTCTGTTATTCTGACTAGGGGAAAGCAGATGAATTCAAGCTTGTGAAATATTGAAGAATATCAGCAGACCTGTACCGTATTCCAGACCCATTTACTCTGAAAGGTCATTTTGTCTCCCTATAAGTGAAAAATAAAGAAGCAGTAAATGGTTCAGCTTGCTTCTGGCCTTGCAAATCTCTCAACAGGACACCAATATCATTTATGATAACTTTTGGTAGCCTGAATAAACCTATTAAAAAACAAAAATGTAAAAGACACCACAGACATTCAGCGGGAGTTTTGTTTCCAGTGCTTTGGCAAAAGGTATAAGACATGAAGAAACTGACTCATCACAGACTCTTCTTCCCACAGCAATATCTCCTGGGACATTTTGGTAGTAAGAGCAGGAGGGATCTGCAGGAGCCTCTAGCACTTTCACTGTCAGACCCCACCTATCGCCTTCACCCAGGAGGTGCTGCTGAGCCCAGGCAAAGTCACTGATGACTGGTGGCTCTTCCTTCCTCTGAAGGGTGTGGGAACACACAAAGAGGAGCCTCCCTGGGACACACACTTTCCTTGCAGACTTGGAGGGCCATCTGCCCAGCCATTAACCAAGCTAGGTGCAAGCACCAGCTGGGAGCTTCAAGAGCCTGTGCTGTGACCATTCATATGTATGTCCATGGAGCAAAGAAGAAACTCATCTGATGGGGACTACAAAACTTCTTTCCACAGTTGGCACCCACCAGAAACTTAGCTGCAGAATAGACTCATGACTGGGGACGTGCTGATGCTTTACCCTTACAAGGTTCCTTCCCTCTAAAAGTATAAACCCTAAGGGCTAAGTAACTGCCAAAATATTTTAAAGCCTTTTGTCCCTCTCTTTTGCCATCCTCACAGTGTCCTATGCCATGTGAGTGTTAAGCTGAGAGGTTATGAATGGATGTAACTTCAGCATATATCAAGGACATACCAGTTTTATATACAAGGCCACCGAGTTTCATCTCCATATTTGACATACAGGATAATAGTATTTTCTTTCATGTATTCAGTGAATTATGTACAATTTAAAAAAAAAAAAGGTTAACAAATATGATCTTCATCCTTTTTCACAGGTGTCTTTGCATCAATCTAGTTAAACTACTAGTGCCCTGACAGACCCTTTTGGCACTGCTTCAGGTCTCTTGGAAAGCAAGAATCAAGCACTTCTGAGTGATTTTCAGGAAGTACAACTAAGACCAAAGCAGCTGTAGGAATTGCCTGAGGTAAGGTGGAGAAGCAAAGTCTTGTTGGGAGTTTGAGACAACATGAGGTAGCTGTTTTTAAACGGCAGTGAAAATGGCGTGGTTGCACAAAAGGACTACCTCATTTGATACTGTGTGCAAAGACTCCAATTCCACCTGCTATTCAAAAGCAAGCATAACATGAAGTACATACAGAACATCAGGCTGTTTGTTGAATCAAGATCCTGCATGATTAAATTAAAAAATAAATTTTTCTTTCCAAATACTGCTCCTCTGATTCCTATTTGTAAGCCCAGCTGATAGGATGAAAATTTCTCTCTGTTTACATTCTGAAGGCTGACACCCTTTTGTACTTCTTTTATTTGACTGTTTCTGAATGAGAGCAGACCAGAATATTGTGCAAAGACATTTCTGTCTCCCAGCTCCCTCTCTTATCTGACTGAAGCAATCAGTTCAGCACAGCATGATGGAGAAAGGGCAGACTGAACAGATGATTCAGAGGTGAGATGAGGACAAATGTCTGTTTGAATTGGGGGGGTTGCTCAAGTTTACTTTTGTGAAGATTTCATGAATAATAAACTTTCTTCTTGTTTTCAAACTCAACTTGTTTTCCTGAGCATGAATGAATCACTGGCAAATTTGTCTGCAGCTACTTTAATAGTTAGCAATGACAATTCATTATATTTGTTCCACTCAATTACTAGTTTTTCTCAAAGACGTCAAACAGTTTAGTTGAACACATGCTATATATCTGTTGATTTGGTTGATTAAAAAATATTTAGTATATCCTGTGCCAAAACAGTATGGAAAAGACAGCTTTGACTCAGCAGAGATTTTAGTAGTAAACAGCTCAGCACAGTTACTTAAGACAGGTTTTAATCTGCTTGGTAGTGAAATATTCATGGTCATATCTAAGAATAAATGTCAGTACTGTGACAGCTTCCTATGATAACTAGGACATTACCTGTGAATTATTTGTTTAACTATTTACTTGCACATACTTTACATACCTGCCTGTAGTAATGTGCTAAGAAGTTTTGTGTGTGGTGTTACTACCTTTCCTGCAACAAAAATCCTCTTGACTGACATTATCATTATTGGTGTTCGCTGGATCTTATCACTGACTTTTGGATGACCAAGTGTAATGCTTATTTGTGAGTTGTGATTTGACATATGAGTCCCGTAAAGAACTTGTTTGATATTCAACATCTTACACTTGCATGAAAACTTAATATAACACAAAGCTTTTTCCTGCCTTAAAGGCAAAGTCTATTACACATATTACGCAGGTCCTTTAACCAAACTAAGTAAGTGTCCCGGGTTCGGCCAGGACAGGGTTAATTTTCACCGGACTCCAGGAAAGGACACAGCCGGGCGGGCTGACCCCACCTGGCCAAACAGAGCAGGGTATTCCATACCATGTGCGGTCATGCTGGGTTCCGGTGGGGGGGAGCTGCGGCGTCGGTCCGGTCAGTGAGAGCGGCTCTCTCTGCGGTCTGTTTTGTTTTATGTTTTCCCCTTATCTGTATCGTTGTTGTTCCTGTTCCCTTTGTTTGCTGTTCTGTTAAACTGCCCTGATCCCGACCCACCGGTTTCTGCCTCTTTCTTTCCATTCTCCTCTGCACCCCGGCGGGGGGAGGGGCGGCTGTGTGGCGCATTTGTTGCCGGCTGAAGCCAAACCATATTATTAAGTTTAGAAGTTTCATGAAAAAAAAAATAAAAGGCTGCATAGGACTCAGAAATCTATTAATTCTGTACAGTGTCTTTTGTTGAATTTTACATGCAATATTCAGTTGCGTATTTGAATCCAGATGTAAATAGCACACTCACTAGGCGGTGAGGTTTCACGTGGAGAGCATGGAGGTCTGCAGTGGGCTGCTTAACAATAGTGGGCCAGTTCCCAGCTGGAATAAGCTGGAGTAGGACCTAGTGAGCTTCACAACTACTGCATGTGTCCTAGTGATTATACAGCTACAGGTGTTTGCACGGGTCAGTGTGAGGGCGAGGACATGAGGGTAAATGGACCTTTGGTCTGATTCAGTGCAACATGGTAAATGTTACTATTTTCCACCACTATTGTATTGTTACTAAAGGTGAAATATTGCTATTATTGTTATTACTAATGCAAAAGCCTAGGTAAATAAAGTTTAGGCACATATTCTGCCCCACAGGTCAGCTTCTGCCAGGGGATGAGGTATCACAACAGCACTGGGGCTCGGCTTAGTAAGTACAGCACAGCTTTCGCCTGCACACATGCATCATTGGAGCTGTGCTTGTGGCATCCTCACCCTTTAGAGTACCAGTGAGTGGCCGGTGAGATCCCTCTGGTATCTCGATATTGATGCCGGAAATGATTTGATGCTGTTCTGGTTGGCTCCACCTGAACCTGCTGTGGGTGCAGCATGCGCCAGCTGCAGTGGCACATGAAGGAAGGTTTGCACCCTTCCCAACCAGGGCATTTGCAGGTATGACCACCTTCTGAAGGCTCTGTGTGAATAACGCAAAACGCTTGATCGAATCCCATTCACCTTCTCTCTGGCCGTCAGCTGCTGAAACAAGTGTCAGAATGGCGTCCAGTATTTCTAATGAAGTCTGTTCATTTAGTATGTCAGCTAACTGTGAGCCTGTGTTTATGAATGTATTCAGAGTAGCAATGGGGAAGCACGTTATCATGATCTCCACCTTGGTAAATATCAATCAGAATCTGATGTTCTAACTCTGATAAGAGATAGCTTTATCCACCAGTGGATTTTTTCATTTTTTGTAATTCAGAAGGGTAATTCTTTTAGGTATAGCATAAATAATATACGAAGTTACTTGAAACAAGTAAGGATATCCGAATCTGACCCTGGGTTTGCAAATGGTCTGCTGATAATGAAATACAAAAACACCTCTTTCAGATTTACAATGAATCATATTTTTGGCTAATACCAATGTTATGGTTTGGCTGCGGCTGGCAACAAAAGCGCCACGCGGCCGCCACTCCCCCCGCCAGGGTGCGGAGGAGAATGGAAAGAAACAGGCAGAAACTGGTGGGTTGGGACGGAGGAGAATGGAAAGAAACAGGCAGAAACCGGTGGGTTGGGACAAGGGCAGTTTAACAGAACAGCAAACAAGGGGAACAGTAACAACAACGATACAGATAAGGGGAAAACACAACACAAACCGCACAACCCACAGAGCCGCTCTCCTGGACTGGAACGCCGCCGCGCGCTCCCAAGCCGTGAGTGAGTCCCTGCCGCCCAGCTCCCCCCCCCACTGCAACCCAGCATGACCGCACATGGTATGGAATACCCTGCTCTGTTTGGCCAGGTGGGGTCAGCCCGCCCGACTGTGTCCCTTCCTGGAGTCCGGTGAAAATTAACCCTGTCCTGGCCGAACCCAGGACAACCAATCCGCCAAATATCTGTATAATGCTGAAGTCTGATGGGAGGCTAGAGACATGTTTTAAAAGTTTCTATCGTATGTTAGAGGAGATTTGTGCTTATTAATTAGCATCTTGAGAAGTCTATTTCAAGAACACGTGTAGGAGTGGTCTGGTTGATTAAGGAGTATCAGAAACCTTATATCAGCTTAGTTTGTACGTGCTTTGGATGTGCTCTACACTGCAGCTGGGGAGAATGGCCCAACCTGGAGTCTCTGGCAGAAAGCACCAGGGGAGACTCGAGGTCGACCCCTGGGCTTTTGGAGCCGGGGATACAAAGGATCCGAGGCCCGCTATACTCCCACTGATAAAGAGATTCTGGCAGCATATGAAGGCATTCGAGCTGCTTCAGAAGTGGTCGGCACTGAAGCACAGCTCCTCCTAGCTCCACGATTGCCCGTCCTGGGCTGGATGTTCAAAGAGAGGGTCCCCTCTACGCATCATGCC
>Ga0065711_1034988_pt1 | contig 22963 bp, 8 predicted proteins | sample Hoacrofraction12_FD_59098 | JGI IMG/M metagenome (GOLD analysis project Ga0065711, IMG submission 59098) | Hoatzin crop microbial communities from Cojedes, Venezuela - Epithelial fraction 12 v2 (version 2) | ecosystem: Host-associated > Birds > Digestive system > Esophagus > Crop | place... | reverse complement strand
TTTTTTTTTTTTTTTTTTTTTTTTTTTTTAAATCTACTGATACTCAGGTTGCTATTTTTAAAGGTGTTTACAGACACTGGGAACATAAATCATACCTGCAATTGTCAAGCACTAGGCATTTAAGCCTTTTCAGTTTCTCTGACAATCTTATCCTTCAACTTTCTAATGCCCTGGTAAGTTACCACGCTGATCTCTTTTTCAAGTATGAATACACCAGACTTTCTCAACCTCCACATGCACACAGTGGATAGGAAGCAATCACCTGAGCCTTTTGTAAAGCAAGGCGGTGTACTCCTTAAGGGACATACCCCATTCTTCGATGTTTAAACTGAAGAAATGAGAGCATTTTCTGAAGTCTCTCTTTCACTTAAGTATGTCCAAAGAAAGGCAAAAGATAACACACACACAAAATACACAGCAGCCTCTATCAGCCTTCACGACAAAAATGTGGTGTCAGACTTGTGGAATAAAGGAGAAGGTCTACTAAGTGAGCAAATACATATATTTACTTGCACTTACAACTCAATCACAGGTGGTGGAAGGAACAACTGTCTGCAGAAAGACCAGATCTCAGGGCAACTGGGAAGAGTCAAGATGGCTCTACAGAAAGGCCCTGAAAATTCCTGCCAGATTTCGGTTACTACCCTCAACACCCTCCTAGGAGTCTTTCTGGTGGAAATGATCCCGGAGAGACCACCTAAGGGATGTCGAGTATTAAAGGTCTACTAGCTTTTGACTGGATTCCCACTAAGGCTCAACACTCAATTTTATATTCTTTTGCTCTACCCTGTCACAGATCCTAAGTGCAAAGGCTTTTTGTAGGGTCAGGGCAAGGATGACCAGATACAGATGCTCTCCATACAGAGGAAAAGAAAACCACGCAGAAAGAAACCTCTGTTTTTCACCAAAAATCTGTCCTTCTGCAGCTACATCTGAGGAAAGGCTGATATGGAAGCAACTGACAATAAATCAGAACTGATCTCTCACTCAAGTAACATAAGACAAGCATGACTTTCTGAGCTTTTAAAAGTACTTCTGAGCTGTAACATATTTTTGCTGCAATAATAAAAAGTCAGGCTCTCTAAATAATTGAACACCAGCAGTTCCATGGTAGTTTTGCTCCAAGAAATCTAATCTCTTCCAAGTTCTTCTACAGACTTCTGACTTCTACTCTCTCTCTATATTAGGCTAAAAGGATCATTTTCAGAACTTCATTTTAGCTCAGAGTAGCATTGCACAGGCAGTAGGTTTTTACCCATTTAGAATTATACTTCCTTGCATTTTGGGAACTGTATAATGTTCTTCATTTAACATCCAAAGAGTTAAGTCTTCCTATATTAACCACCTAATCACAAAGTAGCAAATTAGGGGTCAAAAGTGATCAGAAGTATATCAGTTTAGCCATTTTATTAATTTTTCCCATTTCATTGCCTTGTGGTCTCTTTTGAGTGATATTTTAGCTATCTCCACTTCACACATCTGGATTAAATCTCAATTTGTTCAGTGTGCTACACATACTGAAGTGAGAGCTTTTGTATATGTGTTACCATATTTGAAATATGCATTAGAAAAAAAAAGTAATAATGTATATAATATATATAATGTATATTTCCCTTTAAGGCCTCAAACCTGTTCTGAGAGGTAACCATGCCAATTTTACTGAAAGGAAAATTGAAGTATAAAGTGATTATGTGACTTACTCAAAGTCACTTGGGAAATCTGTGACAAAATGGAACCAAACTCAAATGCCCCATGGCATCCAAGATATTGTCTAGGGCTAACACAACACTGACAGGACACTCCTGCTTTTCTGTAGTGGCAGCTGGAAACACAGTAGGATACTCCACAGCACCTCACATGGCACTGGATATTTCTGTTTCGCATGCTTGTGCAGAAAGTGAAGTACATACTTCTGTTTATGAACCAGAATTTTGTTTCCTAGACTTCCTAAGCCAACTCCCTTGTATTAAATAGGCAACACTGCTTCCAAAATCAAGATAACTTTTCATCATTCAGCTAGTGTTCAGAAGTTAGACTTTCTCATTTGCAGTAGAAATCTTCTGGAAATGAAAGTGGACTGAGAAATAGCCTTTTCAGGTCATTACAATACCGGAGGGAGCCTAGCCAATCTGAAGTCTTCAGAGATATTTTTGGCAACAGAAGTTTTTCAACTGTATCTCCTGGAGCTTTATGCATTTCAGATACTTCTCTTCCTTCTGTTGTATTCCTAATCGATATTGCAAGCCTTTGGCGCCATGTCCAGAAACATACCAAATCAGACTCTGAAAGAATCTCAGGTTTAGCTGTTTAAGATGATAATATAAACACAAGTTCTTTTCTTGCTTTTCCCCTTAGACTCACATAGTTGAGGTGAAGCAAAACAAACCACAGAAACAAATGGTCAAATGAAAATAGAAAACGTCAAATATTTTGGTTCTGTATGAAATCCTCTTTGTTCCGCTCTGCTTAATGTACGAGTCATTGACCATACAGCGGTAATGTCTGTATTTCATCCAATTGACCAGTTTAGGGACATTTTGTAGTTTGGATTCTGAACAGAACCTCACTGTTCAAATGAGACTTTCAGGTATTTTTTGGACTCTGCATGAACCTGTTCAAGGTAGGCTTCTCAACCCATGAAAATTTATGTTAGTAACCCCAAGGAACCACTCTAACTACCTTCTAATCCCCATCAGTCCTTGTTCCACCAGCTACCATTGATAGGTTATCCTTTACTTTACATGATATAGCATCATCCATTTTGGAAATTATCTTCTTTAGAGTTTTTTTATCTATCTCAGATTCTTGCAGCAGCTATACTTTGAAATATCTTTGTGTTTTTAGGTAATTTATACTGTCAGTTATCTTCCTTAGTAAGACAAGTGCCTGTTCTATCAATTATGTCTTATTTAACAATAAAATACATGAGCATAATTGTGCAGTCTTCAATATTATGTTCACAGTATCGTTATGGCACTGCATCATTACTGCACACATGGAAACAACTTGTGGGACTCCTGCCTGCCAATAAAAAAATTAACTTTCAAGATTTAAGTGTGCAAGATATTAGAAAGTATTTCTCTTACAGTAAATTTCTTTTGCAGTGTAGCACTATTTCACTCTTAAAGAATACCATTTTATCCTGCGAAATAGGATGTGTACTATTTAGAGGAAAAGTAAAGAGAGAAAGAATCAGCATATCTTTACCCTCCGCACATCTTTGCCAAATGTTTCGCTGTAGCTAGTGCCCAGTATTTCAAATTGAACATAGGGGTTGGCGCCATCTTCTCTGAACTCCATAACACCAGTAAGCCCAGTTATATGGCCCTAAGGAAATAAGTTTCAGAAATTTTAGAACAGAACACATTTGCCTTTATGAACACTCCTTTTCATTAAAGGTATGCCAAATCTGCTTTGAAAATATTTACAGTGAACTTAAATGTGGCTATTACAGGTTCTTCAACAGTTCAAACACAGCACCAGACAAAAGACTTTCATTTTTGAGAAAATTACTTTAGCACTAATATATCCGCCACTGTATGTTGTGGAAAAAAGCCATCAGATCTCCATCGTTCACAGGGACGAACCCCAAAGAAAATGAGAGGGACCTTGATGGACCGTGAGACAGCAGCCCTTACAGTGTAACTGAGGGCAGCAGGTTCGGTTCTGGAGTTGAATACAAAGGCATGAACTCCAAGTCCAAAAGAAAGAGTATGCCTGCTCTGCTGCCAAGAGAGGCATGAAGAAAAGATAACATTTGAAGTATTAATAAAACCTCTCTGTGAAACTACCACAGAGTTTGATTTTGGGTTTGTAGCAAAGAAGCTTGAAGTGACACTAAGGTTTGGATTCATTTAGCAACAAACGATGGCGTCATTAGGATTGGTCAAAGCATAATATGACACCTGATCATATTCCATCATTTTGCTAGAGGAAAACCGTTGCATCAATATATATGGAGAACATTTTTTTTCTGAATAATTGCTGAAGTTAGTGTGGTAAAAAATGAATATTTTTTGCACTAGTATTTGTGATCAAATAACTTTCATACATGAAGTTACCACACATCTGCAAAGTCACAGTACGGTCCACATTTCCGTTAACCAACATTCTACAAGACAGTATAACTGTTAGTGACAACTTATCTAAATCAGATCCCTTTTCTGGGCTACAGTACAGAAATAGATACTTACCAACGCTCAGCTAAATTACGGAGCTAGCTGAGCTGTAGTAAATAAAACACAAATCATAAACCTTATCATTGCTTGGCTCCTCGAGCTCCTCATTTTTTCTATTGGGGAAATTATTATGATGCATGTACACATCAATTTGTATGACTATTCCTAATCACACTACCTCGACAGAAGGTAGCTATGAGAACAACACAAGTAGAACACACACTCAATGGAGCAACATTGCAGGATGTGTAATTTGTTTGTAATAAATCATTTGCTTTTTTAATAGTTGTAGATCATTCCTGGTAATTGTAAATCACTTGCTCGTAATAAATCAAAGAAACGTTAAATAGAGGTCAAAACCCTCTTCTAAAGCTAATCTCAAGTAGAAATGCAGTAACTTTTTCTATTGCTTACACAATTGTGCCTTGTCTGTTCTCACCTTCTTAATAGTCTCTAGCATGGATCGTCCTCCATTCCAAGGCTTGGTGGATTTCCTCATGCAGTTCAGACTTGCCATGCTGTGCCATTTCCTGTCCTCCAGTTTTCTGTGGAAAGCATTGGCCAGCATGAGCACACTGTCATACAGGTACAGGTTGGAAACCTGAAAACAACAATGAGAATGAGCCTCTTTGTGTATTTTAGCATCCTTTTGAAGAAACTGTAAAAAATGTCAAACAAACAAAACAAAAAAACAGAAGACTTCAGTGAAAACTAAAAGGTGGGTATGTTTGACGTGTTGAACAGTCAAGGCAATTCAGACAAGCACCAGTGCTCACTCCCACCTTCTTTCCTGCTTGGCACCTGGGCCCTTCAGGCCAAGGGACTCTGGCACGCTTGCACTGCCTGTGCATTACCTACACCACTGCAATGCAGTGCTGTAAAGACGTAAGAGATCACAGTTCCAATACAAACTCCAGCTATGGAAGGAGAAAAGCTATCTATCCATGAAAGACAAGGATTGCAACTTTGTCAGCCCTTTCACCAAGGAGAAAAAGATAGAATGGAATTAAGTTCTTGTTCTTTTTGTTCATTTCAGCAATCTCCTTGGCGCAGCAAAACATAATACTAATGCAACTGTTTAGAACAGAAGAAGGAGAAATTACAGTATTATTTTGTCTTATCTCTCTCCACCAAATATACAGGAGATTGGTTACTATTGTATTTTCTCTAGATACATTGATTTTAGCCTCCTTATTCTTCAATTCACACATGAGAGAGTGAGAACAATAACTGACGACAAAGGCTCTAGTAAGAACACCACACTAGTAGTGCTCAACTATGTATTTAATTTTTCAAACCAACACATGGCCAGCAATACCAGATCAGATCTTTGACATGCAGCAGTATCCACTGCAAGTGGTAAAACTTTAGCAGTGGAAGTTGGATGACAGAAGTATTTTGAAAAAGAAATTATTAGATACTCTTCACCTGTTTCCAGAGTTTTCGTGCACTTTTTTCAGACCTATGCACAGACTCAAGGGTATTGATTTACTCTTTACTAAACGCAAATCACTGGTTAGCATCAGTTGCCACATACAGCTTTTTTTATTATTAAGAAGATACTCTCCTAGCTGAAGGCTTTACCTATGATGATGCAGGATTTTGTCACTTTTCTTTTAGATTTCTCTAATTCTCCATAGAAGATGGTGTCTAGACACCAGGAAAGGGCTACATGTGGAAGTTAATGCAGCTGCATATTTTGTATAAAACTGTCATTCAGCTGTGAAAGCTTAAACATATATTACTGTTGCATCACTTGCTCCAAATGAACTTCTGACATGATCTTAAGATACTGATCTTCAGAAACAAAATGCTTCACATTCCATAATCAGGAGTTTGACATAAATTGTGAATCTAGGCACTTTGAAAAATCTTCTAGTCTAAGTACATCTGAAGGAAAGATACATTAAATAAAATTAATGTTGAAAGTATCAAAATAGGAGGAAAAAAAAAAAAGAGGTTGAATATATCCACTTAAATAAGTGACTGAAAGTAAAAAGGGATCTTAATACGAAAATAATGCAAAAAACCCATGAGGTTATTACCGAGAAACTCTCCCTTCTGGCATTGTCATCTTCTTTCCCTCCTTTTATTTCCAGCCTCCATGAACAAGCAGTCCACATTCCCTATATTTGTTATTTTATCCAATTAACCCTTTTCCTTTTAAAAAAGTCTCCAAAGCAGCTACTTTCCAGATTTCCTCTTTTTAAGAAAAGTAAGTAGCTGAAGAGTTAACAAGAGTCCCAGCAACTAAGGCTTTTCTGCTCAGTTGCATTTGTCTACCTACTTTGCAGATATTTTCCAAACAACTTTCAAATACAGCAATCAAGCGAATCCTTATTATTCAACAGGGCACTTTTCCTCTTCTGTGTTAAGATACTCTCCACAAAAAAAAACCTAAAACAAAACCCCAAACCCACTAAAGAAACCACTGCAAGCGACACACCACAAAACCCACTTGCTTAGAAGTAAATTTTACATGCATAAGGAAAAATCACATTTCTCATGTGGCATCATGATCCTTTTCATTCCCCACTGAATTTGATTTTACACCCTCACTTTCAACTGACAACTCATTGTCTGTTGCCTTGGAACAGCCACAAATCAGAAATGCTTTGTATTTTCTCAGTCTGGCACTGTTCTTGTTCACTTCTGGAAAACTGCAGCCTCATTCCCCAAAACAGTTTACTTGTTTTGCTAGCAAAGAGCTCTAGGGCAAAATATAAGATGTACTTGGGTACACTGCTTTCCTTCTCTTTCTACTTTTTATGCCCTTAGAGAAGCAACCACAGTTCTGCATGTATAATGGACTCAAAGCTTGAGAAAGCTGCTTTTGAGGATCTTAGCCTACATGACCACGCATCCAACTCAAATTACTCTATGTAAAACAAAATAATCACTTCTTGACCAACCTTATCCACATATTTTCATTGGACCTGTAACAGATTTTGTATCGATTTTGTTTCATTATTTTCTTTTGAAAGAATGAGACGAACTGAGTGACAGCAAGAAACGGAGTTTCCCACTACAAGTGTCCTTCTGTCACAGCTCTGGAGTTACATACCAAGACACAAGATAATGTTGCAGAGGACACAGCAAGTTACTTATAGCCATGGAAAAGCTATTCTGCACATACTGTTGTACACACTTACCCATTGGTATTTTGCCACTCAGTTCTCTTCTACTGCAAGTCTCGTCCAATAAATGAGCGTATGGTACTTTTTAATGACTAAAATTCCTTTTTTTCATATAATCATACTCTGAGTATTTGCTCCGGTAAAAAATACATACATACATGCGTTACTACATTTTACCCCTTTTTTACCCCTGCTCACTGAAGAGTCACTATCCTATGGAAGAGGAAGTCAAATTTTACTCACACCATCAACCCTTCCTTTTCAGAATAGACAATATACAAGCTAGAGAAAAACAAACAAAAAAACCCAAAACAGCAAAACCTCCACAACTGAGACTGGATTTGTAAATATTAAGAAAAAAAAAATCTCTTCAATATTATATTTGTTCAGTCTGCTAGTTAAGCCATACATTAATACAAAGTGTACAAGTCCACCCTATTAAGGGCAGAACCCTGTAAAACTTAGAAAGCATGACTCAAAGTGTCTGGTTTTGCACAGTGATCAAAATTCAGTGTGTAAATAGTGCATTTATTTAAAGCAAGAGTATTGTTTTGGTAGTCCTCTAAGGCAAGAGTCACTTCTTTAAAGTGCAAAACATAATCAAGAACAACCAAAAATACCCTGGAAACTTAGCAAAGAATGTCCTTTTGATCTTTCACAGTGTGCAGAGCAAAACCCAGCTCCTGAACACTCACAGTATTACAGACTGAATGTCTTTACCTAATCCCAAATGGGAACTAGCTTTATGATAGAAAACAGAATTACAAAACCAGGTCCAATCTGATGCCTGAGTAGTGTTGTGTGAGTGTAGCTGAACAGCTGATTCCTTCAATACCTACAGTAAGACATATTATTAAATTACTGTGAGGTGTATTATTTTTACCTTCTTTTTTCCTAATTCTTTTCTGAGGTAGAAGAATAAGCGTACCTAAACACCTCAAATATGCCACTCTTCTCAAAACTATATTCACTTTCTACCTGAATTCATTACTATGTATGTATTTTCTTGTAGAAAAAAGTTACTTAAGACACAGAAATTCTGGCCTGATCTTACAGTAAATCCAGGGCTATAATAATTTCCTTCAATACACCAAAATCTCTGTGTATGTACTAGATTGTATTTGCAACACAAATTTGCCGTAACCTCCAGAATAGCAGTGCTGTGAAAAGAAAAATAGTTCAGCGGACAAAGCCTGTATACACTTGTTTCTGCAACTGCACACATGTTAATTTTCAGCTATCAAACTCACTCTGAATACAAACATGACCCCTGAAAGGGAATTTGTGACATGAAATTTTGATTTGAGGGGTCAGCTACACTGTTTCCATCAGTGCTGTCAGAAGCATGAGAAGATAATAAATTTAAAAATTAATCTTCAGGTAGCACTCAAAATTGGTAGCAAAGCAAAAGAGAAGAAAAAATAAGGCAAGGTACTTGACTACTTTGGGTCCTCCAAGCCCTGGAGCATTTGTTATTTCCACTAGTTATACATTCACAGGGGGAACAGAGTGGGGAAGGACATATATCTGCCTGCAGGGATTCCCCTTCATCTAAAAAAAATTCCTAAATTGGAGCAAAGTGTTTCCTTTTTGTCCTGTTTGGAGGAAGAAACAGTAATTTTCATGTCCTCTTACGCTTCATTGCTGAGAGCTGTAAGACCTGGAGTTACTGTGACTGAAATGCTTTTCTGCTAAAATTCTGAATTCTGCTAAAAGAATGATAACGACTGTTTCAATAATATATTAAAGAGTTTGCCCTGTACATGAGTAATTTTAGGCATGTTCTGGTATATCGTCTGAAAATTATCCCAGACTTTATGAATCTTTATTTTGCAGTGAAGAAAAAATCCACCATACACTAGTACAGCAGAGCAGAAATTTTCAGTGAGAATGGAAATCTCTCCCTACCACATTGTTAAATGTCATTTTGTAGGGGATTTTGTGTGAATTTCATGAGATTTTCCAGTGTGATTTTACTTTTAAAGTTATATATGAAGAAAGCTTTTAGCTCCTTCAGAGGCACTAATCACAGACAAGTGCTCTTCTGGGAAGGACAGCAAGCCACAAAGACTGACCCCAACTTCTGAGCTGCCAGCAGAGCCAGAATTCTAGCCAGACAAGACCACTGAAGAGACCAGCTGGGAAGAGAAGCTGACACCCAGATGCCACTGCCTCAAAATCTCATTCCCAAGCTAGGCATCCGTACCCCGCTGCTGCCAAAATCACCCTGTGAGTGGCCACCACAGTAAGCTCCAAGGATGAAGCAGATGGAAGAGGAGATCAAACTAAGCGCAGACTGCCAGCAGCAGAAACGCTTGCTGCCTGGGGAGTGATATCATTGTGTTTGCGTATGTGCACACCAGCGTGCCCTAGAACTGTGTTTCAACTTTCGAAGTTCAAGTACTGCCAAAGACAGTTACGCACTCGTGTCTCTAATGCCAGGACGCATCTTACTAGGAGCAGTGAAGATCGATGGTTTACTTCTGGTATAATGACATGCTTACAAGGATATTGTTAGGGTGCAGAGACTGAAAATTTGACCTATTTCATTTTCTTAAATTAGTTTGCAGAGTCCATTGTGAGGCTTTGCGTGGATGCCTATGTTTTAAATACATGCTTCGCTGCTCATGGAGAACAAAATCACAGCCAGCAGTCTGGCATTCATGAGAAAACCAGAGTCAAAAAACAAACATTCATTAAAAGACTCAAATGTCAGCTTCAAACTTCCAGAGGGCAATTTATTATCACTGAGGCAAATGAAAGCCTGAATAAAATTTTCATAAAACCACAGAAAAACAGACCTCAGTTCTATGTTTATTCAAGCCTTCTGACAGTGAGGAATCTAACTAGTGTATTATTTAGTGTTTTGTCCATTCTAAGTACCTCAAACAATGGGTCTTCCAAAGATTTCTTTGGAAAACTGAACTCTCAGAGTCTTTTTTTATTGATAAGCAGCTTTTCTTTCCTTTTTAACTTTTTCCCCCTTTTTACTGAGTTACGCATATCACACCGCTTTTCCCTGTTTACAGTTTCTATTCTCTGAACACTCACTGTCCTTCAGCTATTTATTGTGAGTATTTACCACAATTACGAACATTTTCTTACTTAGTATGCCTTCTAACAACATGCTTACAATAATACAAGGCCTGGATTACCCTGTAGCGCTCAAGCTTGTTACCTGCAGGCTTTGGCTTTGCTCGACACTAAACAACTCAAGAATTCGGCACAGCTAACACTAACTGTCTAGGGAAAGTCTAGCAGGAGACATTTGATAAAGGAAACTTAACACAACTAAGAATCAGACAGGATGGAAAGAGGTAATACTGGAATTGTGAAACAGCGTAAAAGATTATCATTTTACCCTACCTCATTCATAAATAAATATGGGAGCAAATTAGGTTTCAGAGGCAATAAAAACAGATAAATGGATGTACTGGCTCTCTCTTGTAGCCATTGTTGTCCACTCCCTGACAGAGCGCTGAACAAAAATTCAAGGAAATAATTATGCAAATAGAGAACTTCAGCAGTCAGAAGAGGTAGTCTGAGCAGAGAGGAAAAGCTCTCTCCGGAACGTACCTGGGGTTGTAGCCTCCAGAGTCCTCACTAAATTCCACATGACCAGAGGACACCCGTGGTTGTTTGGGATTTTTTAACCAATTCTACTGCTAACGCACCTTGCATAAAACACATGCCATTGGGCTTCAGGGAGAGATTATGACATGCAATGGGCAGTAAACTCAGTTCAAGGGTACTTTTCATTCATGTGGTACTCAGAAACAGTTTCACCGTGACTGAACATCTGGCCAAAAGTCCAAATTAAACTTTGCTAGAAAGACATGCAAATATAGGTTTGTAATGAAAGCAAAAGAATAATGTGGCTTGTCAATCCTTTATGGGAGAAAATGAATGTTTTAATAGGGCTTAATCAATATTTACTGCCCCCAGTAGCACTTAACAGCTGTGTAATAACAGCAGTGCAAATAGGTCAAATGAGAGTAAAGCTATTTAGATGAATAAAACTGCAGGATCAGGCCCTTAAGTTTAGGCAGCCAAACACATCTCCAAAAAATAACGCCACTTACAGTAGTTAAATTGTAGTCATTTCTGAAGAGAAGAAAGTTCATACATAAAAATGCAGCTCTGTAGGAGCAACTGCTAAGAGATGCCTACAATGATGTTTGATGGTCAAGTCTTTGAAGAATGAAATCTTTGCACAGGGAGAAGAGCAGCTGTTTCATTGAATACCCTCCCACACTCCTCAACGTCATCTCTTCAAATACGTCAAAGCAATACCTGGAATAGTTCTTCAGCAGAGGAGTTGGAGTCTGAATCCTGTCAGGAATAACCTAATTATTTTTGTGATACAGTTAGCTGGGGTTTTCTTTATTTGCCTTTTTAATCTTACTATATATTTTGCACCATGCTAAACAATTTCAGATACACTGTGTCCCTGTAATATGTTTTAATATAAATAGAATCTCACACAGATTGAATTTACTAACTGTATGAATGGTAAATATGAGAAGAAACAAATTGTAATGGGAAATCTTTCTTCAAAAACATAAACAGAAAAATTTGGATTTTGAGTTGATGAACACATCATGAATAACCTGATGAAAGAAAAAAAGATCTTCATCAAAAATTAAGTTTGTAGACAAACTTCAAAACTAATATTTAAAGGGGAATATTTTGGAAAGAAGCAGATTATGCATTAAAATTTCTTCAAATTGACTCTGTAAAACTATGCCTGAAATAATCTAAACAGTTTAATAGCACTAATCCTGCTAAACACCATTCAAATGCCATGCAGGGACACAAACTAGGCCTACTAGGACTAACAAGATTTAACTATAAATCCTGAACTGATTCAGTATTCTCTCTCCACATGATGCAATACTGACAATGCTGATGGCCCAAAGCACACGACACTCATTGCCAACGGAAGACAGCAAGTTCTGGACTGTCTCTTTTCCACTTACAAAAAAAGTAAGAGAGATGGGCATAGAAAATCATATATGAAAAATAAGAAAGAGATAAATGTAGTCCTCTGAAGTGAAATAAAATGACCAAGACAGGAAACTTTTTATAAAGTTTTATCCCCAGTTGAAGCAGAAACCCAGCTGGGTATATCATACGCGCAAGAAATAAGCGCACGAGGAAAATTTTGACAAGTGGGTTGATGGAATGAGATTGGATTTCCACAAAGCATTCAGAACAGATGAGATTTCGGATGAGCTTGCAGAACAGCCTGATCTTTAAAAGCCTTGTCAGAATGCCAAACTGGGACGATCACCCACTGAAAAACAACTTTCCAGGATATGGTAATAAAGACACGGAAAACAAAATCATTCCAAAAAGATTTTCATTAATTTAGCCAGAATAAAGTTAATAATCCATGACGTAAATGTTTTTTTCTTTACTAGCTTGTTAAAAATGCTAAATTCTCCCCAGAAAAATCTTACAGCTAGAGGCTGACAGAGATGAGCTTATTATTCTTCAGAGTCATTAAATAAATAATTAACCAACAATAGCTGGTAAGTTACCTTGACAACAAAGAATTATTAATATAGATTACCCAAGGGAGAATAAACCAGGGATTTCCAAACTCTGGTGCTAATCAAACTACTTCAGAGCAACGCAAAGACTCGGTGCTGGCAGGTGGTCACTGTCTCTGGCAACAGGGGTAATTTAGTGATGTACTTCTGTACAGCAAAAGGTCAAAACTATTTTTTAAGCAAGAAATGGGAAACAGAAGACTGGAAGCACCTGAGTTGCAGGACCATTAATAACATGTCAGTCATACTTGGAAATTAATAGGAACTGTATGCCCACACGGTGTTATGTAAGATGTTTTGGCAAAGTCTATGAGAAAAATGCAGCTATGGAACACTTCAGCTATAACTGCATGTGCTAAAGCACCCTATATTCAATCTGTAGAATCTTAAAGATTACACAAGATATGCTAGGGGCAGCTAAATTGAGAGACCTCACCTGTGCCTTTCACCTTTCATGATATTTCGTTCTAGTGTGGCTGAACATGACAGCCATGGAATCAACATCCAAATGGCCAGCTTTATCCCTCCACATTTCTTTACATCTCTTTCTTGTTTCTAAGTTCCTAGAGAGGGAAATAATGGGCAAAGGATAACACTAGTGTTCCATTCTCATAAAGACAGTTTCTAAGGTGGTATAATATTTCTGGAAGATAAAAATTGAAAATGTTTTGTTCCTCAAAACCTACATTTGGGAAGTAGCAGGCAGAGGATCCTTCCTAAAGAGTCCTTGTCAGTGCAGTTTGGTAATAGGGCATGAGGCTATTCATGCTAGCAAATCAGTTACTGTTTTAGCAAATAAGAACCTGCTCAGAGAGGTCTGCCAGAGCCCTTCAGATGAGTCTCTGTATTAGATTATGCATAAACCAGCATAGACAGCAATACTCAAAACCTTGCTGTAATATAAGATTGTTCCCCAATAAGTAATTTGTAGATGCAGGACAGGTAAGTTTTTCAACATGCTGGAAATTGCTTTGGTCCTCTGAAATGAGTGGCCTTTATTCTCATTACAGCATACCTCAGAGTTACTAACAAAGATCAAAACTGTCTTTTCTTTTTAAGCCAAGATAGGCACAGACTTTCCCCTGTGCAGAAAGAATAGACGAGTGCTCCGAACTACAGTGCTTGTGATTGGCACTTCCCAAACTTTGCCTGTGATTGGCACTTCCCAAAATTTGCCAACACTATGACAGAACCTGAGTCAGCAGAGGTTCTCTTCAAGGAAGAAATGTCCATATACGCCCTCGAGGATGTAAGTGTCTGCAGCGACAACTTTTTAGTAGGGCACAAAGAAGTAAAATAAACATCTCCATCCATGTTCCTTGGAAAATCTTGACCTACTCACTTCTCTTTCTTAGAATCTCCCTACCTCTCCTGGTTTCCCATAAGCTCTTTGCTCTGCAGAAGCTCTTCCAACCCAGCATGGGTTTCCTCTGGGAAGGACCCCACACTGCCTTCCTGACCAGGCTGCAGTAGCCCAAACTGCCAACAGCTCCCTCCCCATAGCCTAAACAAGCCCTTTCTACATTCGCACTAACACAAAATACCCATGCTTGCAAACTCATGGGTGTCAACGGCTGTGCCCTCACTCAATCCATCTCAGGTTAAGACTAAATTTGCAGTTAAAACTTTTTAATCAAGTTTATATGCTCAGTCTCACGAAAGTTTTCAGTTTTAGCCAACAGCTTCAACAGTGCTAAGAATGAGATTCTTACCAGTGTCTGAAGTAAACCAGAAACACATGGAGTCCCACTGAAAGTCCAAGACCTGTGCTTCTATATTTTTGCACTAGCCTTGGAAATAGAACCTAAAATTTTATTTAAACTACTGTAAGAAACATTCTTATATCTGGGATAAATTGTCACGAAATCTTGAGGTGTTGTTTACACTAGAGTCAAATCTGTTACCAAAATCTGGAGCTTGAACTGGTAGTGCATATTTCACATGCTCAGACAATTATCAGCAGCGAGAGAATTATGAGACTACTGAAAGAGGACAGATTGAATACATCAGCTGGATTCAGTCCATTTAACTAAATATGAAATGCTCCACAGCCCAACACCTATCAGAGTTCTGTCACCCTCCCAGATTAACTCTTTCACAACAGATGTCTAATAGGCATAAGAATAAGCAGTAACACCACGAGACTATAAAGTCACAACTTTTTCTTTTTTCAGTTAGAGAAAGATACTTAAGAGAATCAAATATCCCAAATCAGCTCTGAGTTAGTGCAACCACTTGCTCGTACTTTATGGCTATAACATCACATCTATAAGCACTCAGTCCTGGAAATAAAATAAATAATTAAGTCAGGAAAAGTTGACGAAAGGTTCCATGCTCAGATTTATCTGTACTCATTTTAGTCTTCTTCTGAGATAATAAAGACACAGAAAACTATCTCATGTCAAATTCCTAAGAGGGACTTTTCTGCTGGGCACAGCTACTGACCTGCAACATCTGAAGATAGCCTTCTTGTGGATCGCACAGCAGTGATGATATTCGGTGATTGTTCCTCATACATCTCTGATTGTTGTCCCTTGAGAGAGGGAAAATTTGCCGGATAACTGTCATCCTCCCCAGAGCACTATGTACCAACTCTAATATTTCATTATCAGTGATTTCCTGCAAATAGAGACACAGTCTTTTAAAAGCATGTATTTGTCCAGATACTTCACATATTCTTTTTATTATTTGACAGATGTTTTTAAATAGACAACAGAAGAAAAAAGCTACAGATGAACATGCTTAGTGTAGGCCAAGCATTCTTATTTTTTAATAACAACAATGGTATGTTTCATGCATCATCGAAAACAAAAGTAAACAACTTAACCCAGTACTGCCTATCTTGGCAATACTAACATCCTTCAGAGGATCCTTACACAAAAGCACCAAGATGGTCTCAACAGGTTTCTAAGTAAAACACAGAGCCTTTAAACCAAATCTGTATAGAAAGAGTTTTGGTTTAACAGAATAGAACCTCACTACACCCTCAGAACAAAACAACAAATGGAAAACGTAACTATCTTTAGAAAATCTGACCCTTACACCTAAGAACATTACAAGAAAGTACTTTTCCCATAAGAACAGTAGATCATTCCTGCAGACTAATCCTGATAATAACTCAAGGAAGTCTTTTGATGTGATCTGTATTAGGAAATGAAAACTAGGAGGAACTTCATGAAAGGGACTGATACATTTAGGAATGCAAGTTTCTGCACACAGGATAACAGCGGATAAGATACAAGGAGATCTCAAGGACAGGCTGCTCTTCTTTCCAGGCTTCGCACCTTCTATAGCTTCTCTGCAGACTGCCCCATGTCCCAGCCTCCTAATCCATCCTGGGACAGAGCCTGCATCTACCACCCTTATATTGAGACTGAAGCCAGCTCAACTAGATGCTGTACACATTTTATATTAAAAAAACCCCACAAAACCAAAACCTCCTTTTTTTACCCCAGGATAAATAGTTTGAAAATCACGGGCTTAGCTGATCCTGAAATCATAACAGCAGTACAGCTTGCGATGGTTATTTCCTGCCAGGAGCTCACTGTGAGGAAGGACAGGCAGTGGCACCGCTCACAGGGAGCAGCTTTACATCCCAGCTCCTCACCAGTGCCACCAGCAGCGTCTGCACACCACATAAGCCCACCTTCAGCACACGCCGGCTGCACAGCTGGGCCAGCCCGCTGCCCAGCCCGCACAGGGCTGCTCTCAGCCCCTTACAGGGTAGGGGGTTGCAAATAATTCATGTTATTGTGCCTGTTCTGTCAACAGGGCCCACGCCTTGTGATGTGTCATCTGCAGAATTGAACCCGGCCCTAGGATTTAACACTGAAGAAAAAAAAAGTATTTTGTTTTCTTGCTATTTTCTCTGTCATGCTGTGAGTGAAATGACCATGGGGTTATTATAATTACTTGTTACAGTTGACTAGTACCATAGCTTTGGCTCAATTTAGTTCTTCTTTGCCGAATTCCCATCATTTTTTAGGAACATGAATTTTTAACTTTGCAGAAGGTGAAATTCATTGTATTAATGACAGACCAACTGGTGTGGTGTGAAAACAGAAAATCAGAAAGTAAATATATTCTTATAGAAGCCAAAGATTTTGAGGCTTAATAGAAATTGCTGGGCAGCACCTGTAGCCTGCAGGGAGCCGTCAAAGGAGACCCACAAGCTCTACAGATCCCTCCAGACCGCTGCCTTGAATTTTGCTTCTGTGGGGCTGAGAGGTGTTCAAGTCACACAGTGTGCCTAAGCTGTGGTGTGGAGGAGAGACAATTTTATGGGATACCTTTAACTCATAACCCCCTATGCTCTATCCCTTTGCAGGCAAACTCAGACTGAGTGGCTAGAAACAGAAAAAGAAAAAAAGATCACGAATCATCCAGACCTTCGGTTCACCTCACACCACACAATTTTTGTGTTCTCCCCAAGTGATGCACAGCCTTTCAAAAATGTCCCACAACCTGTGCCAAAATGCTTGACCTGGAACAAATAAACCTATACATAGCAGACCAGAACTGCTTCATCCATGGGATCTTCAGAGGTCAGACAGCAGAAGAGATCAGTTAGGTCAGACACATTAACTCAGCTTCTTCCCACTTTAGCTATAGGCACCAAGTGGGTCCTGAATATCAAAGCCTAGTCACTGCAGCCAAAGAATTAAAACAAGAGCTTCTGGAGGGAAATTCAGAACTTAAATCAGGCTAAACATGACTCTGTAAGTGCCACCTTTTTCTGTGTGGACAGCTGACATAAATCCTTCAGTGCCTCCGTTCAGCATGTAACAAAGCTCCTGTATCTTTTTCAGTTGATGGACATTCATACCAGCAAATGATCCATTCCTTTTAGAAATAAGGTCCCTTTTTATAAATGTAAAAGGACAGAACATAAAGAAGTTGTTGGAAGAGCTGGGAAGAAAATGTCTATGTCTGCATTGTCAAGCTGCTACTCTAAAAGCTGAAGGTAGCTCTGGGCCTTTCCATAGCAGTTGATGGGGTTGTACTGCCACATGCAGCAAGGCAGGGCACCTCGGGCAAGTCTGGGAGCAGGACAGCATGGCCAGGCGCCCAACCAGCAGAGGAGAGCTGGTTACCGCCGTCCTTCACTGGAGAGGCCCAGCTGCGCCTTCCCTGGCCAGGGCACTGCAGACCTTCCTCTCGCCTGGCACAGGCAGGCTCCGCGGGCTTGTTTCCAGAGTGCGCACTGTCCTGGCTTAGCAGCAGGTGAAAGCTTAAATGTCACATGCAGAAAGGTCACCTGCATTCCAACTGTGATAAACACAGGGGAAAAAAGAAAAAGAACAAAACAAGCCAAAACAGGAAAAACAACTATATACAAAGTTGGCTTTTACTTTTACACCAATCAGAATAACAGCATATAACCAAAAAATAGTTCTAAGGCTTGGAGTCACAGAGGAAAAAAGGTTTCACACTGATCTTACAATTAAAGTCTATTCATCCAGTTATTTGTTTAAAAGTAACACATTTCCTTTCCTGTATGTGATATGAAAATTTTCTTTACACTGTGAAACTGACAACTAAGCAAATGTATCCCAAATTTCCAATCTTGTTCGTGGATCATTACACAGCACAAGACAGCACAAATTAATTACGATTCATACCATGCATAAATGCTGTATTCTAAGTAGAGCTTATCAGCTGGCCTGGCCAGGCAAATGATCCTTACAAAATTCCATAGAATCATAGTTTGGGAAAGACCTCTAAGATCACCAAGTCCAACCGTCAACCCAACAACACCATGCCTGCTAAACCATATCCCAAAGTACCACATCTACACGTTTTTTGAACGCCTCCAGGGATGGTGACTCTATCACCTCCCTGGGCAGCCCGTTCCAATGCTGGAACACTCTTTCAGTCAAGAAATTTTTCCTAATATCCCATCAAAACCTCCCCTGACACAACTTGAGGCCATTGTCTCTCATCCTATCACTAGTTACCTGGGAGAAGAGACCAACACCTGCCTCACCATAGCCTCCTTTCAGGTAGCTGTAGAGAGCAATAAGTTCCCCCCTCAGCCTCCTCTTCTCCAGACTAAACAACCTCAGTTCCCTCAGCCACTCCTCATAAGACTTGTTCTCCAGACCCTTCACCAGCCTTGTTGCCCTCCTCTGGACATGCTGCAGCACCTCAATGTCCTTCTTGTAGTGAGGGGCTCAAAACTGAACACAGTACACCAGTGCTGAATACAATGGCACGATCACTGCCCTACTCCTGCTGGCCACGCTATTCCTGATACAAGCCAGGATGCTCTTGGCCTTCTTGGTCACCTGGGCAGACTGCTGGCCCATGTTCAGCCTGCTGTCGACCGGCACCCCCAGGGTGTTCATATCACATGCCCAGTTTTTGGCTTTCATGATCCCATGATGTTGCTATTGCAACATGGGGTAAATCTTGACTGAATATAGATGGTGGCTTCCGCTTATTTCAGCGATGTGCTTTAAGGAAAGTTAAAGAGCCTAACTCTCCACTGCTTGGCACCTTTGATAGGAATTTGCACTCAGACCTGTAAATACCGGATTTCTTGAATGAAGATGGAGAGAGAGTGCACTTCACCCAGATATAAAAGATGTTCTTTTATCTAATTGCTCTTATCCTAGATTCTTCTTTTACTAAGGGAAAGAACTTGGCTGTTCCCAATACCTCACGGAGCACTCAAATATTTTGGTAGGCAGACATAAGTGGAAGATGCACTATTCACCCAGGCTAGTAGTACTTCTTGCCACCCGACTCAACACTGAAAGGGTATTCCTTTAAACACTGTAATTTCTGTTCATGTGGCAGATTAATAGCAAAGTTTACTTTTCAAGAACTTGTGGTGTTCGTTTATCCATTTATTTGCACACAAATATTGGTCATTTGGGGAATTAATTTATCTATTTATTTATCTGCACACAAAGAACTTCAGTTAGTTTGTAATACCAAGCCATATTGCTCAGGGGAATATTTAAATCTGCTCTAGTTGTGCTCAACTATCATAACACAAATTGCAAAATGAGACAATTATGTTTCACATTACAATCTCTATTTTCCTAGAGGTAATGACAGAAAATTATAAATTTTAATGACATTAATAATTTAAAGAACCAAAAGAGATTTTCAGAAAGCGCATCCCTGAGAAAACTGGAGTATTAAACTGAATGGCAATGAGGACAAGGATGCTCATGTTGACAAGCTGCCGATTTATGTGGAATTTTTGCATTAGGATCGATACTGTTTGTTGGGTTATTCTAATTCCCCTCAATGCACTATGTACATCTATAAATGGACTCACGTTCACTTGTTGAAAATCCAGAAAACATCCTTTCATGAGCTGTTTTTTAAAACATTCTGACAGCTTACCCTGTAGATAGATTTATTCTGACCTTAACATTACACTGGCTCCTGTGCATCCCCCAAGAACAGACACACACACATATATATATAAAAGTCAATCCTTTAAGGCAAGGGCACAATCCATTTTTCATAGCACAGAAAATGTTCTAATACAAGTCTGCATGACCACCTGTCCAACTCCGATCCTCATTGTCCTCCCACAAATCCAATGCTACCTCACTTCTCTTCTTTTAACCTGATGCTCCTAAAAATCTCTGTAGGGATGTATTTATAATTTAACTGAATTAGCTCTACTTCTAGATACAAGGACTCTGCACTGCATGTCCAGAAGTCTTTCTCAGACTGTAGCAAGTTCCAATGCAGTAAAAAATTCTCTGAATTAACAAAATATTATTCCATACTAAAAAGCAATTATCTCAAAAAAAAAAATGAAAAGCACACAAAGTGACAGTTACCAAAAACTGGAAAAACAAAAAATCACCATTGATTTTAAGGTGGATTTCACTGATCAAACAACTCATCAAAGCTCGTCTAACCTTCCTCCTAGCTGACTGTTTCTGTGCAATTCAACAGCATCAGAATTAGGTCAATTCTGAACCCTACAAATTTCATTGAGCAAGATGCAGGTACACATGCTGTACAATTTCATGTATATGTATACCTTTCAAGCATATATAAGCATATTACACATTTTTGTGAAAGTAAATAAATGATAAAAATTCTGCAATGTCAAAGATAGCAGCCAAAAGGAGACAAGCAAGATTTCTCTGGGCAAGTAGCAAATACAGAGTACCTGGATCAAAACTGGAATCAATCGTAATTGTGAATTGTTCAGTTTTGCATTGAAATGTGTCATTTGCTAAATCTCAAGAAATTTTACACGGCGTACCTTGTATTTCTACTCAATTTTTAAAATTTTTTTAGTCTGTGCATTTGTGTATAATTTGAAAAGATCTTAGAATGCTTGCCCTGCTTGCATTTGTAAACTATCATTAAAAAGTCTGCTTTTTTTCAAGCAAAATTAAGGCATGGTGAAGTGTGAAACATTTCCTAACTTCTTATATGAGTAAACACAAGCATCATTACAGAGACTGATGCTTTAAAAAAAAAAATTCTTTTGGCACTTCCATATGTAGAGAAAGGCTGACCAGAATTCCAGTCTATCAGACTGTCCTGGTTCTACCATGGTAAAAATGAAGCCATAACAATTTGCTCATTTAACTGTTGATCACCAAAATGCACATAACAATACATATAACAGTGTTCATCATGCATTATCTAACACCTTCCTACATGCTACCCTTGGGGAAAAAGTAGTTTGCTGAGATAGACTTTAACTGATAATTACTATTCTATTTTCTGCTCATTTTCCTCAACCTTTGAAAAATGTTTTATGGTAGTCAAGAAGCCATTTCATTCTCAAATCAAGATAATGAGTAACTATGGATATACTGGACATGTCTGGCGTCGTAAAGGGAAAGAAAACAATTATTGGCAGAAACAATGGAGCTGCAGGATAAAAATGGAACATAAGAAATACATCAAACCAGCAGAGAGATGATGGGACACTTTCTCACCCCTCCTATAGCAAACTGCCTCCTACAGACAATGAAACAGTGGTGAAGAGACCTATGAAAACAGCAGAAATAAGAAAATTGAGCTGAAGTCCAGAAAAGGATTAGCAGAAATGTGTTTTCAGTGAATGCTCTAAAAGGGAGAAGGAAAAAGCGTCAATAATCTTTTCCTGCACTTTCTGCTGACTGATCACCTAGATTGAGTTTGGGAAAGTTTTATTAACCAGCTGAAGACCTAGAAATTCATCTGCTGGCAGCACCACCAGCATCATTGGGAAAGTGTCCTCTGTCCAAAAAGGAATAATAAGGTCAACTGTTGTCTCGCATTCAAGTGATGTGGATAACATCATCTCAACATGGCTCAGAGATTCCCAAGTCGCTCAGCACTTTAACTTTCTGTCTAAAGCTTCTCACCACTGATCAAACTCTTACTATATTTCCAAATGTTTCAATTACTTGTCCTGCAGAAATTACAAGACCTTTTCTTGTTACTTCACTTCTCCCTTCTGCTTCTCCTCAACTACAAGGGCCTCTTCTGACAAGTGTCATCATAGCTGGGAGGAATTTAACCAAATACTTCACAGCTGCAATTGCTATAGTAGTTTCTCTGTGCTTACTGTCTCTAACTTTTCCAAACCAGGATCTTTTCTGTAGATTGAAAAGAGAAAAAATCCAAAAGCATCCTTTCCTGGATGTTAATTAGAGATTAGCTGCATTTTTCAATTAAAGCTCACAAGAATTTCAGCTGTCTTTTAACTACCGAATACTTTCGTTTTCCTACGGATTTGGAATCTATAGTACTTTATTTCTATAGCTTCATACTGTTTATTTCAGATTACTTATTGAAAACAGATGTTCACCAATAACAAATTGATCCATGACTTTTCTTGTGTGTTTGTTTATGGTTTGTGCTCTTCGCCAGAAGTAAAATAAAAATATTGATAATTTTTTTAAAGTTCTAGTTATTAAGCTCAAGTTAGTACAAGAAGATTGGTGGGCTTACTACATCCTATCAATATAAAAACAGCTTTGATTTTGCACGAGCCTTTACGTAATATGTGGATAGTTAGGGCCTGGCGGTCGGAAGATGTCGTGCTGTACGGAAAGGTAGGCCCCCCCCTCCTCTCCTGATAACCAGTAGCGTTTAGCCCATGGTGTAAGCAGAC
>Ga0065711_1011447_pt1 | contig 22963 bp, 11 predicted proteins | sample Hoacrofraction12_FD_59098 | JGI IMG/M metagenome (GOLD analysis project Ga0065711, IMG submission 59098) | Hoatzin crop microbial communities from Cojedes, Venezuela - Epithelial fraction 12 v2 (version 2) | ecosystem: Host-associated > Birds > Digestive system > Esophagus > Crop | place... | reverse complement strand
AAGCAGAGGAAGTTCCATCTGAACATGAGGAAGAACTTCTTCCCTCTGAGGGTGACGGAGCCCTGGCCCAGGCTGCCCAGGGAGGTTGTGGAGTCTCCTTCTCTGGAGATATTCCAGACCCGCCTGGACGTGGTGCTGTGCAGCCTGCTCTGGGTGACCCTGCTTCAGCAGGGGGTTGGACTGGGTGACCCACAGAGGTCCCTTCCAACCCCAACCATTCTGTGATTCTGTGAAGTAGCGGAGACTACACATTCCCCTTTCCTTTGCCTTGGGTGGGAAGCAAGGAGACATGGCATCCTCTACTCAAGAGAGACATGAGAATGAGTTTTTAGCAGGGCATGTTGTGACAGGAGAAGGGGTGATTGTTTTAAACTAAAAGAGGGGAGATTCAGACTAGATACAAGGAAGAATTTTTTTTTACGCTGAGGGTGGTGAAACCCTGGCACAGGTTGCCCAGAGAGGTGGTCGATGCCCCATCCCTGGGAACATTCAAGGACAGGTTGGATGAGGCTCTGAGCAACCTGATCCAGTTGAAGATGTCCCTGTTCATGGCAGGGGGGTTGAGCTGGATGGTCCAACCCAACCCACTCTGTGATCCTATGAACAACATGTCAGTGATCACAGAAAACACCTCTCACTGTACGTAGTTTGTATGCACAAAAGAAAAGAACTCAGGTTGCTCCAAACTGCCGCACACATGGTTTTTGATACAAAATGAGCTGAACCATTCTAAAACACTTTTTCTGGCCAAGTTCTAAAGACTTTTCAACAAATTTGCATTAACGGCCATCCCTGAAAGTCTGTTAAAAATTAAAATGGGCACCGACCTCTGCTCATCATCAGAAGGAGATCCTTCAACAAAAACAGTGCATGTGATTTTTTTGGTCTTTTTAATAATTCAACAAAGAAGAACTGATGTAGGAAAAAAGTACCCTCAGAACCATGGTTATAAAGTTCAAGTTAATGTGCTTGTGGGGTTCTCCAAAGATTAGGAACTGACCCCATGGGCAGTGGACAGAAAGATATTTACCTGGAGAGACCTAATGCTCCTGCTAGGACCCTGCATGGAGTAATTGAAAAGAAATGCTGCTGCCAAGGGTCACTCCAGTCTCCCGGCAGCAGCTGCCAGTCTGCCCTTCCAGCCTCTTGGCACGGGTCATTTTATTGCCTCCAGCACTCTACTGCCCAGAACAGCCATTTAGCCTCAGCTTTACACCGCTTCTATATGATATCGCTGTGCAAATACTAATCATACAGTATACCTCATTTGCAAATACTAAACACCAAAGTCTTTGCCGTGTATTGAAGCTGGGTAAAGAATAATCAGTTCATTTGTGAAGCAAACAACAAAAAGCCAACAGGTACTTAACACCAACTCCACTTACCTGTAAGCTTTGTGTAAAGTTTGGAACCGCCAATCCACTGCATTTTTACTTCATTTCTATTTTGGCTCCTTCAGGGTGAACACCAGAGAATATTTCCACAGAGGCAGCATCCTAACACAGCAACGACTGCAGTGGTTACAGGGTAACCTTCACAGCCGTGCTACTGCTCTTGGCATCCAGCACAAACACACGTTGAAGGCTTGCAGAGCACCAGGAGCAGTTCATGACTATTTATACTCCTCAACCCCATTGCACCAAAAGCTTTTAAGTAATTGGTTTTCCCTCATTAACAGAGGCACTGCCTGGGGAAGGGCACACAGGTGCTCCCAAGCCCCAGCCTGGATTACAGGGCAGCACTATAAGGTCTTGGAGTGGAAAGCTCAGAAGCACCAAGCTGGGCTTGTGAGGAGGGCAAGACAACTGTGACATTTATACAGATGCATTATTCCCAGGACAGAACTGCAGGTGTTATTTTGGCAAGATCAGAAACCATAACAGCAATAAAAACAATCGTAGGACGTTACCACAAAACCCACGTATTTACACCAGAAAGATGAACTGTATTTATCAACATCACTTCTATGGAGACCCGAATGTACTTTATGAGACAGGGGGTGTCATAGTGAATTTTTTCCTAAAGTTGCATCCTATCCTAAAAGGAGGAAGTTTATACACCTCACGTGCCAAAAAGTAACCTACAAACACAATCAGCAGGGTGAGTAGTGCTACTCCACCGCAAGCACCTCTCTGATAAAACAGGTGGGGTTTGTACCTGCTTGCTGACACATCCTATGCCTGATTCCATTTTTCTCTTTTATACTTTTCAAGCAAAATAGACATTTGGTAAAGTCTAATATAATATCATCACTAATACATTCAAAAGCATCACTAAAACCCACGTTGTTAAAATTACATTACAGAAAAAGCAGGTAAAACAGACACTGTTATCTCCTTTAAAAATAGGGGCCTTACATGGCAGCAGCCGCTGATGTGAGTCTGCTGAAACCAACAGGATTACTTAGGTGAATAAGGATTACTCCCATGATTAAGGAGTGCAGGATTACATCCATTGTTTGCATATCTCCCCTTATTTGCATATCCCTATTTTCACCTCTTGTTTTTTTCCTAAAACATAGGGCATTTAATTACTGTTAGCACTAGATATCATTGTGCTGTACTTTTATCCCTTCGAAATTTGGCTGTGTTCTGGATGTCAAAAAACCCATGCTTTTATGATCAAAACAAAAGAAATAATAAAGTAGAAGCAACAGAATCAGCACTATGTAATTAAAAGCAAACAAATAAAAAGAAGGAGAGCTCATTATCCACAATCAGAACTTATTCATGATTCATTTCATATTCACACTCCTATTCATGGCCTCTGCTCTTGCGAGCTGATTATTTACATCAATTTTTTAGCTGTGCCAAGTAGTGAGTTACCTGAGAGTTCTCGGGCAATGCTGATAGTATCACTACTGGAAAAACAACAAAAATCAAACAGTTGAAACTTGTTATAGGTAGGTATACTGATAATGAATAATAAAGCAAAACATTTTGATGCTTTTCACCTTGTAAAGAAGTGGTAAGTCTAACCTTGCTTCATCACGGCCATATGCTATACGTACAAAATATATCTCCTTCCTATCCTTAGAAAAATTGGGTAAGTTACCAATGCTTTTCAACTATTTTATGACACAACAGAACACTTCATGCATGGCAAGAATGTTACGCAGGTCTCAGTTCCTGCTCCCAACCCAATCAGAAACGCGTTTAGCTGAATAAAGAGCAACAACACAAGTTACACTCACAGCAGGGAACAAGCATTTCTTGTGAGAAGCAACACATGTTCTTTCAGATTCTCCAGTTCGATACTGAACTGCATTATTCTCAGTTCTGTTTGCAAGAAATCAGACTTGGATCATAAATAGATTTTGTTTTAGTAGTCTGCTACAGGGATTTGGAAATTTAAGTAATACAAGTTAATTTAAGAAGGCTTGATCGTAACTTTGGTGTCAGTTCTGTAGATACAGTTTACATATTTTCTAGAGTTAAACATAAAGATATTTCATACCTTTTGGGGCTTCTTTCAGTCACTTTAAAAGCAGAAAGAACTCAGGCTGTTTTTAGACAGACTGGTAAAACACTGCATAGTATAGCTATTGTAAACTGAAAAGAGCTTACAGCAGACTCAGAAAACATCAGAAGTTGCACAAACTTACCAAAGTCACCTGCTGCCTTCCAAGGAGCGTAGTTTACGGTCAAGTACATCTGAGTTATGAAAGACTGTGCTTCCCGGGTCCATTTTGCAGAAGGCTTAACCTGAAAATCCACCCGGCTGCGTCGGGTGCAGCAGGGGCGCGGAGCTTTTCCCCCTCCAGAAGGCATTATGGGCGCTCCGCGGGGACGCGCGACGGCCCGAGCGCGGCTGGGCCAGCCGCCACTTGTTGCAATGGTAACAGGAAAAGCCAGGATCTGCCTGCTCAGGCTGCAAGGGGATGAATAATTCATGCCCTCCACCTCCCCTCATTAGCATGCTGCTCAGGCGCCTCCAATGAAGCCATTCATTTTGCCCTTTGTCTTCAGGAAAAGCTCGCGGGATTAATGAGGGTTATCCGTGACGATAAAACCTGGGCCTGCTGATTTATTTAGTCTGATTGGTTAAAATTTGTGTCCCTAAATGCAGGTTTTACTGCCAGAATATAAATTCAGTTGTGCATCCCCAACCTTAGGCAGGCAGGCAGGCGTGGGCTGTCCGGCTACAGCAACAATATCTAGCTACAGCACATGAATGTTTCATTTTCTTGGCTTAAATATTGAAACTGGGCTCTTTGTTTCCGAGTGCTTCTTGAGGAAAGTTAAGAGGAAATCTCCAAGTACACTGCCCGCATGTGGGTTTGTGCATATTTCTGTAATGACCTCTCGGACTGCTAAATAGCGAACACCTGGCTTCCAGAATGTTTGTGTTCAAAGTACAAGATATGGGGAAAAAAAAAATCAATGGAAACAAGCAAATTTATAATCTACTATTTAAAATATAGTCATACACGGCAGTGTTATTTTTAACAGATGATTTTGAAGGTGATATTTTTCAATGTGATATTTTAATTTTTATTTAACTTTTTAAAAACCTATAAGCAGCAGCACCATTATTTCCCTCAAAGTTTACCATCTAGAAAGCTACAACAACTGAAAATAATAATAGTAACATAATCATAATTCTGATTAATTGATCAAAAAACTAATAATGGAACACTGATGAAGGATTTTTTAATCAATTACCTATGTAGTTACATGATGTATTATTGAGAAGTATAAACACAGATTTTGCCATTTTATCTGATATTGCCAAGAGGAACACTGGAATATTGTATTCAGTTTGGTATCCGTATTCTAAACAGGACACTGGCAAACAAGAGAGCATAGAAAATAGCTGCAGAAATTGTTTGAACTCACTAAGGAAAAAGGTCTTGAAAATATGTGATTCAAGCTGGTTTGCGGTCAAAAAGGATATTGAGAGTTAACTTGACTGCAGTGTACTAAGGGCTTTACGAGGAGAAAATACCTAGAAGAAAAGTACTTCTGAGGTCCACATTTCTAACAGAGAAGGTGATTACCTACTACAAAAGTCTACTGAGTACACTAGTGACCTCTACATTTCCTAGATACCTTTCTAGAAGACATGCTTTTGCCAAACAAATAACAAAATGTTACTGGACTCAGAACAGGCATAAAGACTTCAAACGTAGAGAACATAAGAACAAATTCCTTAAAAGCCTTTTAGCATTGTACTGTGCTCATGTACTTCACTGAAGGCTACAGTACATATCTTCCTATTAGTTACATATAGTCATTTTAGTAATCTTTAAATGGAAACATTTTGCAGTGATTTAAAAATTTCATCCAGAGAACCACTACACCGCAATGCAAATTAGGCTGATGAACATTTCATGGCAGACTTCATAATGTTTGCTACTGAGCCTCACTAGAAAACCCAGGTGGATGCACTTTTCCTCCCACCAGTTTCTCATCATCCCAGTTAAGACATGGAAGAAAAACAACTCGGAACAAAAGGATATGAAGTAATTTGATTTTGCCTGAGAACTTATAAGCAAAGCATATTTCTGCCTCTAATATTCTTATTCTAGACTGTTTCAGACTGAGAAAACCACAGCTTTACTCAGTCTTTGTTGTAGATGGGATTGCATGAATTTCAAGACTTCCATCACCAGCTTAAAACAGCCGCAGGGATGGAAGAGTTTGTGATAATCTGCCAGATTTTGGCACAGACTAGGATTTGTTGCTTCTTCCAGACTGCAGGTGCAGCAGGGTTTCGAGGTGGTGATTGCAGACATCTCTGCTGAGGTCACCCCCTCCTATGGTGGCCTTCTACCAATGGCCAAATAATGTTTTTTCCACCTAAAAACAAAGCTATTTCTTCACCTGCACTAAATGTTGAAAATGTTCTTTAGGATATGTGCAACATTAAAGGAAAGGCTGGACAGAAAGGGAGAAGATAGGCAGACAGCTAACGGCCACCTCAGTCCTGGGAAACATTTCCCTGCAGGATGAGGGGAAAAATTCAAGATCGAATTTGCTCTTCATTCTGTATACATAATGGTATCTCTGGCTGCAGCTGAGGAAGGGGATTCTGCACATCGATACCAGTGGAAAAGCTCCAGCAATAAAGTTGGCATGTCCTGGAACTTCTCTAGAGGTCTTCAGGTAGACGGTGAACAGGAATGAGCGCAAGAGTTAGCTGTCTACTGAAGCTATGCGAGTTTTGCCTGAAAAATTGATTGACACAGTTGTAGCTCAGACTACCTATTCTGCCAATGTCACGTACGCAAGTCAGCGACAAATTATGGTTGACTGTGCTTGAAAGCTACAGAAATGTTGAGTAGCATGAGTAGGAAGATGGAGTTCCTATCCGTTGCCATCAAAATATCATCTTTTAGTGCTGTTGACAGTTTAATAGCTACTTCTGTACATTGGAGAGCATTGTGAAGTACAGCCACTATATTATTAACCTAGGCTGGAACTTTCCTGCAAATGCAGAGCAAAAAAACCACACAAATGGAGCTTCCGAAATAGTTTAAGATTAAAGGTGTGCAGCTCACTATGTGAATAGTATCTCTCTAATTGCATTTCAGGACTCAATAACACCTTAACCCCCAATTACCTTATCATATATTTTTTCAGATCACATTCCATTTTAAACATCCAGCTGATGGCATTCAGTTCAAATCAAACATTTTTAATTCCGTTTATTTCCTCTAGGCATCCGAGATGGGATGTGGATATGGGGAAGGCAGGCAGCCTCCCGCTGACCTGTGAGACACAGTGTGCAATGCTCCAGTGAAGGCTAGCAGGGCTACATCCCTTTAGTAAATCTCCACAGCTCATAAAAAAAAACCAACAAACCACCTTCGTGCAAAGTTGCATCCATATATGCAACTACTTGAAATCATTCCTAGGCTATACTAAGTTGTATTGTGCCTTTGAAATGGTTTGCATGGCCCCAATCTGTCACAGTTCAAAGATGATGTGTATAAAATCACACAGATTAAGCATATTGTGTAGCTGAGGATGGACAGGGTGCTCGTGTGACTAGAGACAAGATTTGGGATGCAGGAAATGGGAGTGTGACTGTCTATTGATACCTTTAAATTAGCTATCACTTCGGTATCTGGTTTCTGTCAAGGTATTGCAGAAAATCAGTGAGATGCATCTAGCAGGTTAGTGAATCAATTCTCTGCTCTGCCCATGGGCTGACCCTTCCCGGCTGGGTGTCTTTCAGCACGTCACCTCAGTTATTTGGCTTTTTTTCTGTTGTTTCTCAGCACCATTGTGGCAGGCTACGTGTTCCCCTCCCTGAGAGGCCTGTCTACAGCTGCTACCTACCCAAGGTGGCACCTACCCAAGGTGGCCAAGCTGGCTTCAGAATGCGACACTGAATGGTGGCTCTTCCAGCATGTAGCACCAGGAGGGGCAATGCTCCAGGATGAGCAAGGACAACACCATTAACCAGCCCTGGAGAGATGTAGCAATGGGGTGGCAGACTTGCCAAAGCCAGGGTTATGCATTCTGCTGTGACATTACTCCCCATCTGTTTTTTTGAAGTACCAGAAAGACAAAGCATTACAAAAATGTCAAGCTGTGAAAAGTCAAAAGCCAGAAAATTCAAAGTTAATGCTGATTCTTTAACTCCAGTCATTAACTCAGAGGCATGCCTGAAGTCTGGGCAGAAGCCTTAGCTGAACTCTTGCTGGTTTGTGTAACCGGCTGAGGATTCGCACGTCTGAGGGGGCACAGATTCTTATGTGAATATAGGAGGGGAACAGGGACTGGCTGAGTTAAGAGGATGGATGCCACTGGTATGGGGAAAAAGAGGGGCAATCAAGAGACAGTTTTCTTGAGAAATTAGGTAGGGGAAGGGAGGTGAGAGAACAGATAAGCTCATCCCGGAGACTGGCAGAAGAAGGAAGATTAAGGACGCTGACAAATGAGAAACCCAAGAGAGAAGACATAAGTTAAAAGGTGGCCAGGGAAAGAAAGAAATTCAGACAGGAGAGATAGGGAATAATTGTGGAAAAAATAAAAAAAAAACCAACAAAAAAAACCCAAAAAACAGAGAGTGAGAGGAGAGTGACTTGAATAAGGATCTGGTATCGATCTGCACAAAGATGGGGACTGGAGTGAAAATGGAAGGAGGACAACGATCGCTCAGAGGGGAAGAAATGTAATTAGGACTGTGAGAGACTGAAGAAGAAAAATAAAGAGGAAAAAAAAAGCTCACATTTGGTGGCGGTGGCAGAAGAGTCAGCGTGTATTAGATTTGTTCCTCTTTGGTAACCGGGGTGGGACAGCATTCAAGTCTCCACTCCTCTCTCTGCGCAGGATGCTTTGCATATTGATTCTGCTAGCTGAGTCTTATCCTTAATTTCTGCTTATTATTTCGAAAATTCAAGCTACACACAAGAAACAGAGACTAAAACAATCATTAAGGCTGCAAATGAAACACCCCAAAGTAAGGAAATTCTAAGAAAACTGAAGAGGGAAGAGTTCTGCAAACGCTGTGATACATATATATTGCTCCTCCATTCAAGATCGTAGAGCATTTTGGCTCTTTGAAAATACACACAGCTGGATACTTGCATTTAATTAAATAGTTTTTAAGATAATGACTACAGCAGCTTCAGCATAATTCACAATTAAAAGCAATCAAACCCAAAATTCAAAATTGCTCTTATTCAAATATCGCGCATCAGTAATAGCCTGTGTAGTTTACAATGAAATGGGAGTCATAAAACTGCATTCCAGAGTTTACAGTTGTAATAAGTACAGATTTATGGGCAATAAGGCAGTATCTATGTGTACCTTTTTGTGCCTCTCATTTATTAGGCTAAAGCTGAGACATCCCAAAAACTGTCTTTAATTAGTTTAAGCACTTAATTTAACAAAACAAGCAGTTTAAACAAATACAAACTACTATTCTCCAGCCACCATGTACATGAAACAACTATTATATTTGCAAGATTAATAAAGTCACAGGTGATTTTATAATAACCTAATTAAAGCATAATTTAAACCTAAGAGCAAGGATGTTTTTGCATCGGCATCGAGACAAGGGAAAGAAAATATTCTCTGTTAATAAATACCATAGCACTGTTTTTGTATCATTCCTCTGCATTTGTAATATATATGAAGACACTTTAGAAAACAAGTTGCTTTGCTTATAAAGACATGAACTAAAAGTACTTGTGTAATTTTTCCCTTGAATAAACAAGAACATATTTTCTGTTTTGTCACGTAACCCATGCATTAAGGAAGAACAGTGCAATGATGAGAAAATAATTGAAGTTGGGAAGTCAGGAGAAAATACTGATAAGTGGACTGAGGGGACAGTTTGCTTGCTCACATTTCAGATGCGTTATATAAAGTGGCTAAATCTTCGTACGGAGTGTAATTAACTTCCCCCCCATAGCAGAACAGGGTATTACAAATACTGATCACGTACTACACTAAAATCAGTGGGAAGCGGAGAGACACAGCGTTTTTCTCCATACAGATCAGAGCCCTTTTGGCTGCAGTCCAGCACTGGATCTCTCACAAGCCCCTTCGTCACAGGCAGACTCAGGCAGCGGCTCTCAAGACACGAACAGGGGCTCAAAAATTCCCATTAGTGGACCCAACTTGGGGGCCTAAACACCCATGGCCTTTTGTAGCCATCTCAAGAGATGATGAACTTTCTGTAGCTTATCAATAAATAATCCAAAAATTGGATTGATGGTAAAAGGTAAAGGGAGTAGCAGTGCAATTTTGCAAAATCACCAAGAAAACATGAATAGCGAATGTGTCCCTGTTAAACATTCATACAGCAACAGCGAGCTGAACTCTGCATTATTTGCCCTCTACAAATCTGTAACAACTGCTCCCGCAATGGTTTCTTCCCATCATAGTTCACCAAGTTACTTCTCTGAACTTCACTTAGATACCATTCTGTGAATATTATTTTAAGAATGTAAATAGTAATTGATAACGTCAAATACCTTTCATATAGACTTTAAAATTCTAAACATTGGTGAAGTATTTTACTGCAGTTATGAGGTACTTTCCCAAAGGTCTGCTACAATCCAGGCAAAATCTTGGCTCTTTCAGAGGCAACAGCAGATCTGGCCACAGCTCGATAGGTGACCAGGCTATACCAGAAGCCTTGCTTGCCCCATCCTTTTAACGCTATCCGCTCGTTACTTAGATATGAGGGATATCTTTCTGTTACAGACCTCCACAACGCCCATCCCTACGCCCCTCATCCTTTGTTTAATACTTATCGAATCAATAATTAATGACCACCACTTCAGCTAAGGAACAAGACTTCAGAGCTGGTGGTAGATAAGAGGCAAGAGAAGATGTCACCTGACATCTACCACCAGAGACCCTGATGGCCAAGGAACTGCTGAGTGGGACAAGGAATAAGGGAGGGTGTCTCCTATGTAATAAATATGAGCTGTGCAAAAGGACAACACGCTATTCACAAACATGAGACAGCAAACACAAGGCTTTGTTCACAAGTGTCCTCAAAACTTGGAGGGAAACATACCTTCCTCTCTGTTATTAAAAAACAATGCCACCTCAATTCTTCATTATACTCCTTTGTTACTGCAGCAAAGAATATTATGAAGAACTGTCCATACTGCACAGCCTGGACCGCAGCAATCAGCTGCACAGAGGGACTCTTCTGTAGAACAGATACAGCCTACTGCTTAATGATTCGCTTCATGGGCAATTTGTACAAAGAGGAAGCATTTGCTTTTTTGACTCATTTTAGTTTCTCACAATAAATAGAATAATAAATTGACATGCCAAGTGTCTAAACTGAGAAAGTGCCTGTTACAGCCCCTATTTCCTCAAGTATTTATCTCCAAACATCTTAAAAATTTGAACATAAGCTATTTAATTGCTAATAAACTATTTGATAAGAACTTGGTTCAAGTAGTAAAACAGAAATATATTCGGTAACTGGCTGTGCTGTTCTTGGGCCCTCATTAGCAGCGCTGCTGAACTTGGATTATATCTTTACCATTGCATCACTGATGGAATTACAGCTTTAAAGAATCCTAAACACTTAAATGAGAATAAAGAGAGGGAGATGAAGTTACGATCTCTTACACAGATGAAACCATTTAATATTGCCTTTGCTTCCCAGAAGCAGTATTATCAACGCTTATGAAGAGAAAAGTCCTTCCTCTAGTTCACAGAATTTGATGTAAGCTCCACTGGAGTTAGAGTCATATTCTGTGCTTTTTCCTGCACATTTCTTAGACAACAAATGTAAGAGCTTTGCTTTTTAACTGCACATTGCAAAGTGCTCATATTGGTCTTGATTAACCTCTGTCTTGGATGACCAAAAACATCTCTCTGACCCTGACAAATCCCAAACCACCTCACTTGCAGCCATCCTTCTTCACAGATAATTTTTCTGGCTCATTTCTTCAGCCAAATGACTTAGCTATTCGCAGCCCTCCACTGGCTGCTCTTCCCTATTGCTTCAAACACAAACCATTACAGAGACATTGATCCCTGCCTCTGCTCTGACACCGACCCCAGCTTGGCTGCCGCTGTGTCGTACCTCTCTGTTCTGAGCTGCATTTCACGCCAGTCTTAATGGACTGAAAGAATTCCCCTCTCAAAATCTAAAAGTACACCTGATTTTCCCCTTTCAAATCCTCGCTTAAAGGTCACCTCTGCTGCAACTCCTGCAGAGAAAAAACACCAAAGGCCTGCATAATGGTCAAGGAACGAACATCCCAGGACAGTGCTTGTGAGCCTCAAGGTAACCTTGTATTTTTGTCAGTTCTTGTGAGAGCCACCCATATTTTCCCAGCTTTTACTTTGACAGTAAATTCCCTGGCACCATACGCACATTTCAGTTTCTGTTAAGTGCCCATCCCAATGAGCTGAGACGCCTGGCCGGTACTGCGGTACAGATGGGACCGTGATTCTCATTTTGGCAGCCACACCAAAATAGATTATTTCAGAGCGGATCAATTTAATGCTTTCCCTTTCATATTTTCACGGGTTCGTTCAGGGCTCAAAAGAGAGGTCAGCAGAAAAAAATAGTGGTGCATGTGGGTCAGGAGAAAGCCTTTTCAATATCTATAGAATTTCTCAGTTGATATTTAGTGAATTGTCTTCTCCACGTAGCTCACAGGATCCCAGGATAATCCCGGTGGGAAGGGACTCGGGAGGGCTCAGGTCCAGCCCCTGCCCCGGGGTCAGACCCGGCTCTCGGGACATTCCCCCAGAGGGTCTGGAAACCTCCGAGGACGGGGATGGCACAGCCTCCTCGGGGAACCCAGACCTCAATCATGGAAAGCTGCAGACCTAGCTGGATTGCACAGAACCATGCAGATTCAAAGTGCAAGAGGCTGCACTGATTTCTAAGAGAAAACTACATGATAAAAAAAAGACAGAAGAGTAGAAGAATCCTGTTTGCCCACTACAGCTTTGGAATTGCTTAGGTGATAGAATAGCATTAGAACACAATTTTAATATTACTGGTGCTGTTCAGTTCTCTCAGTATAGTTTAAAAAGAGAAATTATTTTTTTTCCACATAAGATCATGGAAACACACATGCTACCATCAAGCATCAGGGCAAGTCCAGGACCGTATCCTGCACTCTCATCTGCTGATCAGCTTTTCCTGCTGCTGCACCTTTCCTCTGGGTCCGTTTTAGCCAGAAGCTCTTCAAAGCCACCCTGGATGAAACCTTGGCCTCACTGCAGCAGATGGAATAGCTCCCATCGGCTGCTAAAAGGCACAAATCCTGCATCTGCTTTGCTTTGCCATGTAGATGGCTAAGGCTCCCCAAGGCGTCTAGGGTTTGATTATTTTGTCATCTGCAGCAACTGGTCTCACATAAAAGAAATTTACAGGCACAGTAACCTGCTCGACCTGAAACAACGAGCAACACGCAGCAATTCCATTGCGTAGTGTAGGGGGTTTCCCATTTTCCCTTTGGCCATAGTACCGTTTCCCACCTCAAATAAGTAAACTAATTCCCATATACAAACTTATAAAGGGCTTTCTTCACTTCTCGGTGTCTTGTTGCCTGATTTTCTAAGAAATTCGTGACCTTCGTAAATAATTTAAAAGGGAAGAGTGAACCAGGAGATGACAAAAGTTTATCTGACTGCAGCTGTTGCTAGCAAGGGCGTTGTTTCTGAAGAGGTCATATTAATGGCAGGCCTCTAGTAAATTAAAACTTAAACAGGTCAATGAGGTTGACAGCTACAATTATCCACTGGAACTGGGGAAAACATAGGAGTGATTAAGAATAACACAAATGCTATCGCCATCTCTAAGTTGTAGCTGACTGCATTTCAATTTTTTTCTCACAATAAAAATAGAGCATATGAAATTATCTTCTGCAGAAATTGAAGGCAGAGGGATCTGTTAGCTTAAGAATGTTGATCCCGTCTTAAAATTATGCTGTGCTTAACAAAAAGATTAAACAGCAGGAAAGGAAGGAATCCATATTTCACAGAAGATGATCCACAGACTGCGTCCACTCAGACCAATACTGGGAAGATGCTTTTGGTCTAGAGGTCTGCCAGCTCACCCTCCTAGGTATGTACATTACTAATGTACACTGTCTTTGGGACAGAGTTTGTGCCAGATTGTCACATGAAAGGCTGGTGGACCTTTCAAGAGTGAAATATATTTTAGAGGGCTAAAGTGTGAGATAAATACATATATATATTTAACCTATCATTTCTAAAAACTTTAGTTTAATTAAATATTTTAATGTAATTACATACCAATAAAATATCTCCCAGTCTTGGAAAAAGGCAGCCACAACTTCTGTCTGCAGGATGCAAGCCTGCTGTGTAGACACACAGAGAGCCAGAAAGCCAAAGGGCGATCAGATCTGTGATGCAGTGGAACATCTTCCATTGAATCATGAAGATAGATGTATGAATGCAAAAAAAATTCCTTACTGCTCTTTAAAGCTTCGTAGCAATTTCTTATAGGAGCTCTACACATTTTAGCATTGTCTGCTCTTGTAACAGTTATTTAATTAAGTGGTTCTCCTTAACGCACCGTTTCAGTTGCTGTCGGTACTGAGCAGGCCCTTCCAAAAGAAGCAATCATAAACTGCTGGATGGGTTTACTCAGCTGTGGCACTTCTAAGCTGATTTAAGCAGTCTGTCAAAACTGAGTGAAATTAATTAGCTCACTGGAGAGCTTCGCCTTCTCCTAACTTACATAAAAAGTGATGCAAACTAGTGGTAATCAGATCCACATTTTTCAAGGCAAAGCGACCTAAATTATTTCAATAATGCAGAAACATGCACCCTTTCTAATACAGAGGCGCAGATCGCCGCAGTCAGGATACCTCTCTGCTCCAAAAACCCAGCGAAGGACAACCTTCTTGCCACCACACGGGAACAAAGTTCCTCCTCAGTGATGGCTTCTGCATTGTGGGCATTTGGCCACGCGGATGGGGTTTCACAGCCCACACAGTTGCAGGACTGTGAAGGGCGTTGCAAGTACAGAATAAAAGACAAACGTAGCTGGATTGCGTCCACCTCCAACTGTCGGAGATGCTGAAGCAGGCAATTGCCTTCTGGTTCTTACTAAGGCTTTTTCAGGTTTAAAGTGCTTCCCTGGCAGCTTGGTACGCAATTATAGGTGGATTAGAGAAAGTGGTAATAGCGTATTTTTTCTCTAATCTTCTCTCAATTGTTAATATTAATTAAAAGACTTTTTCCTCTTCATTATACAACAAACATGAACCACTTCTTAAATATGAGCATTTTAGCTTACTAGATACTTGGTGCTGCTTTTTTGTTGTTGTTGTTGCACAAAAAGACACCACAAAAACTACAAAGTAATCAAGCCATTTCAGGCAGAAACTGGGAAGCAGGGAGCCACAGAGCTAGTCTCCTATCTGAATGCCTGCGGAGGTCTCCAATATCTCTGATAAAGCAGAGATTCCCATCGAGACTGCTCCTGTGGCCATGCCAGAGTGGATTTGGCTGTGAGATACGAGCAGCTGGCCATTCTCCTTGTAACCTCGCAGCACCTCCCCGCGATCGCAAATCTTCAGCTTTTTGTGCTCTTTTAAACCCACCCTTGATGTGAATCACGAGCGTTTGCCACAGAACTGGTTGCTTTGGTAGGTGGTTTCGTGGGTGAGTTTGCAATCTTTTACCCCACAGCAAACACTGGGTTGACATTTATTACACACTCAGCCATGATTTGCCAAAGGGATTTTCCACCTTGCTTAGGGAAGATCCCACAACACAAGCTAGCTTTCAGAAGATGTTTCTTTTCAGCTATTCAGACTGATAGCACAGAAACTAGAAATAAATCGATTAAAGAAAGAAGTCGTAAAACCCACCTACTATTACCAGGACCATACCTGCAACAAGGCGCAATGATAGCCAGCCCCGCTCAAGTATCAAACCAGAGAGATTATTCTTATAGGTTGGATTAGCTCTGGATTAACTCATTAGCTGAAAAAAACCACCCTACCTTTCAGAGAAATAATTCACACAATAAGCTCTCTCCATAATGCGGGGAGCTGGATTGATGCACGCACANCAGCAGCCTCCANGCAAACTGCCACCGCGTGCCAAGCACACACGGGGGCAAAGATTTCCGAGGTTGCTTTGGGACTTCTTGTGTGCTGGGGGGGGGAAAGAAAGAAAAAAAAATAATGGAGAAATAGCAAGAAAAGGCAGCAATGAGGCATTACTGGGGCCACAGAAGAGCTGCGGATTCACCCAGAGATAAAGCTAAGAAAGCATCGCTGGTACTGAACGTTGAGTAGAGAGGGATCGGTGCGGTGAGCGAGGAAACGGTCTCCTGCCGCTCAAGCCCCGCTGCGCTCGGGGAAATGAGAGTGTGAACGTGCCCTACAAACAAACCGGGGCTCACCAGAGGACCACACAACTCGTACCATCGCTTTCTTTTCCTAATGGAAACAACCTGCAGGACATCAAATATTGGCTCAGTGCTCGGAACAGAAGGGCTAACACGGTTATCAGACAGAGCCATACCTTTAACTCATAGAGTGCATTTTCTGTGATTGCTTCTCAGACAATACATTTTTTGGTTTCCAATGCCCTAGGTACAGGAGAAGAAACGAATGCTCTTACAGATTAGAAAATAGCTGGGGTCACCATCTGCATGAGAAAAGAAAGGGAAAATAAATGATAAATGTACAAGAGGCAACAAAGGCTAAGATGGTACGGCAGAAGCACCAAAGCATAGTTTATAGTAGTACAATTTATAATGTTATAGCTATATTATATATCTAATCTACCTATATGCAAATATATATATGCACACATATAAACTATGTAAAGTGAGGAAAACAGTCTTGAAAAGACCTTTGTGAACACTTTGGATTTTGGTTCCCAGATGGGGAAGAAAAGAAGCACAAGGGCTTCACAGCAAAACAGAACAAACCCACTCCACTACTGTCCTCAAACCAGCTCCGGGTTACCTGTCCCAACTTCTGCTTTTTGGAGAAAAACCCTAAATCCAGAAAGTTGCCTTTCTTTAGGCATAAAACGCAATGAATATCGTACGCTGAGCGTCAAACTGTGCTGACTCCTGGAGCGCTGGATCACCCCCAGCGCAGCGCAGCAGCAGGTCGGAATCTGAACCTCCTCAGCATCGCCTTACGGAGGCGGGGTGCTGTTACAGAAGTGGTGTCAGAGCTCGGATTTGCCTTTATCTAGTGCTGTGTTTCAACCTCCTTCTCCTGATAACAGTATCTCCAGGATTCGGACTACTAAAGTTATCTAAAAGTGATAATCGTTTTCTCTACAGGGAGTACGTGATACGGTTCCCCTCCTTCTCTTCTCTCCTACGATTTTGCTCTTTGTTGATGTGTCTCCATCCATCTCTGCAGTTCTGTGCCAGCTCTACCTCCTACAACCTCTTCCTGTACATCTTAATTTTTAAAGGCACCCATCTTTGTCCATTAGCTTGCCTCCATCTGCAGCACGACCTCATTTCACTATAGGGTTGCCATAAAATCATCTACTGCCGCCTGTTTGCTGTCCAAGCACCTGCTGTGTGTTCCCATCGCGATGAAGCTGCATTTTGCTTTGCTTCTCTTCTTCCATCCCTCCCCTGCTTTGTATGCTGACACTTTTTTCCTAATTATTCCATTTACGCATATACCTTTCCCAGCCGGTGCTCCCATCTTCGCAAGATCTCTGTCACAGATTCGCTGCTTCCAACTTCACTTCAGATGTATGTAGGACGATCTCGAATTTTTCCCCGTTTGTGGATGTAAATAAGGTGGCGAGGTGTGCTACCCGATCTGTGTGTAGGGAAGCTTTTTCAATCTAATGTCACGAACATGAAAGAGCCAACCGTTGCAATTGCTGTTAAATGCAAAATTAAACGAGGACAATTTGTCAGTTTTGAAGGACAATTTGAGAAATCAGATTATCCAGCTTTGCCTGTGCTCATGCTCTGCCATGTGAGGGTGCTGCAGGGGTCAGCTGGGAAGTCTCCAGGTCCGGCACTGGACACCCACGACACAGCCTGGCTCCTGGCTGGCATTGCTCTGCTCCCACGGCACACCATGAAACTCCACTGGACTGGCCAAAATGCAGAGTCATCCCCAGTTCTCAGAGAACACAAAATCTGACAAAATAGGCATTAAAAATACCCCAACTCTTCACGCCACATCTCACCATGCGTGTTGTAGCCCATTTCTCCTTGTAGGTCTTTTATGGTCCAGGGAAAGCTGACATCTGTCACGGATCTGTCTGGGTGCCGATGCGACATGTCCCCAGGAGTGCAGGGATGCTCATGGAGCCCAGCAGCTGCCCACGTTTCCCCTTCACCAACGGCTCTTGTAAGGGCCTGCATAAGCACATTTCTCACAAATAAGCAGGGAATTAATCTTGCAGCAGGTCCCACGCCTGTGGCTTCCAGGTGTGTCACCTGTGTCAGCACAGGTGAAGAGCAGCTCAGCAGGAACCAGAAGAACATGCTCTTGCCGTTAAGACAGCACTGCTGGAGCCCACTACAGAAGTCCCTGAATAACTACGTGCCTCGAATGTAATTTCAAAGCTAAGGCAAGCTATGTGTTTTCAGCCTTGATTTATCTGCAGGCCACTCTAAATTAATTAGGCCAGGCAGCCCTCACTTCACCTTTCCATCAGCTGCAGGATGGAGATGCCTGGTGTTGCAACCACTTGCAGCTTTCCTCCGTATGGTGACAGCCAGGATCCCTCCTGCCTGCAGCTTCTGCCCCCCTCCCTTGGTCAGGGCCTCGGGGGCAAATTCTGAATCTCTCCAGTGAAAAGCTTTAGTCGTGGCTCTTGCATTAGTGCAGTTGCTCTCTGGGTCAAAATCTCCAGCCAGCCCATCTGGCTGTCCCCCACCCCTCACTTACAACCCAAAGGGAGCAAGAGCAGTTATGGTTTCTTCTGTCCTTCTGGCTCTTCTTGAGTGGCAGCTGAACAGTGTAACGTTTCCTAAGCTCTTTCCCAGACAGAAATCCTCTGTCGAAACTCCAGGTTCATTTCAGAGCTTCCTCTGCTTCTGTGGAGGCTGTCTGCAAGGGGCAGCATTAGCTTATGGGCAAGATGTCTTCTCCAGAGGGAACAAAGCCTACAGCAGATCCTGTGGACTTCTCAACTTTAACTTCCTTGGTAGAATTCTTAGGACTAGAGGATGGAGAGAAACCCACGTGAGCTGGGAGAAGATCAGGAGATTACACACCACTCCAAAGAGCCTGCAGTGCTTTGTCTTGATGGTGTACCAGCGCAGAAGCCCTGAAGAGATCTCCTTTCTCCTGCCACCTCTTTTCATGGCTCCCATGCAGGCTGCCTCCACTGTACATCTGCCAGCAAAGCCTGAGAAGCTGTAGAGCAAGCTTCCACACAGCACGTGGAAACCTTAATATCCTCCATAGCTAAAGGCAGAGGGGACAAACCTCTCAGCAAAAGAGAAAAACCCCCCAAACCCACCACAGACAGCACCTCTCTATTTTAGCAGGCTGCTAGCCCAGCTCTCTAATTACACCTCTCTGTTAAGTACAACAACCAGCAGCTATTCTGTGAAGCTTTTTTTTTTCTTTTGTTTTAAAGAAATTATTTCTCATTGGTTAAACAGTCTGGTGGATGGAAGGAAAAAAGAGGTGTTTTTTTTAAAAAAAAAAGATATAAAAAAAGAAAAGACACAGCTAAAGTTCAAATGAGCTCAGCCTTCACAGGCTTGATAACACATCTGCACTCTGGGTTATTCTTGAATGTCAAAATAAAGACTCTGAGTCGGAGCTTAATAATTTCCCTGGAGCACCATTGTCCTGCAGAGAAGGTTTGCCTTTCAGTTCTTGGCTGCTGCCAAGGGAGAGGTGAGGGAAGTGAACCACTTTATTTATTGAGTTGGTTGTTGTAACAGGTTAAACTAAGCTCAGCATTGCTGGCTGCTGCTTTCAGGCCAGTCTCTGGAGTTAGGAGGTTTTTCTTCAGATCTGCATACCGGAGTCGCTCTGCTTTCATAACCCCGTTTTGTCCCGGCTTCAAATACTTCTTCTAACCTGAGAAAGGATCACTCCATCTTTGATATCACAATTAAAATGGATCAGGAGGGGGAAGTAACGATTGACCCTTCAGCCATTGTGCTGATCCGCTGAAAGTGCTGACTTACGCCCATGAGCAAAAAACATTGAATCACGGGGATCAATAAACAGAGCTGTAGCGGTGCAACTGCTGCGGGCTGCACTGTTAGACTTCTACTGGCAATTACCGAAACTGGGTTGGCTTTACAACTGCTTCAACAAATGCCCTCTAACCCTGATTCTTCCTATGCAAAAAACCCCCAGCTGTCCTTTGAATCACTGAAACAGTGCACTGGTGTGCTGCTTTCTGCCTTCCTAGAGCAAAAGATACCTCGACTGCTTGGTAAATGCTTAGAGCTCTCTGTTCTGCTCATTTTCATTTTAAACTAACAGGTATTAAGATAGCTGTCCTTAAATCTAGCACGTTGGATGTGCTGTGTAGAGAAGGTTTATAAATGAATAAGTGATTCAACTTTTTGCTTTCTGATGCTGCAGGCAGGCAATTAAATGGGATTGAATTTCATCGTTTGGTAGCTGGGAAATCCTTAATGTAGATGATCGCAACTACAAAATACTTGATAACCTATAAAAGAGGCCAAGGGACAGATCGCTATAGATTTTACGCCTCTAATGGCACTTAAGAAATGCCTACAGGAGAAGATATTGTGGGCTTAGCTGCGACCTGACCGCAAGGGATCGTAAGGCTAAAGGATACAGGCGAGCGGAGGAGGCTTTGTGCTACACCATACTTTGGAGAGTGAACGCGCCCTCAGACTTCTTTAACCTAAATTTTTCCCAGCTGCAAAATCAGGGTACTACAACGATGTCAGTAATTGAAATGTGTGTTGACTCTAAGGCGAAACAGAGACAAAGTATCTTCTTCACCCCGAGAACAGCTTTCCCAGTCAATATTTACATCACTTTGCAAGAGTCAATACCAAATATTTGGGATTAGTGTTTCATTGGTAAATATCAATACCAAATATTTGGTTAAAACATCCCAACATCCCAAATATTTGGTAAAACCCAATCCTACTGCCTGCAGGTCAGAATACAGACAGTTAATGTTGTAAAAATAATCTTTAATTTTTCCTGTGTTCTTTCGACATGAAAAAACAAGCAAGCGATCGCTACATTTTTTGATTGAAACCGGTGCTTCATTTACTCCAAATCTGCAACCCACTGCAGCTTTTTCAAAACTGAATTATTTTTTCAAATCAGATATTCACCCAATAAATTATGTCAGCTCTTCCTCTGTGTAGGAATTTTATCTGTTGGCTTTAAAATACAAGGAAAACTGAATAAGAGACCAGGGTCCATCAGATAACAGAGGAAAACCTATTCATGTGATAACCCTCCCTTGGTTAGTTCTTTTCATTGCTTTTTCATCCTTTTTTTCATCTTGCAAAAAATTTTCATTCATTCACCCAAAAATACTGCTATGAAAGATTTCACTCCCAAAATTTAAGGGTACTGTTGGATATTGCACCCTATAAACCTCCACCACACGGAGCTCATGGAAATGGGTTCTGTTGATTTTTCCCGTGACAGAAGATGATGTGGTTTTAATGGAGTATTAGTAATATGGCTACATTAAATGCCATTTAAACTCTCTTTCAACTTGGTATTGACCACGTCGAAATAGGACTATGTAGATACCTCTGTGAAGGGAAATATGGATGAATATTGTATTTTCATCAGAGGCAGAATTTTGAAACTGATACAGAAATCCCTGGGAAACATTATCATATTTTCCCAAGTGGATTTGCCTTTCTGTGCAACGGGGCTAAAAATAGATTAGTTGCTATATTAGCAACAAAAACAATGGCTTCTAAGTAATTACCGGCCATCACCACTTGTTGAAATACCATTTTGTTCCATGGCTGTTTCAATCAATAGACTATTTATTTTCAAATAACCATGCACTAAGGATCATTTGGACATATATCCCATAAATACACATTACCTCATTATCGACTCTTTCTATCCACTGCTGCATTATTAACATTTCACTAAAACAAGCAATCAAGCAGCAAACAGTAGGAATTTAATTTATAACAGTAAGCAATTGTAATGACCCTTCTACAGTAATAGCTCCCCCAAAATGTTTTTGTAGGGATGACCAGTTGTTATGGAGATTATGCGCCCAGGAATTATTTTTCTGTGTGACTTTCTTTACAGACAGGTAAATTGAACCTGTGAGCCAGTGATGTGGGAAGAAATACAATATTTGCAATGAGCTGCATCAGGAAATGTACACAAGCCAGTTAAATTGTACTTTTTATCCCAGGATCCAATCACTCGCACATAGATGAGAATGCTGAATTTCAGTTCCAGAAACCTATTGTTTTAATCCTATAAATCCAATTTCTGCAGTTGCTTAGTAGCCTAGAAAAGAAACCAGCCAGCCAAACAAACCCTGAAAGCGGAATTGGTTGCTCCCTTGATTTTCGGCAGTACAGCAATATGCGGTGCCATCTTTATGCAACTCATGCAGGGAAATTATCCTCCTCCAGTATTGTGGGATGACTGATGGCTTTCTCATAAAAGATGATCTACTCAGGGGCAATATCGAAGGCTGCAGTGGCAAATTGCCAAGAGCTTGAGGGCTGCACCTAATTTGCATGTAAATTTACATCAGTTTTAAAGCCATAAAGAAGTGCAGCGGTAGTACTTGAATATTTCTTGATCGGTTTAAAAGCGTGCTGTGTGATCACCAGACATAAAAACCTGAGTGTGACCAGCGTTATCGTCTTCTGCGCTGAGTTCAGGGCTGTGCCTCGAACCCTCTGATCCTGGCGGCAGATGCTCAGCATCCCCCAGGACCCCCACTGTAGCGGCCTGAGCTGTGAAACCCCGCTCCCACCTCATCTTAATGCTGTTTAACACCATTTCACCGCCCCGTCACCGAAGCCAGAGGCCATGCTCCTCTGCAGACCTGTTGACACCCGTGCCCAGAGAGGGGTGCAGTGGGGGTGCTGGGGCAGCTCCCGCACCCACCTAGCCCTCGTCTGCCTCTATACCTGGGCCCTCCTCTTCCTCCTCCTCAATGCATGCTGAGTCCAAAGCAGCCTCACTGATACGACAGTAATAAAATTCTGGGGGAAGAGAGACTGTATTAGATGCTGAGTTTGCAAAACACATTCTGGTGCGTACAGTACCTACAGCCGCTAAGAATATCATGAGCATACATATGCAGTCCTTCATTGCATGCACGGGCACAGGGATCACAGAATGGTTGGGGTTGGAAAGGACCTCTGTGGGCCACCCAGTCCAATCCCCTGCCGAAGCAGGGTCACCTACAGCAGGCTGCACAGGACCTCGTCCAGGCGAGTCTGGAATCTCTCCAGAGAAGGAGACTCCACAGCCTCCCTGGGCAGCCTGGGCCAGGGCTCCATCACCCTCAGAGGGAAGAAGTTCTTCCTCATGTTCAGATGGAACTTCCTCTGCTTCAGTTTGTGCCCGTTGCCCCTTGTC
>Ga0065711_1004602_pt1 | contig 22963 bp, 17 predicted proteins | sample Hoacrofraction12_FD_59098 | JGI IMG/M metagenome (GOLD analysis project Ga0065711, IMG submission 59098) | Hoatzin crop microbial communities from Cojedes, Venezuela - Epithelial fraction 12 v2 (version 2) | ecosystem: Host-associated > Birds > Digestive system > Esophagus > Crop | place... | reverse complement strand
TTTCCTAAAAAAAAAAAAAAAAAAGAAAAGAAAGAAAAGTAAATCCAGGACTGCTTTCCTTTGTGACAACCAAAAAAAAATTCTATAACCTGAAAATGTTTCATGTTCTTTGCTGTGAATCTCTGAAAACAAGAAGCGCATTTTAGGGACAAAAGAGAAAAAGAAAAAACCACATCTACTATCCAAAGATTTTAGTCTTTTTCAGGGTTTTTTTGTGTGTCTCTGTTGCTTTATATAATGCAATATTTTGTAGTGAAAATAGATAAATCTGGTTTCTATCTGATGCGTTTTTCATATCTCTCATGAATGGTGAGCTGTTTTGCATATAAATAAAAGTATCAAATAAAAGCTGTTTTTTCCTAATTCTTTTTCTCTGTTGGTCTTTCTGTAAGAGGGAGATGCGATGCCCTGGTGAATAAGGCTTGCAAAGGCTTCGCGAGTCGTGCCTGGGAAAGCTTCAACAGGTTACCTGCCTCTTCCCGGGGAGGCTGGGGCTGCGGCCCCCCCACCACAGCTCCCCGGCCCCGGCCGCGCTGCCCAAACGCGCAGGGGCCACAGGACCGCCGCCGTCGCTCCCTCCCGCTCCCATCACGGCTGGCATCTGGTCGCACGCCTCAGAGTTCGGGCTGGAGAATCAAATCCCGTGCTTGCAAGCACCTCTTACGCCGCATCGCTCTGTGCTATGTCCGACTTTCCTGAGTGCACGGGGTTTTCCTCCTCTTGTTTCAGTTCAGTTTTTGACCCCTCTCTGGCCAGGTCCAATTCAACTGAATCCAAGTAAAAATCTTGGGCCCTTTCCCTGTTTTTGAAAGCCTCAGCCATACGTCTTTATATCAGGCTCCACTGCTAGAGCCTGTCAGTTGAAACACAGCACCGATACGGACTCAGTAGCAGGCAGGTTATTACCTGAGTAATGCAAGACCTCTGTGCCACCTGTGCCACCTCACTTATTAAATCCTTTTCTTGTTTACCGCGAGGGGTTAATTTTACCTATAATTTGAATATTGCGACTGACTCAGGCAGGCGGCAGTGTTGTCAATTGCTACTTGCTGGAGAGATAAAACCCTCCCCCCCCTTCCCATTTTTATGGCTGACACTTTGCACGGTGGTTTAATTAAGTGCGGGCTTGACCATTTGAAAAGCTCCATGCAGAAAACCTGTCAGAGAGGCTGTTAATTCCGCTTTCTGCCAATGCGCGTTTCCCACATCCCAAGGGAGCACAGACAGGTTCGGCAGTTTGATGCACAGTTTTCAAATCCTGCACCTTTCGGGGCTGAATAACTCCACCAACTCTGGGGCTGGTTTTCTTCAGGGCAGGCTTCTTTCTTAGGGTCTGTCAACATCTGGGCACTGGGCCGAGTTTGGTGCTAATTGCCTGGGCGATATTGTAAATCCTGCCATTCAGCAAGCCTTCGTGTTATCAACATTCAGGAGGGCTTAGTTAATAAAAATATTAACATATTATTTCCTTCTTGAGTGTGGGAATGCAAGTTTTAGGGACGAGAGTGCTCTGCACTACCTTACTGTAAAGTATGGTGGCTGTGGTCGCTGGCGGTTGGTTCAAGCACACGGGGCTGTAGGATAAGCAGGTGTGAACCCAGCATCCCCCCCGGCCACGTTCCCGGCTCTGGGGGTCTTGAAATGCGTCAGGTCGCAGGCTGAGAGATGCTTAAGCTGGGTCTATGCAGTGAAGATGCTGTGGACCAAGCAGCAGTTATTAGCCCAGGGTCTTGAGTTCCCAGCCTCGGGACCCTGTGCCCAAACGATGAGCCAGTGAGCCCCCTGCGCTGTGAGCACAGGAGAGCGTGGCGTGGGGATGTGTGGGAACAGCTCAGGTTTGGAAGTAAAAATAGCCTCTGGGTCATCCCATTCCCACCACCCCCTGAGACATCGGAGACCCTGCTTGCGCTCAGGGAACGGGCAGGAAGGATTTGGGGTTTGATGGTATCCACAGGCTCAAGTCTCAAGTTTAACCTGCAGAAGCGTCAGGGCACTTCATCCGAAGATACGTCCTTTTCTTCAAAAGGTTTATTGGTGGAAGAAACTGCTTCTCCCTTCAAGCCCTGTCTCACTTCCACCTGCTCACCACCTTACTTGCATCCTCTCACCACCATGACATCAGCCCAACCACTTCTATTCTTCCTGCTGGCATCAAGAAGGAAACTCATTCTCATCCAGCATTTGATGACTGTTGGAAACAAAAGGTAGGTTTTGCTCCCTCATACCTCCCTATTTTTTATTCTTGAGAAAAATCTGAGTAGTATGTACAAGCTACAGAGTTAATGCAATAAAAAGGCTGCAAGGCTAAGTGCTCAAAAGTCTGGATTTATGGAAAATGGGTAAACAACTTTAACTCCATCTCATTGCAAGTCTGGTTAGATAGCAATAAAGTCTAATTACATAATCAAAGTTACTTTGCCTACGTCTGTGTTCCCTCAGCAATACAGGAATGAATGACCTTGAATGACAATATTGTAGGAGGAATGGGGTGGAACTGCTGAATGGCAGTTTGTATCACGGGCGCCAACCCAACAATTGGCAGGAAAGAAACATAGAGTTAATATTTACTGGGTTTTTAGGGATTAAAGCTAAGATTAAAGCTACATTTGGATACCTTTCTTTCACATTTAAAGTGGAGCTCATCCTACAAACCATGAAAGAAAGCATACTCAAAGACAGAGAAGGCAGAGCACTGCCTCCAGAGCTTCAGCTGAAGCTAGAAGAGGTACTTTAAGCCTGACTCAGCCCAGTATAGAAAACATTGCATGGAACCTCTAGGATTTACAGAGAGGAAGGGAATCTAGTGCATTCATCTGCACGCTGGAAGGAGATCCTGACCCTGATACAGTGAACAAGGACAGACAGCAAGCCAAAAGTAACTCCTAGAAATAAACATACTGATTTCCACGGGACTGTACAGCTAAGGGGGAACTGTTTCTATGGGTATCATATGCTTTCCCAAGAGATTAAAGGATCTAGAGCACAAAATACTCCAAAATATAGACTTGCATTTATGCTGCTATTAGATATGCGTATGCAGAAGGAAAGATTTCTAGTCACAGACCATCGCTCATCAGCAAAGTGCATGGTACGTGTGCATTCGGGATCACACTAACCACTAGCCACGAAGTAGCGCCTTATCGCTGGCGCTAAAAAGTGGGTGAGGCAGGTAGGATATTACCACTGACACTTACAGCAGAGAAATTCTGAGGGTCTTGGGTGTGATTTGGTATCTTTGGTGTATTTCCAGCATGGAGTGTGTGTGTGTGTGTGTGTGTGAGAGAGAGAGAGAGAGAGAGAGAGAGGGAGAGATGGGGGGGAGGGGGGGGACCTTAAGAGGATGCTGTATATGAAATTCAACAAAGAAATGGATCTTTTCCATTATATAGCCATGAAAAAATATCAGTGACATTGTATCTATCTATTCACATATCTATCCATCTAGCCACCCTGTAACCCAATTAACCCAGTCCTTTTAGGGCGAATAAATGTGTTCTAATGTCAGCCATTATTTTTCAGTACTCTCAGTTTATTCTCCAGGGTTGGACAGATCAATAACCACAATAGCAACCAACCCAAAAGGAAAAGGCAATCTCCTGGCACTTCTTCTTTATTTCTTCAGAGGCGATTTTGTTTTTCCTGCCTCTTCCCCTGGTGACGGATTTTGCCTTTCCTGCCCAGAATGGCCATGTTGTTTTATCCTGGGCTCTATTTGCATGTGGGCTTCAGATTCATCTTTGGCTCCTTGCACAGTTTGGGATGAGACCCTCCCGTCCCCAGAGAGGGGGGCAGGTGTTGCTCCAGTCGAGCGAATGGAACCAAATTACAGGACCGTCTGTCGCCTCCTCTGGGAGCCGGCGGAGGGAGGGGAAGAAAGGGAGGGGAGCGGGATGCCGTATGACAGAATAGAAAAGCAGAACATCATACTGATGCTGATAAGAGCTTGAAAACATGAGTCACCCCAGCCCACAGCCCCACCCAAAACAGGCAGCAGCCACCTGAAAGAGAAATGTCAAGAGCAGGGACAGAAATAAATCGAGTCACTGGGCTGGAATAACTCAGACTTAAAATGAAAGAGAGCTCAGACCCCAGCCACTTTCAGATGTACAAGCGCAGGCACAAAGTTGGGCTAACTAACGCCGCTTTTTTCTCAGCTCCCTGCGGCGCGCTTTGATGCCCCCTCCTCTGCCCCTTCAGAGCTGGCCCCTCTGCCCACCACCACTCTCCACCAGTTCCTCACAGCCCAGCTCTGCAAGAAGCTCCTTGCCTCCCCTCCCACCTCCCCTCCCTCCAGCCGCTCCTCTGGGCCTCCCCTTGGCCACCTTGCCATGCGAGGTCCCCGAGGGTCGCAGGAATTCTCAGAGGTTCTGCTCCTCCACCGCCAGAGCCAGCCCATGCCCTGCAGTGCAGCTGGTTCCTGCTGCCATGGGGAGCTGCTTGGTGCAGGGCTGGGCTCTCGCTTCCTCTCTGATCTGTGCAGACTTCTGCGTGTGCAGTGATAGCTCTCGGAGCGGAGGGGTGCTGAGTCACCTGCAAAGCAACAGGTGACAGTTGTTCTGCTGTTCCTTGCTGAAACGTGAAGAAGATCAGAGAAGGGAAAGCTGCTCTGGGGAGAATTCAAGAGGAGACCCAAGAGAAGGGATGAAAAAAGGTGTCATCATAAGTGCTTAAATCAAAGCGAAAGATGCATAGGATGAAAGAGCGAAAGGCAGAAGAAGCCAGGTCACATAGCTGGAGCGGCCACATCAATCAGAGACTGGGCATAACGTGAGGGACTTTGCATGAGGGTGGTGGGGTGCACAAGTGAACCTGGGATGTACACAGGTGGAGCAATGAGAAAAAACACACATGGAAAGGCAAGAAACAAACACAAGAAAAGATGACAGCAGAAAGTGTGAGGAAGCAGAAGGATATGAGCGGCTGGGCAGAGCTGCTAGTATGGGAGGACGGGGAGAAGATGCTCTGGTGAGACAGAGGTAGCAGCTCTCTTGGGGGGTTACAAGTGAGTTCACTGCAGGAACAGACACCAGGCATGGAGGCAACTGGAAGGAGTCATTAATGAGACTATTCAAGACTGCTGAGGAGAGATGACCACAGCTTTAATCACGGCCACAGGGATGGACTGGCACAGCAACATTTTTGGAAGGACCAAAGGACAAGGGTTTTTGTCATATAACATCTATCCTCCAGAGAAGTTCTCTGTCTTTCTCCTTGCTCAAAACTATTCTTTGTGTGGAAGTGACAGAAAGATTTGCAAACCCCGGGGCTAGAGCTCAGCACGGGCTCACAGACAAGATAAACACAAAGAAAGAAAGGAAAGAAAAGCAGAGCAGAGCAAGAGAGCAGAATTTGATTGTGTGCAGACACAACATTCAACAATAACTCTTTCCCGCATCTCAGACTCAATATTCCCAACATCAAGGATCTTCTGCCCGTTTAAGCAATTTCAGGATTTAAGACAGGCTTCAAGACTTTCCCAGAAATGACCCCTATAGGACAGAGCCACAAACCTGTACTGGACTTTTGTTATTTTTGTTATATATTATGATAAAGACAAGGACTGACTGTGAAAAATTGCAGAAGAACTATGCAAGACTGACAAAATAGCACAAGAAACTCAATCTAAATAAAGTGATAAGGTGATGCATGCAGGGAAAAACATTTCTAACTTCACATATAACTGACAGGTCCTGAGCCAACCATAGACGCAAGATCTTGTAGTTATGATACATTGTTTCATGATAACATCAGCTTGGTGCAGTGGGAAAAGAAAATGAAATGTTAGATATTATTATTTTTGTACAGAGAACAGAACAGGTAGAGAACAAGATAGAGAGCACAATTATGCCATTGCATAAAACTAAAGGAAGTCTGTATCTTGAATACCATGTGCAGCTCTGGTCCTCCAGTCTTTCAGTAAGAATACAGTAGAAGTCCAAAAGCATCTGAGAATGGCAGCAAGGATAACCCAAAGCAAGCAGTAGCTTCCGTACAAGAAACGACTAAGTGAAAAGGACTGAGTCAGTGCTGATTTTACCGAAAGCAGTCATACCCCAGTTAACAAGGGGATGGTGGAAAGGGATCAGTTCTTCCCTGTCTCTTCCAATATAATTTGATAGCAGGAGGCATCCAATGAAACTGTTGGGTGCCAGGTTCAAAACAAACAAAAGGAGGTGTCTCACCACACCATGTGCAGTAAAGCTGTGGAGCTGCTTACTCAGGATGTTGTGAAAGCAAAGATATTACAGAAGTTCAAGGACAGAAGCTCACAGAAGAGAAATCTGCTGAGGATTTTTAAACATGTAGAAGTTGCTTCCAACTCAGACTCTCCTCAAGCCACAAATGGCTGAAGGCCAGCAGACTTCTAGCAGGAAGTATCATATATACCTCCACTATGCAGATATGCCCCAGACATCTGGGTTTGGCCCCTGTTTGAACTGGGATGCTGGACTAGATGGATGTTCAGTCTGGCTCAGTGGAACTGCTCTTATGTACATCTTCGTGATGCACATGAAGAAAATGGATCTTTGACAGATGCCAGGTTCTTTCAAGCCTCAGTCTCTTTGGACCCGAACACAAAAGCCTCCTGTATGGTAAGTCTCCAGTGGGACAATGTAACAAGCTAAATATGATCTTTCAGACTTGTTTCCTGGGGCAATAAGTGAAAAAAAAAGTAGTTTTCCTGAAAGCCAATGGTTTAGAGTCTGATGTCAAACCTGTAAGGGTAAATCTAGAGTAGTTCCACTGATCTCAATGGAGTTACTGAGGATTGTTATCAGAGTAACAATCCTAAGAAGGATCCCAAAGATGATGATGATGATGATCACAGTAGGATGGCCACATGCAGGATGGGGTCCTGCCTTGAATTTGGTCCCAACCTTTTTGTCCTAGCGTTTTTTTCAGTTCTTACTTGGACAGGACTACCTCCTGAACAGTTAGGTCCTGTTAGTCAAGGTCATGAGTTCTTACCTTGTTTGAATTGCCCCAAGCAAACCTAAGATCAGGAGACTTTAAAGACAATTAATCTAGCAATTGGCCCTAGATGACAACTGGAAGTGTTTAAAGGAAGGAAGGACTGATGAGAGATTTGAGAGTTTAGATTCAGCCATTCTGCTCATCTAAACCTACCAAAATTCGACGTACTTCAGATTCAAGCTGCAGAAAGAAGAAAGAAACAAGGCAGATGAAAAGGAAGGGGATGTTAAAATGGTGACATAAAGAGGAGTGAGAACAGTACATGAACTGTGGCAGGAATGGTTGATGATCTTCTAAGGTCATGCCACTGGGTCGTCCTATGTATTCAAAGGTGTCTCAGAGAGACAAGCAGTTGTGGGGTGACCCATATGTAGCTATTCAGACAATCCTGGTCTAAACAGACCAGCCTAAATTTTGTGGCCAGAGACTATCTCCAGTATGCGCCAGGTCTTGCTGCTCAGATCGGTGTGGACTCTCCTAAAGTGGGCTGGGGATGCTCATCCCTGATTTGTTGATGGGGAAACAGAACATAAAAAGGATCCAGAGATTCAGAAATGATCTTTAAAGGCAAAATTCACTTTCGTGTACACAGTCACATGACTATCTCTAAGCCTACACTCTCTAGTTCAGCCTATATCACAGAAAGCATGGCTTTCAATGAAAGATCTTGAAAGAACCCTGCAGAGCACCCCCCCTGGCTCTCCCAGTCCGGGGCTCCCCACACAAAGCTCATCAATGCCAAAGGATTTCTTGAGAAGGAACTACCAGGTTTCTTGACCCGTGAAGTACCTTCAGACAATGTACAAAATAAATCAGTGCAAGACTTCCCCACTCCATTCACCCTGTAACAGTATCCAAGATTTGAACCTTACCCTGTAAAGGTGAATTTACCTCACTTGACCTTTTCCTGAATCACTCTTACAGCAGTTCTTAATGGTGGGTTTACAGTGCGTGCTTGACCTACAGACACTCATAATACCTCCTCCGTATCGTTTCAAGACATCCAGGACTCTTGCTACCAAACAACTTGCTTCTCTGTAGCACCAAAAAGGTGAAGAACTGCATGAAACAGGGTTCAGAGTACAGATTTAGAAGCTCCCAGAGAGCATAGTGTTATGAGAGGCCAAGACCAGGGTCAAGTCCCATCAGTCACGCAGGGATTCTAGCACCAGACTGCATAGTAGCCAAAGGGTAGAACCCCCTTGTAACCTTTTTAACCATGCAGATGCTGTCAGTCATCTCTTTAACGTTTCTGTCAGAAACAGAGGTTCAGGTGAGAGCCAGCACAGTGTGAGCTATTGAGGCAGATTCTAGTGGGATATTTCAAAGTCTCAGAATCTGAAACCCAAAGGGCATTCATCAGCAACCTCAGAAGACAGCCCAAGGACTAAATGCACGGTGAAGCTTGCATATGGCCTAAAAACACAGTCTCCCTAGGGTAGGGTTAAGTCTCGCTGGCAGGACGGCGCAGAGAAACCTGCATTGTTTGCTAGCATAAACAAGCTGTAATAGCATTCATTGCCTTTCTACTCAGACAAACCACATTTAATTACCCTGCGTCCAAGTTGCAGTAATCTGGGTGCAGACAGATCTGAAGTAAATTGAAAGGAAATGGATTTTACGTGACAATGTAGAAAGGAAAAGCACATTAAGATAAAGATGATTAGGTGGAAGAACCTTGTAAAAGATAATTGCATTCAAAACAATAGCATCTTCAGCAGGGGAATTTCTGTCAAGTGAAAGTTATACCACTGTCACACTCACGGAATTGTCCACACCAGATTGACTCCTTCTTACTGTGCCTGGTGGCTCTCTCAGTTTTTCTAAGAGCTGCAGCTTCTAACTTGACTGACACCAGCAAAGCCATTTCTCTGAATCTCTGAATCTCTGAGCCAGTCTGGTATTTCTTCTTGTCTCACGTCCTCCTGGGAGACAACATATGCTTCCCTTTTCCACCCTTTACGTGTTTAGATTGCAAACACTGTCAGCAGTATGAGGACCTGACCTACCCAGCAGCAGGATTCATAGCCTGTCCAGTCCCACCCTGTCTCTGAAGCTGACCAGTCCCACCCAGCTCCATCCCACCAGGAGAGGTATGTAAACCCTTGGCTAACACGGCTTCTTGCTCAGTCCCATGAGGTACTGAGCTACTCTGGTGTGTGCCTCTGGAGAAACAAGAACTGGCTCTTACTGTCTGAGGGTAGTTGCACAGGAGTCTAACCACTGTTTCTAGCAGTGACATCTGAAGCAGAGAAAGGGAGCTGAGCATGACGGTGTTTGCCCATCTGTAGTCAGCCAGCTTGTTAAGGTGTTATTAGATCCATCCACCAAACTAGCAGCCAGCTTTCAAGCGGTTCAGCATCCCAGGATGTCTTGATCCAGAGCTGCGGGTTAGCCTCTGCTTTATTGCTGACCACGGGGTTATGAGAGCAGAAACCCTCACTAATTACTGAGTGAGAGTATAAGGTTGCACCCTTCAGCAAGTACTCAGAAGCAAGGAGGCCATCATCATCCACTCCTGGAGTGGATGGTGAAGTATGATGTGAGTCTCCATATGTGCTGCACCACAGTTGTTCTTGCCTGCTTGTCCCAAAAACCAGTTACTGATACGCTTCACCATATAACAGGATCCCTGCTTGACATCCCTGCAGCAAAGAATTTAGAATAAATAGCTACATAAAGTAGAAATAGCCTATTAGTTTCTGGATTAGCTAGTCCAACAATGCTGAGCCTATGGTGTCTCAACGTCTCCTTCGAGAGTGCAACAGCCTGGCTTGGAAGCAGCAGTAAGTCTGCTCATTGTGGTCATGTTACCTCAATCGTCTCATCACGATTCTGCTGCCTTTGTCTGAGGTCCTTCCAAAAATGATGGCTGCCTCACTCCAGCTTCTCTTTTACTGGTGCTACGAGAAAGTGCTCCTTATCTCTTCACTATATGCATCTATCTGACAAGTCTATTTGACAACAGTCTTCCATGGTGATGGGGCTAATCCCACCATTTGCAACTTTGCCTCCTATCATAAGGATGCATAATAGTAACTCCTGGGTCGCTGAGTCACATATTACTTGATTCATCTTTTGTCATGCTTTAACCCAGCAGCCAGCAACTAGGACCACGCAGCCACTCACTCGCTCCTCCCCCCTACAGTGGGATCGGGAGGAGGATGGACAAAAATTAAAACTTGTGGGTTGACATAAAGACAGGTTAATAAGACAACAAAGGAACTACTATTACTACTACTACTACTACTAAATATGCAAAACAAGCTATGCAGAATAAGACTTTCCTCACTGCCCAATGACCAGTTGCGTAGCCAGCCCCTGAGCAGTGACCGCAGAACCCACAGGTTTCCTGGAGCTGGCAAATTTAGCAAATTTTGCTGAAATTGTGAATTTCGCAGAACTCGCCAAACCCACGGAAAAAGACTGAACTCCCAGAAAAGTTTGAACTCACGGAAAAGAGAGAGGATACCTGCCCCCAGCTAACCCTCATTTATAAACTGAGCATGACTTCTGTGGTGTGGAATATTTCCATTGGCCAGCTTGGCTGGCTGTCTGGCTGTGCTCGCTCCCAACTCCGGCACACCTACTCATTAGCTGAACATGGGAGACAGGAAAAAGTCCTCGATTTCTTAGCAACAACTGAAAACATCAGTGTTATCAACATTTTTCTCATAGTAAATCTAAAACACAGCAGCTATTGGAAGGAAAATTTAGCTCTATCCCAGTTGAAGCCAGGACATCTTAGCTTTTTGTATGTTAGAGTCCCCATGGACTCTGATTCTTGGCAATTTTGTCAGCATTTTTTGTGTTCTTTAGTTTGCTATTGACCATGTGGCAACCCACACTGTTGTGGTAGCACTCTTAACTGTAACAGTGCTGAGCATCCATCCGAATCTGTGTCTGTCTGTCTTTGGTAAGTACTATAGTAGCCAATCCAGTAGATTGGGGAGTACAGATATTTTGGTGTCAGGTATATTGCATCCAGGAAAAACTGCCTCCATGCAAATGAAATCCTCTTGATTTCTGACAATTAACTGGTTTTGGAATGGGTCAGTTGTACCTTTTCAGAGTCAGCAGTATTTACCGGATGAGTTTGAGGGTTGGACTAGATGACCCACAGAGGTCCCTTCCAACCCCTACTACTATTCTATTCTGAGTTTTTGCTTCAGAGTCTCGTTCACTTCAGCCTCCATAAACCTTAGGCACGGTTGGCACCCAGCACCTCTGATTCTCATTTTGGGCATCTCATGGTTGTTTGCCTGCATTCCTTTTGGGATAACAGAAAGATCGACAGCATATTCAATGTGCTGTAACCTTGCTGCCATCTTACTGTTTATCAGAGCCCTTATCTGCTAGGGAGATATCTCTGCTTGGGCCCTGTTGGAGTCCAGGCCTGACATAAACAGCATCTTCTTCGATGGCTACAAGTTTGATTGCTGTCAGTCATACACTTGATGATCAATACAGACCAGCCTTTCAACCCTTGCTCTATTTTTTTCTCCTTGTGGTTTCACACAGATCCATATTTCTGTTCGTATTTCACTCACTGTAATCTTACCGTTTCACTCATTGTAACCCGACTATTTCTGTTACTTATCTCTAGATATTTGACAAGCTTCATCAGCTTCCTTGATGCCACTGGCCTTCTGATGCCAGCATGAAATACCTTTGGCTCTTCTCTTTGATTTTTTCAGCATCTGAACACCTTTGATGTATCCATTTGAATATATTTTTCTTGCCTACCTGGCTGTGTTAACTTCTCTTTCAGGTACCTCATTTCCATCATAAGAAACATACAGTTTTGCTTGTTCAGATGGAAACTCCAGCTTTTTCCAAAGTTCCTCCAAGCCATCAGTCATCTGTTCTTCCCCATATCAAAATATCACCTCTGCAGACTTAAGTATCTTTATACCATCAGCCTTGCTACTGTTTTCCCGGGAGGAGGTTAAGATGTGAGACACAGCCTGAATGACAGTCAAAGGAAGGGATGTATCCCAGAAAGGGTGTTGAACACATGCCAGGTGCACTCTGTTTTTCTGAAGCTTTGTGCTGGAAGCCTGCTGATACACCAAGTTCAGGTAACAAATTTGGGGATCACAAAAAATGTCTCTGATGGCCTGCAGTGAAAAATATTCCCTTTAGTTCATTTGTTTCACATCAGGAACAAAAGGAAGAATTTTACGCATTTCATCTATGACAACGAATATATCTACTTCACTGACTTTCTCCTTGCTCAGTGACTCCTGAATCATAGAATTATAGCACAGTTCGGGTTGGAAGGGATCTTATAGATCATCCAGTTCCACCCCCCCGCCATGGGCAAGGACACCTTCCACTAGACCAGCTTGCTCAGGGCCCCATCCAACCTGGCCTTGAACACTTGCCAGGGAGGAGGCATCTACATCTTCTCTGGGCAACCTGCTCCTGTGCCTCAGTGCCCTTATTGTAAATAATTTATTTCTTATATCTAATCTAAATCTATCCTCTTTCAGTTTAAAGCCACTACCCCTTGTCCTATCACTACATGCCCTTTTAAAAAGTCCCTCCCCAGCTTTCTTGTAGCCCTCCTTCAGGTACCAAAAGGCTGCTCTAAGGTCTCCCTGCAGCCTTCTCTTCTCCAGGCTGAACAGCCCCAGCTCTCTCAGCCTTTCCTCATAGGAGAGGTCTTCCAGCCCTCAGATCATTTTCGTGGCCCTTCTCTGAACCCACTCCAACAGCTCCATGTTTTTCCCGTGCTGAGGGCTCCAGAGCTGGACGCAGGACTCCAGGTGGGGTCTCACCAGAACGGAGTAGAGAGGCAGGATCACCTCCCTCAACCTGCTGGCCACGCTGCTTTTGATGCAGCCCAGGATGAAGTTGGCCTTCTGGGCTGTGAGCGCACATTGTTAGGTCATGTTGAGCTTCTTGTCAACCAATACCCCCAAGTCCTTCTCCTCAGGTCTGGTCTCAATCCATTCTCTGCCCAGCCTGTATTTGTGCTTGGGGTTGCCCCGACCCATGTGCAGGACCTTGCACTTTGGCTTTGTTGAACTTCACGAGGTTCACACAGGCCCACCTCTCAAGCCCATTCAGGTTCCTCAGGATGGCACCCCTTCCCTCCAGCTTGTCGACTGCACCACAAAGCTTGGTGTCATTGGCAAACTTGCTGAGGGTGCACTCAGTCTGACTGTCCATGTTGCTGACAAAGATGTTAAACAGCAGCGGTCCAAGTACTGACCCCTGAAGAACACCACTCATCACTGGTCTCCATTTGGACATCAAGTCGTTGACCGCAACTCTTTGAGTGCAACCATCCAGCCAGTTTCTTATCCACCAAGTGGTCCACCCATCAAATCCATGTGTCTCCAATTTAGAGACAAGGATGTCGTGGGGAGCTTTGTTGAAGTCCAGGTAGATAACATCAGTTGCTCTTCCCTTCTCCACCAGTGCAGTAATCCTGTTGTAAAGGCCACCAGATTTGTCAGGCATGATTTGCCCTTAGTGAAGCCATGATGGCTGTCACCAGTCACCTCCTTATTTTCCATGTGCCTTAGCATAGTTTCCAGGAGGATCTGCTCCATGATCTTACGGGGAACAGAGGTGAGACTGACCTCTGCAGCTGTAAGTCTATCTGACTACACTTTTGGCCACTGGTGAAATGCAGAAGAAACTTTCTTGTAAGTGCCTCTCAGCTGCATTTCCACAGTCCGCACTCCACAGTCTCTCTTGTGGTACCCAGCACCAAAGCAGCCGCACAGAGTTAAGCACATTGCAAAGAAAACACAGCTCAGGGCTGCACATTCCTTTGCTCCATAGGGACGGGTCACTCACAGTGGTCATGCTTGCCAAAGATGGGCAAACAATCTGGTTGTCAAACTCTGACAAAACTCTACTGGGCAAATGAGTGCAAATGAGATTTATTCTGGTGTTCTTCGGAGGCTCACAATCTGGCCAAATTGGGACAGTTTTTCAGGATATGACAGAAGTCGTATCCCCCACAGCGGAGGCCCTTTCAAGCCAAATTTCTAGTCGCTGCTCCACAGAAGCTTTAGATCTTCTCAAAGCAAGGCACTGCGAGTCATTTTTAAACTACAGATACATCTGTTTCGTATTCTCTAGCCTCATTCTGAGAAACTGCGTTTGAACTGCTTCAGATTAAACTGAGCTCCGCCGGTCCAAACCAGCAGAGACAGCCACCACGGCGGATCTCAGCCTCAAGGGTTGGGTTGTAAGACATTGGGAACGGATTCTTATAATGCAACCAGCCTTGTAGAAAGCGTTGTCAAAAACTGCGTTTTCTTGTTTTCTACAAATATCTGTTGCAGAGAGCAAATAGAGGAGCTGAAAGCAACAACCTACTGATCTGTACCTATCTGCAATGGTAAGGGCCTTATTTCTGCCACATCCATTTTTCTGTCTTTTCAGTAAACTAGCTGCTACCATGATCCCTTCTCCATTCAACCCCTGCATACACCCACCAGAGCATTAATCCCTAGAAATCACCTCTTGCGGTCGCTTGATGGATGAATTCAGCAGAGGCACGTCCCGCTAATTACCAATAGTGCACCGTTAGGCCAGGCTCAAGGGGTTTGCTTTCGAATGATAGACAAGAGAGCAGCCATAGCGTGCACTCTATGTGTGAGATGGATCCCCTGTGAGAAGAGGTGTAGAGAGGAGACGGGGTGCACTGCTCATGCAAATTTGCTGTATTAGATTACCGCCTGGCATCAACCCACAGAAGCATGTTGCTCCCGCTTGCTAGGATTCAAAAGGAAAGGGACACAAAGGAATGGTGCTGGCTGGTCCTATGATCCCCACACCTTGTTTAATCCCACCCTGGAGAAGAAAAACTGATGACCGCTGGAACTGAACTACTCCTGTTTGAAAGGAGCATGTACCTGCCTGGCTTGGAGTGGGAGATGCCCACCAAGAGAGGACTTCATCCATAAGGAAACAGCTCCACTTGTGTGATTGAAATGAGATGTGAGACACTTTTGAAAGATTTCTAAGGCTTACATGAGCATAATCACTGCTTGTACTCATTGCTTTTTTATTTATTCGCATTTCTATTGGGGCGAACACGTCAGCTTCAGCTTGTTCACTGTTTTTGATGTGTTTCGTTTTTTCTGGCTCCCTCTCTTTGAGCCAGTGGGAGTCAGTCACACCACAGTTAGGCGCCCACACGCATGTCAATAATCTTGCTGGATAGGTAGGGGATGACGGACACATTTGGTGGGATCTGTTGTGCGCCTCTTCTGGAAACGAGGCAGAGCCACTAACACAGCACTAGAAATCTCACTTGAAGTGACTGTATCTGAAAATCATGGCCAGGACTAGATCTTGTGTTTTGCAAAACTCTCTCTTCTCCTCCTCAAGACTGATTCTATTGCTTTGCTGTGTTTATTGCAACCTGGGTGCAATTGGTTCTCATGGTGAATATCCCTTTAACAGTCCTACACTGATTACCCATGTGCTACCTGCTCAATGGAAAAGAATCAGTACATCTCATTTCTTCACTCGCCAAAGATTCCCCTGCCTCCCTTTCCATCATTACATTTCTGGAAGCTCTTTTCCACCTTTTTATTTTAGTCTTGGGTGTCCCCTGAGCTCCGTGATTGCATTTAAAACAGACACAACGACATTATGAAACATTAAACTAATGGCATTTGAGACCATTTCTCTCCCGTAAACCATTACGACGTCCCTGGAACGTCTGGCAGAGGGCTGAGCACCAGCGCCACCATCCAGGGCTGCATCCCTCTCTGCTGCTCGGTACCCGCTTTGGGATTCAAGGTGCCATCTCTGGTGCTGCTCTCGCTGTAACAGTCCCCAAGAAAGCTTTTTTGATCTCCAGATGAGTTGTTTGGCACGACCATAATGACAAATACGTGAATGGGGGGTTAACCATGAATTGCAAAGTACCTATCTAATCCCCAAGGTGGAGAGGAATATATCTTCCTTCACACCCTTTTGATGTATAGTTAATTACATGAATCCGGAACTGTTACCATGTGCAAACACAGTGAAAATTGACTTTCTAAGCCATCCCTGGCCCCTCTGCATATGTCGCTCGCTCCAGCCTAATACCATGCTCTGTCTGTACACATAAAAATATATAATCAGTGCTGGGTTAGACTCTTTTTTGATAATCCAGCTTTATAAAATGTTAGAGGGATAGAAAGGAATGTAGCATCCTTCAGACCTGATGCAGCTTTTTGAAAAAGAAGAAAAAAACCTTATTTTATATTGGTTGTTCTTTCTCTTGCCTGAATAAAAGCTTTAGCACAGCTTGAAAGGGTTGCATGTGCTGAAATGTAGCCCAAGGATATGTGTTATTATCCATCCCCTCTTGACCAGCAGGGTCTCGGCTCACTCTCCCTTTCAGCCTTTTGTTTGAACAGATGGGATTGGGGAACGAAGGGAAAGAAAGGCAGTCTGTTCTCATTAACTCTCCCAGTACACAAACACAAACCTGAGCACAGGGGACTTACAGAACAGGACTGCTTCCACTCCATACACATCCACTGAGACCATATGTACCCGCACACAAAGGCAGACAGAAGACACACATCGAGCCAGCTACTAGGCATTTACCAAGGACGACTCCTCACTAACTAATTAAAATTTTTTTTTCAAAAGCCCTCATAGGTCATTTCCTTTTGATTCAGCTACACAATTTCAAAAATAACCTTCAACCGATGTGGTGTTCAGCCTGTTTTAAAAGAAAGATTGTCATCAAATCATCCTAAAACCTGAGCTGGGAACTTTTGCTGTGTATTGGTCTGACGCGAGCTATGTGAAGAGGTTTCAGGCTGAACCTGCCAGACCATGGACAAGGTTCGTCCTGTGCAGCCTCTTGGCAGGGGCCAAGGCTTCTTCTTCTAGAAAAGGTGCTCAAAAACCTGCTGGTGGCCATCATGGACTACCTGTCCATTGAGAACATCTCCTCATAAACTCTCCACCCAGGGTAGGCTGTGACACTTCAAAGCTGAGTTCTTCTGTTTCCATCATGGGTCTAGCAAATTTTTCCATATTTACTGACAGAGCTCTTGGAAGCACCACTTAAACAAATATTTGGTGCTTTTTTTAAATCACACATGGTCATTGGCCTCAGTGATCTCCTTCCAGCAAAGCTTGACTCCTCACTTTGGAGAAGGATGAGCAGTTCCAAGCTTTGCAGCCTGGTGGCTCACCACACTGCAGCAGCTGAGCAGAGGTGACTGCCCGCAGCCCACAACAAACCCAAAGCCACTTGAACTAGCTTAGCTTGTGAAGACAGGGACGTGAGGCGGGTTTCTTCGCACCCTGCCGCACACCGCTCACCCATCATGTGTGCGGGGCACACACAGATGGCTACTGCAGCACCACTGGCACATGGCAGCTCATCAAGATGCCGCACCGCAGCCCTACGCCAGGATCAGACCATGGCTGGCACCGCGGCAGAGCAGGTCTATACCAGAGCGCTGCAAGCTCCTCCAGATATAGAGTGTCTCCTGCTCCCCTTCCTGGATGGTGGTCTGCACTGTAGTGCGGGAAGGGTTTTCAGCAAACTTGGGTCTCGCCGCCTCCTCCTGCCTCTCCAGTTCAGCTCTGGCTCCGTTTGTGCTCACCTGCCTCAGCTCTACTGGGGTCAGGCCTGAAGGGAAGATGTGCCAGACGTCTGCAGCTGCCTAACAAGGAGCCCCCAGATCAGAGGCACGACGGGCGATTGGCAGCGCTGAAACAAGCACCGGCAAAAATGAGTAGAGCCAGGAACCAATTCCCCAAACAGGCTCCTTGGTTAAAACCCCCGACTGATCTTTGTATTTGATCATATTTCCCCAGGAGCCTCACTATACCCTAACGAATATCATGTCTTTATTTAGCTGTCAGGTGAGTGAAGCTTGAGAGTGGCTATCCTCCAGCCACAGTAGACTGTTGTGAGCTGGAGACATGGCAGGCTCTTTCCTCAAGTGTATAAGGAAACACCCGTATATTATGTCCAGCATCAGGTAGATCTGTATTTCATTACAGCCCCGGGCATGTGACATGTAGTCTCAAGAAAAGAGAGCTGTCATTTTTTCCCCAGGTACTGTGACCGTAGGGAACACAGACCAGAAAATGAAATGGTTCTCCCCGCAGGGCTGTTTGCAGAAAGATCACAGGGGGCACAAGGTGGAGAAGCGTTAGTGCCTCTCCTCTCAAGCTCTCTGGGCATGCAGAGGCAGGTTTCCATAGCCACACACCCCCTTTGAACATCATCGCACGGACACATGCGCTTCAGGTTATTGCCAGCAGATGAGCGGCTGGCAAGGCCCCCTCTGCCGACTTTTTTCCACCCGTGGTTGCCCAGTTTCCACAACTAAGAGCAGCACGGGCAGAGCCCAAACACAGCCCCCCTGATACCCATGCGTAGACTGGCAGGCAGAGAGCTAAAGGCTTACGGGCGGCTCTGTGGGTGGTGGGTCCAGGCTGCACATGAGCTGTGCCGTGAAGGTGGAGGCCCTCACGCTAGCTCCACGGCAAGCCACCTCAGGCCCAACTACCCTCATTAGCTGGAGCGTGGCTTGTGTCCTGAAGCAGCGTGGTCACTTTGGCATGGTGCGGAGCACGGCTAATAAACCCTGATGGGCCCAAACCAGCAGCAACCAGGCGCAGCACAGCCCTCCTCAAATCGCTGTCAGTGAAGGCAGCGCAAGTAGCATGGCGAAAGGGGCCAGGGCCAGGACACACCACTTGGTACAAAGCGTTGTCCAAGAGAAACCCCTGTCCGTCTCTGCAGTGCACCTCCCAGTACTCCCAGTCCAGGACTGGGGCGGCAGCACACCAGTACTTAAAGTTAGCAACATTTCCTCTAAGGTCTGCCCGCTCCTCACAGGCAATGATCATCAGCTTTAATTGCACAGCACTTCAGACAGGCAACGTTTAGCAGAAGAGAGCAAATCACCAACCACCATTTTCAGCAGCCTGTAAGAACAACATCATTATCACCAGGCTGATGCTTTGCCCATTAGCGCATCTGCATGGCACCAACAAGAGAAAATAGATCCTGCTCCTAAAATCCCAGTTAGCCAACCAAGGAACACAGGCTCCCAAGCTTTTCAAAGCAAAACATTAAAAGTTTGGGCTCAGCAAACATGATACAGCTCAGCAGCTTTCACTCTTCCCAAGCAAGGAACGGCAACACTTTCAGCCAGACCATTACAACCTGTTAACAAGGGAAGAAAATAAAAAAACCCATCAATCCAGAAAAATCAAAACTTAACAGTCAGAAAGGTCAGCTGAAGTCTAGGAGTATCAAGGTTCCTTAGTTTTACTCTGTCTTTTTGGCAGAGGCAATTCTACAAATTCAACTCTTGCTTTCACCCCATACCAGAAAGGCAGCCTGGAATTTGAAGTTTCACATATGACAAAAACTCTTTGCAAAGAAACAGGTTTCACATCAATGAAAATATTTTGTTTCACCTTAAAGAAAAATGCCTAAGTGACAAGCTGCTTGAAAATGAAATATTGAAACAGAGCATTTCAATAACTTGGAGACGTTTCACCTTTAAACTACCTATGGGGGGAAGAGTGCCTGTGTACAATCAAAAGTAGCTCACAGTGCAGCTGCAACGACAGCAGACAGCTTGGGCTGTGGGTTGTCTTCCTTCAGTTATGCTGTGTCATAGCAAGATTGATCAAACTACCCTTTGTGGGTATTTCCAAAATGTCCCAAAGCTATNAAGGTAAGCCTGACAGGTACAAAGTCATCCTTCTCCTGGTATCTATGCCTCCTCCCTAAGCAGCTGCTCCCAGCCAAGCTTGGACACAAGATGCTGAAGGACAGCCCTTTGGTCCAATAAATTTGTCACAAAGCTGCATATGACATTTTGCTCCATCACATACAAGACACTCTCCTTCAGACCACCTGTGCCTCAGAGAATAGGATAGCGCTGTGCCACCTGAGCTTGCAGTGCCATGGGAGAGACCAGGCTCTGTCAGGCTGTGTCCTGGTGCCACCAGACAAACACTGCTTGAACTCCATCCTTTCATGCTTGTTTGGGCCCACAGCTGTCAGCAGCTGGATGCGCCCGGCCATACCCCAGCTCTCACATGGTTTCAGATGCCTGGAACAGAAAATAGACAAACGTTCAGGGTACGACCAGCAATGGGGCTCAGGGGCCCATATCCCAAATGCCAGCTGGCAGTGGGGGGTCCACCAATGCCATGGGGACTCAGGACCAAGGAGCACTCCTGGTAGTGCATGTATAATCTGTCAGTGTAGCTGTACCTGTTTATACGCAGCTGAAAAGGACTGAGGGATTACAAGTGGAGGCCAAGCAGCGTGCCCTCATTGAAATAATTCCGTCCCCATACTGGACCACATTAGGAGGAAGGTGGCCAGCAGAGGTGGAGAGAGGTTATTATCCCAATCCACTCAGTGCTGGTGAGGCTGCACCTAGATATTTTGTCCTGTTTGGAGACCCCCAGTTTCAAGGTCAAAAAACTTGGAAGCGTCAACCAAGATGGTGAGGGGCTTGAAGCACATAACCTATGAGAAAAGGTTGTAGGAGATGGGCTTTTACTCTGGCAAAGAGAGACTACTAGGCAGTATGGTAGCAGCCTACGCTTATTCCAGAGGGAGCTCCCAAGCTGACGGAGCAAAACTCTCATGCAGCCCTAGTCGCCCACAGGTTGGGAAGACGACATGGAGAGGCTAGAGGGAGAGTTCAGTGCGGCAGCTCCTATAAACAGGCAGAGCCATTCAGGAGCCAGAGCCACTGCAGGCAGAACATGACTGCCCACTCTCCTAAGTTTTCTTGGGATCAATAGCCAGAGGTCTCAGTTCAAGTCAAGGGTCAAGTATTTTCATTGAGCTTCAGAAGTTGAGATAACTCCTCTGTGCAACACAGGCTGCTCCAGAATTATCTCAGCTGTGCAGGGGTGCTTTTAAACCGGTCCTGGCTCTAGTTTTGCACTGTTTCCCTCCATCTCCCTGCAGAATTCCCCTCCAAAAGAATGTGCCACCATGACCATCCTAATCCGTCTACCGTATTTAAACTTGGATCACAGCTAATACAAAGGGGCTGGAGACAGCAAGTAAAAGACCATATGTTAATTAGCCTTGAAAATTGCACAAGTCCAAAGCCAAAACTTCCTTTCATCTGAATTCTGCAAAACTGCTGATATGGATGGAGATCTGAATCTTGTGTCTGTTTGATCCAAGTGCTCCTAAGTGGCCATTCGCTGTTGATGGGGGAGGATGGGCTGGCTGCTGGACTGCAACTGCTAGCGCTGCCAGTTTCCAGTACTTCAATTTTGCCCAGACTGCCACTCACTCTGTTGTCACTGAAACAGCTGAAGCTGGGACGTTCAGCTTGAACGGATCTTCAGCTTTGCTGCTTGAACTGTTTCCTACCCGACAGCTCACTCTTGCTCCCAGTTACATGGAAAACCAAGGCGTCCAGTGTAGCTATGGCACGGACTGGCACAGACTGGGGTTTAGCTGCCAAGCTGTGAAAGAAAGGGGAAACTGGGGTGGAAAAGGAGGTACATCTGAAGATGGGCTCCACCTCGCTCCTTCCTCCAGGGCCCAGCTCCATGTCATCAGTAGGCACAAGAGCTGAGCTCCCCAGCAGCTGCCTCTATGTATTTGCATTCAGGCCTTGCATGTCAATGTGATTTAGGGTCCTCAAGAAAAGCTTGATCCTTTGGTCTCAGATGGTGGGTGCGCAGGGAGGACAGTGGAGAGAACAAGCAGTCCATCTTGCAATCCAGAGTGAAATAAGAGGTCTCAGAAGGGCAGCACTGGCAGGAGGAGCAGTGGCCCCTCCGTGCTGTCTGGACTATTTCCCAGAAGGGATGGCAAGGCCTGTGTAATCAGGCTCAGCTGGTAATCAGGCAAAGTCCAAGCTAGCATAAAGACTAAATTAGCCCTTCCAGCTCAAGGGGAAGGATGTTGATAGGGAAGGCAAGGATGGCTGCTGGACTGCAGCTGCTAGCAGCAGCCCATGCAGACAGAGAAGCATCTCTCCACCTAACCTGCCCCTCACCCTGTTGTCATTCAAACAACCAGCGCAAACCCCGAGTACCACCAGCATGGCTGCAGGCAGCCGGCGGCCCTCGGGGGGAAATCCTGCCATCTGCCTCGGCGAGCGCTCACCGAGAGCTGCCCCGAGACCCCCACCTTCTCCTTTTCTCCGGTTCTCTGTCTGCGAAAAGGAGGGGTGATGCCAGGCTGGCTGAGTCGGCATGCAGCGTGGCCCAGCAGCCTCGGCTCAGCCGGAGTCCGGCCGGCCCAGCGGCCTTGCTTCCGTCAGTGCTGGCGGAGTGGGCAGTGTCCCGCCATGAGAGGGAAAGGGTCTGCCCTGCTGCTGGGTTCGACCTGGGGAGAAGGTTTCACCACACCTTTAAGCCCCATGAGACCCACGCCTACCTGTTCAAGAACCACAGCCCTCAAAGTTCCACGGTCACTTTAAATCACAAGGTTTAAATTGAAGAAAATTAGATTCGTGTGTGTGTGTTTTCCGTTGGGAGGGGGCGAGCTTTTTTACGCTCCGGTTTCTGAACATTTAAAGCCCTGCCATGGATCATGACTTCAAGCTGCCCTCTGCAACTGCTGGGGGGAACACTAGGTTGTAAAAAATGAGAAGCCAGGACCTGAGTTTCACACCAGTGGTCCCCTCCAGGGTCCCCTGACCCTCAGCCTCTCCTTCTCGCACTGCAGCCGCTCTGTTGGCTGCGCAAACGCCACGCCAGAGCCCAGAGCTTTGGAAAGCCCCTGCTCAAAAGTCCACCCAGCGAAGCTAAGGGAAGGCCCGTCTCGAACCGGAGCCGTTCTCTGATCCGGGCTGTGGTTCGGCCCGGTGAAAGGCCGCCGGCCCCGCCGAGGGAGCAGCTCCCCAGACCAGGCGTTGGGCGTGAGCGGGGTTTACCTGTTGGCCCTCGACGCGCAGCAGCACACGGGCAGTGCGTGCAGCGCCGCGCGCGGAGCGGCGGCGCCACCTGGCGGCGGCGGCGGCGCCTCCCGTGCCCGGAAGGGAGG
>Ga0065711_1034987_pt1 | contig 22964 bp, 18 predicted proteins | sample Hoacrofraction12_FD_59098 | JGI IMG/M metagenome (GOLD analysis project Ga0065711, IMG submission 59098) | Hoatzin crop microbial communities from Cojedes, Venezuela - Epithelial fraction 12 v2 (version 2) | ecosystem: Host-associated > Birds > Digestive system > Esophagus > Crop | place... | reverse complement strand
CCTGGAGTCCTGCGTCCGGCTCTGGAGCCCCCAACATAGGAAGGACATGGATGTGTTGGAGCGGGTCCAGAGCAGGGCCACAAAGATGATCAGAGGGCTGGAGTACCTCTCCTATGAGGACAGGCTGACGGAGTTGGGGCTGTTCAGCCTGGAGAAGAGAAGGCTCCGGGGTCATCTTATAGCAGCTGTCCAGTACCTGAAGGGGCCTACAGGAAGGATGGAGAGGGGATTTTCACAAGGGTGTGTAGTGATAGGACAAGGGGGAACGGCTTTAAACTAAAAGAGGGCAGATTTAGATTAGATATTAGGAAGAAATTCTTCACCATGAGGGTGGTGAAACACTGGAACAGGTTGCCCAGAGCAGCTGTGGGTGCCCCCTCACTGGCAGTGTTCAGGGCTAGGTTGGATGGAGCTCTGAGTAACCTAGTCTAGTGGAAGATGTCCCTGTTCATGGCAGGAGGGTTGGAACCAGATGATCTTTGAGGTCCCTTCCAACCCTTACCATTCTATGATTCTATGATTCTATGATTCTAAATTTCTGCTTGATGTGTAGCTGTGAAGTCCAGTGTGCTGACTCAGGTGTTTTGTTTTTCTGCTCCTACTGGTTTAGCATACGGAGAAGCGCAGTACTTCCAAGAATTGCTTTCCTCTTATTTTTATAGCAGGTTAAGCCAATGAAGGCGATGGCAGGCCCTTGGTCCCTACGATAGGCGGAGGCCACACCCAGAGCACCCTTCCAGCTCCTCGGCCGCTCTATCACTGGCAAACAGCTCCACAGCTGCCAGATGTGAGCCTCCTCCCAAAATGGAGCATTTTTACTCCCACCGCCTTGTTCTCAAACCTCCCACCTAGCTGCGGCCTTGCAGTTTCCCACCTAAGATTGTTAGTGACCGGTTTACAACCGTCTGTCCTTGTGCCAGCTTTGTGCTTTGGCTTCAAAAGCTCGTCCTCCCCTGGGCAGGTTTGTGTTTACACGGCATCCCTCCCCGGCATGGTTTGGGCAGGATTTCTTCAGCCATGTGGGCACATTTCACCAGCCTGGATGTACCGAGGCTGTTCCTCAATAAATAACTTTCTCACATTTTCTCCAAATGTCTCTCATGTTTCCTCAGCAAGTGTTTTATCTATGCATTAATTCACTCCTGGCTGCTTTGCCTGCTACGATCTCCTGTCTGTCTCTGTAAGCTTGCGCCACGTTACACCAGCCAACTGAGGTGTGTGAGTCAAAATTCACACGGAGGTGTCCCTGCTCCCCACTGCGTCGCTGCTGCCGGTGAAGAGCCCGAGCCTCGCCTCCCATTCAGCCCTCTGTGACGCCGACCTGGCTGCACACAGCTACCGATGCCCAGGGCGCTGAGAAAAGTAAATCCTCTCTCTCCTGCACAGGAGGCTGGAAAACTGCCCGCTTTCTCCAGAGGTGTGGAGTGTAAGCTGGTAGATGTGAGGGTGCAGATGCTTTAAGAGGGATGTTGTTTCAAGAACCGGCCCTGCTGCGTGGAGACAGCTCCAGGGTATTGTGTTTGCTGTATCTGGGTCAGAGTGATAAAAATAGGGTTGTACAGGGCTTACCGCAGAGGATGTACTGCTGTAACTCATGTACCCACACACAATGCTGTTTAACGTTCATTTCCTCGCGTTAATACTGCATTCACTGATTTTTTACCCCACCAGTATCTGCCCTCCCTAGACCAGTATTTAATGCATGACCGCTGGATTTTTCTTCTGACCTTCTTTGTGGCATGCAGTGCAGGTATATAGTACCCTCCTAATGGGGTCAATCTGAATTTAGGAGCAGTTCCTTGTGAAGCAAATGACTTTTCATTTGATAAAAAGCACCTGGCTGAATAGCTGAGTGATGGTTTCCTTCTAGACCTTTCTCAGAAGCAAAAAGCACCTGTTATCCTTCTGCTGAGTAGTCTAAAACAATGTAAAAATCTTGCAGCTATCAATCTCTTGTAGTTAACTCCACAAATTTTGCCAGTAAGCAATTTTTTTTAAACCTTTCTGAAGAAAAGTGAAAAGTGGAGGCGGTGATTTTCCCCCTCTTTGCCAATGCTGATCAGCCTTGGGGACCAGGCAAGACGAGTGACAGCCAGGCCTGACAGCCCTCTGTCTGCAAAACAACAGGAGATGTTAGAAGGTCCTTGAGCACGTTTGCTCCACCTGTGAGGAGAGAGGGAGGCATTCATGCTCCTGCTGTGGCATCAGTGGGCTTGTGGCTCCATGCTCAAGAGGGAAATCCAAATTCCCTCTTTTTTAGAGCTCTGGTGTCAGATGCTCAAAGCAGCCTGGAAGCAGGCAGTCATGGTCTGGCAGATAACAACTAGTCCGCTGGTTACCATGAATGTCATCTGCAGTGCCATGGTCTTTCTGCTCCGGGTTTTTCTGCTCTGGGCAATGGGACTGTTCATTGTACAAGCTGTGGCTCCAGCTGTGACCACACTATGTATTTGTACCTTTGAGTGCCAGATAAGGGAGACTGGATGAACGGAGAGAGAGCAGAGCATCGTTTGTGTGGTTGGGATGGAGATGAAGCAGATGAGACTTGAGGAATGTCAGGGGAGAAAGGCTCATCTTTGCCTTCTCCCTCTGGTGTGCAACCAGGTGAGGTTGGGAAGGAAAATCAGACTCTTCCTGGATATTTCCCCATGGCTGAAATCTGAAAGCAGTTATATTTTTTGATGTACTTATTTTGAGGAATAAACTAAAAGAAATCAGTGCCCGTCCTGTGCTTTACATGTGTTTTTAATTATTCTTTGCAAGTTCAACTGCTAACAGATCAGCAGGCTAAGTCTTGCAGCCCTGCCTCTGTTCCCAAGGACAGTGGTGTTGGTGGCAGCCATAGCAGTAAGCAGCCGCTAGCTTTCACTTGCATTTCTGCCTTTATTGATCTTAGAGCATTTTTGCAGAGGGGGAACTGCCATCACCTCTCTTTTCTGAGCAGGAAACCACACTACAAGCAGGGGAAGTTATGGGTGCCAGCCGTCGTGGTGTGGCCCCATGACCCTTCAGCCTGCAGGGGGTGGAGATTGCTGCACCAACACATTTGTGATTCCCTGAAGCCTGCTACAGGCAGTTTCTGCTCTGTGCTTCCAGACTTACGTCCTTCAGGTTAAGTCCACTTTTTATCCTCTGTATTTTCCACTCTAAGAGCTTTCTGTCTCCTAAGCCCCTAAGATAAAGGTCTGCAACAATTCCTTAGTACTGCATGGAACCAATGGAATATCCCTGCTGGTTTTGAGACAATTCCCTGGAACTGCTCAGGAGTCTTGGATTAAGCAGTGAAATCAGTGGCAGACATGACAGATGCTTTTCAGTAATGTTTACTCGAGGTGTTTATGTCCATGAGGCTCTCACCCAAGCAAGCTACCACCCCGCTGCAACCCTGGTAACCCTCAGTCAGCTGCCTTTGTCCCCTGCAATGTTTCCACCTCCTCCCAGAGCCCTTTCGACCAGCCTGAGGCTGGTGAGAAGAGCTGATCTGGGAGTTACATGTGCCCCAGCATCCCTGGATGGTGGGGCTGTGTCCTGGGCACTGGCTGAGCTCAACCCTGTGCTCGTGGCATGATGACTGGGGGGCTCTGTGGGGCCCTTGGGATGCTTGAAGAAGGAGCACAAACTCTGTCCATGCCTTCTGCCCTTGTACATTTTATACAGGTTAGTGGGTCATCCACAGATTTTTCAGAATTGAGGATTAGCAGGGAGATTGCTGAAATAATTTATGAACTTGTTCTGTGGGTGTGTTAATAGCCCTGCAGTCAGTGACTGCCTTTGCAGGCTACCTCTGCCACCACCAGCTCCTGTGCACATCTGCCCCCATTTCTATTCCACTTCCACTGACGTCAGGGCTGCAATTTCCAGAGACGCCTTGCGGCTGTTTGGGTGAGCTAATGGAAAGAACCGATGTCAGGTACAAAGTCAGTCCTCGCACAGCTGATACTTGCTTTGACTTGAGTGGAGGACCCGGTGTTCCAGCTGACAGGTTTGTTTTCGATGGTGCTTTGATGAGAAGAGGATGTCAGCAAACACAAGCCCTCAGCAAGTCTGTGTGTGAGTGAATGTGCCTCCAGAAATGCCAGGACACACTGCAACGAGCTCATCTGCTCCCTTCCTTTGCCTTCAGGGCCCTGTTAAAACATCAGGATTTGTGAGGAAGAACAAGGTGTCAGCTGGTGGCTCTGCTGGTCACACTCTTCTCAGAGGGGAGATGAAAGTGCCGGTGCACTGCCAGATGTTTCTGTGATCTCGGTGAGGGAGGACGGTGACCAGTGATACTATGACACATTAGTGGAGGTCAACATGTCCCAGCACCTCCAGAAGATTTTTGCTAGCTGAGGAAGCTGGGCTACTCAATAGCCATTTAATTAATCTCTGAGCATGACACACAACCCATTTATTCTCCTTGCTGGTAACTCTACATGACGCAGCATGCCATGAGTTTGAGTCCCAGCAGATACACGTTCACATAATAAGGGAAAAATAATCCCCTCTGCTGCAAGGGTTGGTGGCAGAGACTCTGCCTTGTGCTGTGCAGGAGTCACACCAGAGCGCTGCAACGGTCTCTCTGGTTTCCACGGTCTGTGATTCATGTCTGGCAGCGTAAGAGTAATTTAAGCAGGGTCAGGAGGGTACACAGCAGATGCTGTTAGCCCTGATCTATCCTGGTGCTGGGGGACCTGGGTGAGGGGGACCCCAGCAGCAGCAGAGTCGGGGAGCGGTCCACCCTGCCCTGCCTTCAGCATGTGCCCGGCCACGGGCTGTGTGCTTTGGAGCACTTGCTCACTCCCTCTTGCACCATCACGTTGAAACCGATGAGGTTAACCATCATCCCTAAGGGGACACTGAGTGTCCTTTCAGGCATGTCCCAGTGCCCCTTCACAGGCTGTCTCCAAGGTTTTCAGACCACGAAGGGGTCTATCAGTTAACGCTGAATAGCCATAAAAGTAGCCAAACTTACAGTGAAAATGGAGTGGAAAAAGGTGTCAGGTCGGGCATTTACCAGTCAAAACACGCAGCAGAGGTCCACTGTGCAAACATAATTGTGTGTGTAGGACCGTGCGTCCATAGGGTGCAACGACAAAGTGGAAACAGCTTTGACAGTAAATGTAACATTGACCTGAAGAGAACTGTATTTTCTGTAAGAGAATGGAGGGAAGAGGTGTCCTGGAAATTCGTATTTTGTCCAATGGACTTCAGAGAAGCAACTGAAACAAAATGCTGTTTGGGGCAGAGGAAAGGTCCATACAGGCTCCACAAGAGCTGCAGCTTGGCCCAGGTGGGTGAACTGGCAGCTGCCGTTAATGAAGAGGCTTTGCTTTTGGATGATGAAAGAGGGATCAACTCTGATGAACAGGTCAGAGGAAAGTTTTGCAGGAAAGCTGTGATGAGTAAGAAGTATGCCTACACTTAATGGTTTTTTTTCAAAAGGAAAGGGTGTGCTATACAATCCCCAAACTTTGTTTTGTCAGCTGTTTTCAAAATACTTCATGTTCTTAAAGGTAATGTTCTCTGGGAGTTTACTGTAATGTGGGACAGCACACACTCATGCTGGTCACTGTCAGCTGGAGGAGCTTCTTAAGGGGTGATGCTGCAGGACTTGGCCTGACATGACTGCTGGGTGATTCAGCGACTCATTAGCTCCTGGCTGGTGCAGCCTTCCCATGAAGAGAGAGGCAACGTTAAATTCTTGACTGCTCGTCAGATTGGAAAGGTGGGATGATGTTTTCCTGTCCATGAAAGGATACAAAACTTTGTCTGCATCGTGGAGTCAGGGAATAATCCAGGTTGGAAGGGAGTCCTGGGGGACATCTACTCCAACCTCCTGCTCCAAACAGACCTGACTTTGAAGTTAGGTAAGTTCAGTGGTAGGTAATGCTTAAGGAATTTTCCAGTTGAGTTTTCAATATCTCCAGAGATGGAGAGTCCACCTGTTTCTGGGCCTCTGCTCCAGTGTCTCACCACTGTCATACTGAAATACTGTTTTCTTACATATCAGCTTCAATATCTATCTTCCTCTGATACACCTGGCTTGTAAGGATGCTGCTGCTTCTGTTTTTCATTAAAGAGTATGAGATTCTAGAGGGATTTGTGTTTTACCCTCAAGGATCCTTAAATAAAGTGAGGTTGTCTTTGATGTTGGTTTCCTCCAAACTGTACCATGATGAATACTTACTCTGAATTCTTATTAACTTCATGCCCTAGAAGAGGAATGAGACACACTATTTTAAAGTTTAAATATAGTTATTTAAAAAATAATGGTGAGTTTCTTTCTTAGTTCCTTCCGGGAAAGATAAAACCATGACTTGCTGTATGTAAGCATTGCCTGCCGTTTCTCTTGAGAACCAGACGTATGTAGGATCACAAACCAATACTTAATTTATATTCTGGCAGCTTGAACAGCCTCTGCAGCTGCTCTGTGATCGCCTGTTCTAGCTAGCAAGCCAAACCTCAGGCTGCATTATGTCTTAACAGGTACAAGCCAACGCAGGTGGCAAAGTGGAGCCCCTCTACATGAAAACTGGGTATCAAACAGAAGGAGATTCAGTTCCTGTAGGAGTCATTTGGAATTGTGCCCCTGTGTGGAAAGGGGCCGGGACACCCCCTTCCCCAGAAAGCAAGTTCACGACTGCTGTCCTCAGCGGGGAAGAGCAAACGCTTTCCTTCCCCTCTGTCAAAACCTGCAGATGAGCACAAAGGAAGGTGGGAACACGGCCCCGTTTCCACCACTGCAGATGAAGCATTCGAGAACGTGATCATGCCTTACTCCTACACAGAGTGCTGAAGGAAGAGACTGCTTTTGCTGTCTTGGCAGAGATCAGGTGAAAATCTCGTGTTTTGTCTGCAGCATCAATAAAGAGGAGTCAGATCCGGGCTACAGCTTGGTGCATGCCACCTGCCTCACCCAACATATGCTCTCAGAAGGAGTCATCCTCTTTTCCAAATCAGAGGGAATTTTAACAGGCAGAATGAAGCATTTGTCGAGAGTGGCTGCATTTAATCCACAAAATGCAGAGGTGTCTTTTGAAATCCATAGGCCTCTGGTCTCTGAAGCTTGGAGCTGACTCCATCCTGTGTGGGATTGACCTGGAGCTGTGGATGCTCTCCCCAGCCTGTCCTCCCCAGGTGCTCTGGTGTCCCCCAGACTTGAGTCAATCCCCTGATCCCCCGAGCCCACTGTGTGTCCCCCAAATGCACCCAATGAAACGAAGATCCAGCGTGGGCCAGTCTACTTTATCTAACTGACAATAGCCAGTAGGAATATAACACCGAAGATACTCCTTCCTGAGCAAATGAGCATCTGTAACTTAAGCAGAAGGTTTTTTTTCTCATCGCTTAGGAAAACAGTGATGAGATCCTGGACAGCCCTATTGCATTTTGAAGGCAGCTGGGTGAAGACAAAAGCAAGGCTTAGCCATCAGGTGGCACTCCAAGCATGCTGTTCAGCGGAGATGGCGCTCAAAACGCTCCTGGGCTGGAGGAAATTCCTTCAATTCAGTAATATGACATCAACTCCGTGATTCATTTCAGGTTAACGCCCTTTCTTTATTTCTGCAAAATTAATAATCCAGCTATATTTATTGCATTGCTTTAGAACATGGGAGTCTTAGCAAAAGTAGTACAGCAACTCCACGTTTTCTTAATGTTTCTTTATCTAAATAGTTAGTATGTGGCTTAATATTTTTGCTGAAGCAGAATAAGTCAACTATTTGCTCTCTGTAGTAAACTAGCATATCGTGGCATCTGTTCTGAATTTGTTTCTGTCTTTGTCTTAATCTCCTACCATCAAGCTGGTCTCAAAATAGGAACCTGAATTAATGGTCTCCAGGTTTTTCACATAAATCCTTTCTTAACCTTTTCAGCCATTTAATTGAATTTGCAGTCTCCGCTATTGTTCTGCCTGAGGTTTCGCTTGGGGAGAATTTCACTTGAGAGGTTTATTTTCAGGATTACATGTCTAGATAAAGCATAATATTTAAAATGCTTTTCCAGTTAGTTCCTTGGGGGTTTTTTTGCAGTAGAGTGTCTTCTACATTGATATACAAGCAGTAGTTTATTAGTGTGTTGTTTCTACATTGCAGCTTCTGTAGGAAAAATCGTAGTTATGGTAACCGAGGGGTGAAATTAAAGGACTCATGGTTAGCACCACAGAACAGCACTGCAGACTATAAACATCACTGTTCTGCTGCTTGAAGCCAGGATTTCGTAACTGACATCAATGGGAGACGGGGCTCTGTGTGCATGGGCAAGTACTGCTCACCCGCGGAAGAGAGCAGGGCTGAACGATTTTTGCACAAAACTCTCCCATCCCGCCCAGCGTATTTGTAAAACCTATGTTTTAACCGTTCTAACCAGCCCACCACTGAAAACAATTTAAGTTCTTCCTCCCGCATCATCTGACCCGGACGGTCGGTGTATTCCCTGCCATTCACAGCTCCCGTCCGCAGAGCCCTGAACAAAGCCGCGCTTGTTACCAGGAGAAGCATGAGCTCATCCATTGTAATCACCCGACCGCTCTAGCTGCCGCTCCTAAGGAGGTTTTTGTGGCGATTTCTGAATGCCTTCAGACAAGCCAGTGCTGGATAAACTTTGGCTGAATCTTCAGGGAGCAAAACCGAGTGGATTAAGTCCTCATATCTGCTGTAAGAATAGGTTTTCTGAATGCAGGGAAGCCCTGGTTATTCAGATAATACAGTTGTGTTTCGGCTCCCGATACAAGACCTGTTAGAGGCTTAGGGAAGCAAGGTCCCAGCGTAGTCTGCAGGCACCTGCACAGCCAGATGATCCTTTGATCCTGTGACATTCAGGGCTGGAGGGAAACAAAGGTGAGAAAATGAGAAATGCAAATGAGTAATTTTGAAAGTGCGAAGAAAAGGACTTGCTGAACCTTAAGCTTGCCAAAAATAGCAATGAAACAACTGCATTTTATGCAGATGAGTTCTAATCACATGTAAATTGCATTTTTTAAATTGGATTCACTGTAGCTTGCAGTTTAGATACCTGCTTGAGATCCAGGAAGGTCTGTAGTCTCTCCTCCAGCTGTGGATCCAAAGCATGAAACTTTGACAAAATGGGGCATGCTTCTGGCTCCTGAAAATCAAGCAACCGATGCCTGTTGTGTATTAACTACCCGAAAGGGCTTGAAAGATAAATGAAGGTGGCTGTCCTGTAGTCATTCACTGCCAAAACCAGAATTAACTGGCCAGGGGGGATTTTTCCCACTGCACACCTGGGTACAATGAAGCAGCTGTAACTCTGCCTCTGTACCATCTTTTCATTATCTCGTACGTTAAAGAACAGAATAACACCTGATTTTTTAGTATTGCGTAATCTAATTCAGTTATACAACCGAACTAAGGAAGAAATTTGGTGTTGAAGTTCAAGAAGAAGTTCAGGAGAGCTTCCCAGGTGTGCATGTGATTTGCTGTGAGACCTTGGGGGACTTGCTTTGCTCCTCTATACATCATTGTTCCCAACCATTAAAAATTAATGTGTCATTACATTCATGGCACCACAGTCCGCTAGTGACAGAGGAAGGACTGCTGCAGCTTGTTTAGGATTTCCTACATCTGACCTGTCTCAGCGGAGAGAAGTAAAAGGTGTGCACGCCATTATTTTCCCCTCTTTGTAATTAGTCTAGTAGTTTTAAAAACTTCCCTATAACTGAGATGAGCCTATAAAAAAAAGTGACAGATGCCAAGGACTTCACACTTTTCTGATATCAATTTCATAACATGAGCCTAACTTTGAATCTAAAAATTAGGATCTCAGAGTCTCCTCTTGATGTTGTGAGGGCAGTAAGCTCTTTACATAACGTGGGGAAAAGGCAGAGGTTTGCCAGGTGGCCGCAAACTCACTGGGGAGCAAAGCGTTCAGACCCTTCGCAGTTGTTTTCCTATCCTAACTCACCCCAAGTCATTTTTTCTATGGTTTCTCATGTAATGTAATTCTCATTTAATTTTTTTTTCCCCTGACCACACAGCTGTCTTTTATAACAAGCGCGGGTTTTATTCAGCTAATGCACTAATTATCACTGCCTTGAGAGAAAGCAGCAGTAGAATTGCAGATGAAATGGAAAATAGAGCTACAGCAAAAAGTACAGCAGGTTAAACCTAACTCATGACCTTTTAAGACTTGTGGGTTAGCTTTGTGCTACACATTGTGATAACGTGGAATTTCCTGGCTTTAGCAGAGAGATACTCAGATCTCTGCTCCAAAGCACAAAGCATTTACTGATAAAGAAAAAGGAAAATCTTCCTTGTCATATGGCAGGCCGGTAAGCAGTTTGTATTTTTCCCAATAAGATGCATGTATACATATTTGGCTGTCATTTTTTTTATGTTAAATTATATATTATATTAGTAACATGCAGTCAAGAACACCAAAATAATCAAATCTTGTAGTACCCAGGAAAGTAAATAATTGCTTGTAATATTATCAGCTTACAGGTGGCGTGGAGGAACAGAAGCACAGAGGGATTTCTGCGATTCGCCAGACGTCATGAAATGAAGGTCTGCCAGAGCCCAGATATATCCTCTCTGGCAGTCTCATGTTTTAATCCCTAGTCTGTTTTTCATTCCATTAAGATGAAATATGTTTCCCTAATCCACAATATTTAAGGTTTTTTTCAGGTAAGCCCTGAATCACTGGTATTCTCTGAAACTTCCACTGAAAAAAGCAAAGTGTGATCAACTAACACTCATGAATATTTTAGCTAATGTCGTTGTTTTTTTAATGTGGTAAATATTCTGGGGAAGAGCTGAGAGACAGCATCGTTTTGTGTTTTGCTGCTTTCAGGAATAACATTTTGCAGAGTCACAGAATTCAGGGCAAACGGCTCGTTGGTCCCGTCTGTTTACTAAAGCACCTCTCGGTGTGTAAAGATGGATCACAGAATCACAGAAAGTTCGGGGTTGGAAGGGACCTCTGTGGGTCATCTGGTCCAGCCCCCCTGCCGAAGCAGGGTCACCTACAGCAGGCTGCACAGGATCATCGCAGTACGTGTTTTTAAGTCGCTCACAACGCCCGTCTTGTGCGGAGAAATCTGCCGTTCCCTTCGCATTGCTGCTGCTGCCTGCGGGTCCCCGTGCAAGGTCGCTTATACCCCCTGCGTGTCACCAGCCACCGCTCGCTCGGTGATCTTCAAACCCCTTCCTTGCTGCCCTGCTTCTGAACGGAGGGTGCAAACAGCCAACAAAATTTTCCACAGAGATTCTATTCATGAAAATATTTTTGCATGAGCCGCTTTGCAGCCTGCGAGCTGCGGTTCTGAGTTCCCTGGGAAGAAAGCCTATTAAGGCGCCTTTCTGCGGGGATTGCCATAGCAACCCTCGCACAATGCCAGTGGCCCAGATTTCCTTCAGCCCCTTCTTTCTGAACTGACAGCAGTGATTTTAATGCTCCTTGAACCAAATATTTGCATGCGGAGACTGCTTTAGAGAGAGAAAAAAAATGCTTTTAATCAGGGCTGGTTGTTCTCTTTCCTTTCTTCCCGAGAAGAGAGCGGGGAAGGCTTTTAGCACAGCGTCCCTCTCAGCCCCCTTGAAGTTGCAGCTGGATAATGACCACAAAGCAGTCCCGGGTTGGGCAATTTCAATAGCATGCAGGGTTATCTTGCACAGGGGCTGCTGTTTTACAGGTATTTGCATCTTCAGGCTGGGAGATTGGGAGCACGGCATGGAAATAGAAATGAAGCTATCACAGAAGCAAGGCAAAGTCCCAGCTAAGCGTGAGAGCAGGACTGCGACTCAGGGTAGCAGTACTCTGTAAAATGGGGCACACTTCGCTGTTCATTTTAAGCATCCCAAAGAGGCCAATATCTGAATACTGCCAGGTCTGTAAGCTGTGGTAGGGTCCCCTGGTGACACTTGGCAGGGCATAATGCCATGGTCAGGGCTGGCTTATGCTGAAAGCTGGTGACATGGGAGATGGGAAAGCAAAGCCAACACCTGAGGATGGAGCTCGGAGCCAGCTCCCCGCATGGGTAAAGGCACTCGCCATCTGACCGCAGGCACACCGCACCCCGGCTGCCCAGAGCTGCCAGCAAGTCAACATATGGGCAGGCAGTCAGACGCAGCTCAGGCAGGAAAAGAAATAAAAATCAGCTGTGCTGACCTTTAAGGCAAGCACTCCCTGTTCAGGGTTGGTGGTGGGGTGCAGGGCTGCCACAGCCCCCAGGCACCCCCTTTCTCTTGCCACTGTCCCAGTCATCTCCCCTTTCCTCCTGCTTGCCCTTGGAGGGGGCTCCACATCTCATCGCCTGCAGGGCACCGAGAGGGTGATAGGGTGAGGATAGCCTCGGGAAGGTCCCTGGAGGGGGGACACTAGGTCAAATGTTTGGTGCATTCAGCTCCAGCATCCCCAGGTGCTGCACCAGCTGCAGAGAGCCCCTGGGGCACAAACCCCAGCACGTGCACCTTCTGCAAGGGGAAATAAATCAAAGCTATAGATGCACTGTCATGCATGCTAACGGCCAGACTCCAAGCCCTTCCTCACAACTGCTCATCGCATCTATTGGCAGCATTTCCCAGCTGCGTCCCTGTTTGCTGTAAGCATCTGGCCCTCAGCAAACATGTTACGGGTAGTGCTTAGGGCTTCTGTCTTAAAAGTCTGCAAACATTAGGAACAGAGGGAGCTCCTGAGCCAGTGAATCCAGCCCTGGGCTATCTCAGGTAACCATGACATGTTCCCTAACTAACCCTCCCAGCAGTTTCCAGCTGGAGGGATGAGCTGCCTGCGTCTGTCTGGGGAAGGGAAGGTTGAACCAACGTGCGTGGTGGGCAGCAGAGATCTGCAGGGTCTCATCCCCTCTCCAGCTGAGCCTGCCTTGGTCAGTAAACATGAGCAGTTACTGCTCAGAGAGATGTTGTGCCATTGAGCCAGGCAAATGGAGCATGGGTACAGAAGTGGCGATGAGTGGAAACATGCTTTAGGGGAGAAATAGAGGCCAATTCCTTGTCGCCTGCGTGAAACCTAAGAAGCTCTGGGAGCTACCCCAGGCTGAGGGAGCTGCACCCTCCCCGCGCCCAGGGTCTCGCTGCGGATGCTGCATTCACCTGCACCAGCCCTGCTGCGGTTCTGCTGTTCAGTGCTGGCATCCCTCTGCCCTGTCTCCCCTGCTGCCACTTTAGAGTGAGGATGCCAGGCCTCCCCAAAACTGTCCTTCTCTCTCCATAGCCACATCTGCACGTAAACCCTGCCCCAGCATGGGCAGCCGCCCTCCCCAGGGCTCGAGAGAAGTGATCTCCCTAAAACAGGAGCCTGCGGAGAGGTTTGCAGCAGCGGAGGTGATGCAGCAGATTCTCACGAGCTGTAAGTGTATTTGTATCCCTACCCCATCTGCTTGTGGCGAAAACCCCTTACTAATGCCGTGGACGGGAAGGAAACCATGTCTACATTTATCTGCACTTTTTTTCAGCCAGTGGCTTGACGATCTGCACGAGCTGTTTCCCCCCAGTAATTCTCCGTGAGCTGCTTCAGCACTGGGGGGGGTGGGAGAAGAAATGAAAGGGTCCCTTGCTGGTGTTGCCACCCCACGCTGCGAGCGGGCACGCTGTGGGGCCAGGGACTGGGCATCCCCCCACGGCCCCACTGCCCGGGCAGCCCTTTTGGCAGCAGCCGAGGGCAGCAGCAGAGGTGGGAGAAGGAGGGGATGGGACCGTCTGGGAGGATTCTTGTGTTCTCAGAGCAGATGCTCGCAAGGTTTTTGTTAAATTTCCCTCATATATCTGTCGCTACTTCTGCCCATCACAACAAAGGGATGAACTATAAACTCTATCTTATCATTTCTTAGCAAAAAAAAAAAGCCCTGTTGGGTTTTATGTAGTATAAATATAACCTTCCTCCCATTCAGAAAGATAACAGCCTATACAAAATGAATTTTTACAGGATGATTTGCCACTGCGGAAGCCGGGCTGGGTCCCAGTTTGACCACTCGCATTGCCTCTGCACTCGCACAGAGCTGGAGGCACCGCACAGCCAGAGCTCCCGGAGAGGCTGCTTCACTGCTCTCGCTCAGCAGCTCTCAAAGGCAGAACAGCACAAATATTTGTGTGTGAAAAAGAAAATAAATCATGCATTTTGCTGGAGGACTGGCAGCATTTGTTTTACCATGCTATGCCTGCAAATGTTTGTAAACACTGCATGAATTTGCCATACTACAGCAAAGACTAGAATTCATTGCTTCAAAGCCCGTGCTGAAGCTTGAAGCAACTCTTTTTTGCTGAGGTCTTTGAGGACCCTTCATACTCTAGAAAGTATGGTTTGGGCGTGTGAGTCTGCCTGTGTTTTTGTGCTGGATGTGCCACAGCTAAGGGCAATTGCAGGAGACGTGGCCTGCTGGAGACATCTCATTCCACCTAGTGACACACAAATGCCAACTCACTAGAAAATACAAATTTCTGTGATTGCTCTTCTCAGGTAAGAGGTGGGTTAGAAATTCAAGGAGCTGGTGAGAGTCCTCATGAAGCTGGCAGAAGACAGGCCAAGCGCTGCAGCTTTCCCACTGCAACAAGTTATAAATCTCGAGGTTTATGATCCAAGGCTGCAGAAGACAACCCTTGAAATGCCATAATACTGGGCTGCCTGTCCCACTGGTGCTGCGGGGTTTCCTCCGTGAGCTCCCTCCACCTGCACACTGCCACGCTCCTTCCTGCTCCCACGCGTGCCGGAAGGACCGCATCTCTCAGCCATCGCCAGGGTTGAGGAAAGATGGAAAAAACCCAGAAGATCAGGGAGTCAGCTCCATGGATATGTGAAAAAACTAACTGTTGCACATTGCTAACCCTTTGCACATTGGAGGGGAGATAATGGGCCCCCTTGCTCAGGCAGCCCTTTCGTAGGACGTGGTGCTTCACAACTTGGAGCAGGCATGCCTTGGAGCCTTCCCCAAACCTCTCTCGAGCTGGTGTTCGCCTGCCGGAGAAGGTGCTGAGCTCATCCTCTGCTTGGAATACTCCTGGCAGCTTGCAGGAGCATGCCATGTCTCCTCCGCCAGGCCCTTGCCCTCTCCAAATGGCAGCAGAGGAACCACGAGGCTCAGCAGGGCAAAGTCTCCCAGAAACACTGAGCATCTCCTTTTCGTAGTCCAGCCATCCCAGCTGGAGAACCAAGGACTGGCGCTAAGATGTCAGTCAGCTTCTGGACTGGCACTGTAACCTGTAGGATGGTAGACCCTCATAAATACTGTTGGCCACAGCTGCGAGGGCCTCTCTGTCGTAGAGGCTCACACTGGTATTTCTTTTTATTGTGGAATAAAGCTGAAGATTCTAGGAGCCTGAGTCATATGGGTGTGTAACGTTACAGACAGTTTTTATGTGACTGAGCCTTTTGGCAAGAAACGAACTTCAATTGCTTGCTTGACCCAACTCAACTGTACCTGGGATGCAGTTTGCCAGATAATCCTGGCGCTGCGCTAATCCTCCACATTAAAGTCAAAGCTCAACCTGCAGCTCCTGCCCACCTCTCATCTCCCTCATTTATGACACATATAAGCCATGAGATTATTCATTTTGTCTAAATCTCTCATGTATTTAAAAGGTGCAACGTATTTGCAATCAGATGGTCAGGTGGGCCCTGGCTTTACTTATAGGCTGGGGGTCTCCCTCCTCTGCCTCACATGGAAATTTTCTTTTACTGTCACGTCTGTCCCTACATATTTTATCTTTCTCTTTCAAGATGGCAAAGCCTAACTCCACTCCTTGTTTGGGTTTTTGTTTGTTTGTCATGGATACTGGAAAACAGGCAGGGGGTCTCTGTGTGACTTCTTGTTAGCCTTTAACAAAGTACTCCATGTTTTATGCCCCAGTTTTTTCTACCGACACTGACTAGTGAAGCCTGCCTTAGTACTCCCAGCTGTTTTGGCTGGTTGATCTGTGAATGCTTATAGAGAAGTGATGGAAGACGAGAGATAAATATATATGTATTCCCTTATTGAGACCTGCAGCATTTTGTCTGATTTCCCCAACAGAGGCATCTCCTTTGTATACAGCTCTCGTGTCCCGCCTGCATCCAGGACAGACCTGATCCAAGCATACAGTGTGATTTCTGTCCTGTTGGAGCACGTTCCCAGCAAAAACCCTACATGAATCACATCACCCTCCCAAACCCCCTGCCTGCTGCCAAGAGGCCTGGCTCCACGAGAAGGAAGAAGAACCTTTTTGATGGTGGAGTCCTGTCTGCCACGCGTTTGTCAGAGCCTCTTCAGGCAGCGCTCATCAGGCTGTGCTGCCTGATTTGCAGCAAGGCTTGCTTTGCCGTAGGAGATGCGTGGTAATGAATTCCCATTGGGTCAACTTCATCTGCAGCAGAAAACCAGACAGATGGGACCTGAGGGAAGCATTTCCATAATGAAGCAGAGAGGCAGAGTACCTCTCCCGGTGACAGGAGCTCGCTTGTATTAATAACGTTCTTAAATAACAAGAACTTTTCATAATCTGTTCTTGCCAGCTACACTTCTCAGAAGTCCCTTCATTCACTTTTACTGCTTCCCCTTTGATGCACTTGAGCTTTCTTACAACCCCATTCACAGATTTTTATTGTATTTCAGCCCTTTATGGACTCATTCATTGATTTGCTGCAACTCCAGCAGGGCTGTTCATGGTGCAGACGTGTAGTTATCAATCATGTATATCAGAGATACCTGTTGTAGATGTTGAGCTTGGCCCGCTCTGTTAAACTCAGGGTGTTCTTTTTTTCCTGTCTGAGATGAATGGACACAAAAAAGACACACGTGGGGTGCAGGGCAGGGAACCAGAAGCAGGCAAGAGTGGGAGGAACACGCAAGTGGTTTACATGGAAATAACTTTCAAATGGATCATTTTCTGCCATTTGAAATCCAAAGAATAATGCACAACAGGAAATGTCTTTACTCCAGTAACACTCCTGGGCCACCCACTGTCAGAAGTCTTCAGTGTGTCACGTCCTTCTATGTGGGTGCATGGTGTACCTGAAATGGTAATGTCCTAGTCCCCATTTTTCCAGTGACAAACCACACCGTTGGGGCAAGACACTTGGCCTCTCATGTTTTTAAGAATGAGGGGGATCTGTGTAAATCACGTCACTACCTAGGGCTAGAGTTAGCCTGTGTTAATCTCCACCCCGAAGTAATCCAAACCACCGGAGGAGTCAGATGCTGGCTCAGCCATTAGCCTTGTTTTGTGTTTTTATGCATTTTTCTGCTGCAGCTTCTTTGGAGACTCATGAAACTTTTACAGAACACAAGAGTGACAATGAAGACTCTGGCTTGTTCATTGTGCTGCTGGCTGCAAAGAGTTAGAAGTGACAAGTTAGATAAGACTGACTCGAAAATCAGAAGTCATAAACTAATATCTGTTTTTTTCATTTGTTCGCCTCCTCCATTTGAAGCCTCCGTCTACAGCCAGGAGCACATTTTCGTTTTTTTCAGCCAAAAGAGTGCAGTTAAAAAGGGAAAAAGAGGGAAGGAATAATTTTTTTAGGAAGTAAGACCTGCAGAAAAGTAGCAACTAACTGTGAGTGCTGATAAAACCAAAGAAGGTGGCAATGCTGCATTAAATACGGTTTTGGAATTTAATTTTAAACCCTGTCTCATTCCTTGTCTGATGCCTTTAGCTGATTTTGAGCACAAGCTATCTCTGCTGTTGCTAAGCCCTCCAGAAGAGAAACTCATGTTTCTAAGGGCCATTACAGTTGACACAGAAGGACTTCAGCTGAAGACTAATCTGATGTGAAGGTTGGGTCTGGAGGACACCCTGGTGCATATTGCCGTGCCCCTGGCTGCTAGGTCAGAGCAAATTTGGTGGAGCTCAGTGCCGAGTATAAGGGTTGCAATTGTGCTGGTGTGCTGGGTGGTGAGAGACAGCCTGTTCCTACGGGCATGGGGGAGGGATGAGAGGTGGAGGGGGCTGGGGGGGAGAGCTTCATTTGCCGCTGCTCCCAGGGCTCTTAATTGCAGCAGCACACATGGTGATAAGCTGCTGAATTGCTTTTCACTGGCTGGGAAACCCACCATGTGAAAAAATTTGGTATGTAATTGTCTGTTTGCATAGCTCGCTGCCTGACCCTCCAGTCTGCACACAGGACTGGGGAAAAAAAGGCAAATATTATTGCGACTCCAAGAGCCACTGACTGAAGCATCGTCCTGGCTGGTCGAGAGAGATGGAAGAATCAGGTGGTGGAAGTTAGCTCACTTTGGACACGTTGCACGCTTCATTTCTCCTCCTTCCGCGCCATAACCTCTGTGCCGAAGCGTTTTCCCAGCTGCAGGCATACGGCAGGGCTGTACGGAGCTCGGACTGGAGAGCACAAGCGTTAGTGACTGCATGTGGGGACAACTTCCCTTGGTTTTTATGGTTCCCAGGCCCAATTCTTGAGCACTGAGTAATTGTGGGGAACCTGTAGTTTGCTTATTTATTTATCTAGCTCTTCCTGTGACTTCCAAGGAACGGTTTCCTTGTCCTTATGCTAATTCTAGCCCTGCTGAATAAAGAGGCTTTTTTTCCCCATCCCGTCCTGTGAGAGGTCATCTTTATTCAAGAGCCATGAATGATGTGCGTGGGGTACTAATCGCCCACAAAGAGCCTGTCCGGAGCCAGCCAAGCGTACAGCTGGCCTTTTGTTTACAGAGATGGAGAGGGAACCTAAAAAGTGCTCCTGCTCCAGGGACAATAGCAGCGGCTTGCGAGATGCCTGAGATTTGGCAGGACCCCTCTTTCCTGGCGCTAAAGGGCCTTTATTAAACATAAATCATGTCAGCTGCTACTGCAGCCCTTTCTCAGATTATAAAAGATTCCCCTTTGCTGCTGAAGTGACACGATGGAAAGGAACTGCTCTGAAATACCCCAAAGACTGGAGTGATGGACCAGGTTGGGGACAAATGACACTTCTGACTGTTTAATAGTCGCACTCTTCTGTCACTGTTACAAAGGTGTTTGCAGCTGGGTTCATTTTTTAAGCTGGCTGGTGATTCAATGTGCTTTATTGATTTTGTGTTGGCTTGAAATGTCAGGAGGTCACGAGGACAGATTTTATACCTGTGAGTTGTGAAGTATAACATAAAGCCCTACAAGCCCTAGGATAAATATGTTGCCAGCACTGATATCACTGGAAAAGGATGATGCCTTAGGCACAGAGAAAATAACTAAGTGGAGAGCAGCTCTGCGAAGAGTGGAGTGCCTCTGTTAAGGGAATTATTATTAGAGTTTCCTATTCAGTAGTATACAACCCGACTACAGCATTTCCCTGGGCTGGGGAGCAAACGTTCTTTCTTCTTCCCCTTGTAAATAAATGGGCAGTCTGAGTATAAGGGACAAAATTGCTCATGGAAAACATGTTGCTTCGAGTACTGCTATCGGCAAATCTCGTCCCTCACTGGCAGCGGGTGTTTCTGTGCAAGGAGCAGGCCAGAGGTGTCACTGGGAGCATGAGACGTGGCAGTCACGGGAGCTTCAGGCAAGATGAGGATGTGTCAGGAGGAGTTTGATGTCCTTCTGGCATTCTGGGCTGTGTCTGGAGCTAACAAGGGAATGACTTAAAGATCTTACTTGTAGGACTCCTTTCAGGCTATAACTGGCTGGACTCCTCTTCTGCATCTTGTATACTGAGTTACCAGCCAAATCAGAGCAGTTACCAGCTACGCACTCTGTTTATTAATATTTGTATCCACCTGTTGTTTAAAATTGCACCTTAACAGTAGCGATAGCTGATTCGGACCGTGCCTTGCCCATCCCTCTTTACCTCCTGCTGGCGCTGACCTCTGTTTCCCTTGAGTTGATACACCTGACTGTCCAGCTGTCTTGCGTGCTGGCAGACAGCTGTCACAAGGAACATATTCCTCTCCCACAAGCATCCCTGCCTGCCTCTGTGCTCTGTCTGCTTCGGTGTCTCGCAAACTCTTGCAGACCAGGCGCGGCAGGGATGAACAGCCATGAGCTCGGTCCATGCATTTGCATTACACACCAGAGCAGGTCATTTCAGTAGGTGGCATTAATCCTATAATTCAGCATTGGTGCAATGCTCCGTGACGTTTCTGGTCATTGCCTTCGTGGAGTTTGGGGAAGCATATTAGTGGCTTTCATCGGTGAGGTCCTGCTGTCACTGGGTAACAAGCAGAGCCCATTTCTGTGTAACTAGCAGAGCTCCTGTTTCGTGTTTCCAACATATTCTGCAGCTGGTGACAAGGATCCCCACCGATCTCCCAAGGATTTGTAAATAACTGAGCCCACAGCTCTATGCGTCACGGCACAGCTCCTCTCTGCAAAACAAGTTGTTGCTCCAAACCGCCCCTCATCACCAAATCTAAGGTCCCGCTGCGGCTTCAGTTACGCGTGTGCAGGCTGCTCTGCGCTTTCCACACAGGACTCCCGGGTTCAGCTCCTTTGATTTTTCCCTTTATGGATCTATCAGGCTGGCCTTAGGTCCGATTTGGTTCTGCCATATTTTGGCACAAGTTCTTGAAGTCAGTGAAGAGTTGCTAGTTTGCACCAGCAGTAACTTTGGCCCAGGATCTGCAACAATTTATTCCCGTTTAGAAAGAAAATAAAGCAGCGTTGTCTCCATACCACTGGGACAGTCACAGAGAGGATGCAAAGTCCAGTGGCTTGGTTTGCCTTACCCGGCGGCTGGAGCTCTTAGTATTTAATATTTGCCTTGTGAAGATCTTGGTGACACTGCACCCAAATAAGGGTTACTCAGAAAGACACATTTTTCCTGGTGTTAGTAATGTGCTGGAAAAAAGGCTAATGGAGTGTTAGTAACCCAGAGAGTTGTCATCACATTGCTGTCTTCGCAAAACTCATCTGTATGAAATGCTCACTATCTTTTTTACAGATGTCGTTAAACTTCAGGTTTCTCCTCAATAATGTATCTCAACACACCGAGATATATATATATATCCCTATTTATATCTCAATGCATATCTCGTGCAAAATATGTAGAGCTGAAGTATCAAAGCTTAGTGTACTTGAGTGAAACTTTGTGTATCAGTGCTTACTGGAGGTGACACAATGAAAGGCAGAGAGAAAAAGAGGTGTTAAAAACTTTGGATCTTCAGATTTATTATTTCTGATTTGCTGCAGGCCGGAATAAAATGCGCAATAGCATAGGATAATCATGCCATGTGGTCTCTTTTCATTGAGAAGCTTTAAACTGTTTAAAATGGTCTTTTTTCTTTAAAATAGTTTTTCAGCTGCTAGAATGCGCTGACACAAGTTTCAAATGTATTTCACTCGCTCATTAAACAGAAGAAGAAGGACAACAAATGTCAAAGTGAAAATGTGCAGAGGATGGGGAGATGATTCAGCCTCTCTGGTAGCTATTTGCCATGGCAATTTGCTTTATAAGTTGCAGATGTGACTTTTAGCAAAGCGGGATCATTTTAGAGTGTTTCTCCACCGTGCCTTAGAGTTTCCCTCAGTTGAGAAACTTTGCTAGGGCTGAACACATAACTTGTGCCTAGTTATACGAATGAGAAGGCAGATTCTCACAGTTTCTGTGCACCAAATTCAGCTGAAGTGTGGCCACTTGCTCCCCCAACCCATGGTCGTCGATATTCAGTACTCGCCCTGGAAATGCTGGAGTTACTGGAAGGATAGGAGACTCGGCAGATCTTCACCGAGGTCCCACCTGACAGCGCAGATATCTGTGAGTGTCAGCTCTTGTTCCTTCACACCCACGCAGGACCGCTGAACTCTTCTCGCATGAGTCACAGCCTCAGGAGCTGGCCTGTAGCGCTGACGCTTTGCCGGGGTGGTCTGGCTCTGTGCTTCCCAAGCAAGCTCTTGGAAATTTAGTACTATGTCTAATTTCCAATGGTAGCCACAGCTTTTTGGATGTGAATACCCGAGACGTGCTCTCAGAGAGTGCATGGGCTAGTAGAGCACAGGTGCTCCTAGAAAGCACGTGAGTCTTGGGTGGACTAGGTTCACTGTCTGCTTTTTGGGGAGGGATTGACGTTGACTGTACGTACCGTGCTGAAACAGCAAAGCATCGGCATTTCTGAGATAGACATTTCTGAGACAGACTCAGATACACATAGCTGCAGCTATCCAGTCATTGACTAATAAAAGCTTAATATTGCAAGAAAGTGATCGCATGTAAATAAATGTTACGTCCCTGGTATGTCCTTGCTGAACAGGCGTGTATCCATAGGGGTGCGTGGCTTCTGGCAGTGCCCTAAAAGGTGCTGGGGAACTGTGAAGGTTTCACTACCTATTTTTTTCAGCTCTTATTGCACCATAGGTTGTATGTTCAGATGCCTGAAATTTGTGCCACTGGTACCTCATACCAGTGAAAATCAGATCTGATTCTTGGTCTGCTAGTACAGCACATCCCCATCTCTAGGTAAAGAATATAAACTAACTACCCAAAGCCTGCCCTTTAATCTGTACTTAGGTAAAATTCCTGCACTGTATTCTTCCATTGTCTCCTGAAATGCTCCTGATGACTGGGTCTTTTCTGCATCCATAGAGCTATAGCCCCAGAAAAGCCAAATTCTGGGCCCCAAATGATCTGGACTTGCATACCTACAGGGAAATGTGCTCCTATTGATTGTTTTTTTCCACTGAACAGATAGAAAGCTCTGTTAACCCTGGCAAACTTCTTGAACCATTTTCCCAGCCCAAGTAGCACATGCTTGTTTGACACTTCTGCAAAAAGGGGGATCTGAATGTGAAATCCTCATTTCTTTAGTGGAATCATTCACACACAGGAGCTTCCAGATGGCTGTGCTCTCCCGGGCCAGCCCATTGCAGTCAGCAGAGGAGGTGGCACGCGACACGCTGGCAACCATGGGCTTGCTGCTGCGAGGGTCAAAAGAGGCAAATCCCACCTCCTCTTGGCTACACCAGAAGGCTGTGCTGCCATTCAGTGTGACCTGGACAGGCTGGAAAGTTGGGCAGAGAGGAACCTGATGAAATTCAACAAGGGCAAGTGCAGGGTCCTGCACCTGGGGAGGAACAACCCCATGCATCAGTACAGGCTTGGGGCGGACC
>Ga0065711_1004604_pt1 | contig 22964 bp, 12 predicted proteins | sample Hoacrofraction12_FD_59098 | JGI IMG/M metagenome (GOLD analysis project Ga0065711, IMG submission 59098) | Hoatzin crop microbial communities from Cojedes, Venezuela - Epithelial fraction 12 v2 (version 2) | ecosystem: Host-associated > Birds > Digestive system > Esophagus > Crop | place... | reverse complement strand
GTAGCTCTTCATCTTTCTTGAAGTGGGGAGCCCAGAACTGGACAGAGTACTCCAGATGAGGCCTCACCAGGGCAGTGTAGAGGGGAAGGAGAACCTCCCTCGTCCTGCTGGCCACACTCTTCTTGATGCATCCCAGGATTCTATTGGGCTTCTTGGCAGCCAGGGCACACTGCTGGCTCATGGTTAACCTGTCGTCCACCAGGACACCCAGGTCTCCCTCCGCAGAGTTGCTCTCCAGCAGGTCTGGCCCAAGCTTGTATGGGTGCATGGGATTGTTGAAATATTCTTGTTTGCAGTATAGAATTATATCATTTTTTGCAACACCCACCTTATTTATACTTAAAAATCAGTAACAAACTAAGTATTTCTGAAAATTAGGCAATGATTTAAGAACTTTTTTTAAGCTGTCCCATTTGAAAATATTGCCCATACAGCTAATTATAAGAGAAAATTTTCAATGCCTTAGCTGAGTAAAATATTGAAGCACTAAAATGCAATTTGTAAAATGGATGGCAAATCATTACATGTATAAAATTTACTTGCATTTGGAATAATTTTAAGTAATATTTACTTGACAATATGATTTTAAATGTAAACTGAAACCAGCCAGTTCCATCTAATCTTTGCTGTCTTTTTGGTTTCACTATGACTTATTTCCCTGAAACTTTCTAACATTTTGAAGTCATAAAAGGAAATAAAGATTTATTTCAATAATGGGATATCTTCATATTCATGCAAATAGTGTTTATGTTTCTGATTGCCAGTATAAACTGTATCAGCATTAAAGTGACCAGGATATATATTTTGGAAGATGGTTACTATTGCTGCAACTTTTTTCACTTCCATTATGGAAACTTATAAATGTCATTAAGAGGGCTTTTTGTTATGGATTCAGTTAATTCTCAGTCTGGATAAAATGTTGCAGCTTTACACATAGCAGTACACTTGATATAGTTGCAGAACTGATATAAGTTAATGTAATTCTTTGTGTGCAAGACCCTTGGTGCTGACCTCAGAGACATCAAATTCTGCCTTTGGCAACACTCATACAAAGCAGGAGTAGGTCCATTGATTTCAATTACTCAGTATTTACAGTGAGATGTAACTGAGAATATAATTTGTCCTATACAACTAAATTTAACCTTGACACTAACACCCACAGTCCCTATTTGCTTAGATGAAATGGTTAGGGAATTCAAGATCATACTGGTAAGTGGAGAACAGTGATATCCTGAAAGGGTAGAAGTTAGAAAAAGTAGTTAAATGGACAGTTTAAATTAGAGAAATCTCAATTTCATCTTCCCTCCTGTCCCTGAAAAATCTTCTGTTTTTGATTTTCCTCGTCTCTTGCCAGAAGTAGCTGTATTTAGAGTCACCCTTTTGGGTGACTGCAGTGCAGTATTAGTCTTAATTTTGTCTCAGTGAAGAATTGTTCTAAATCATGTTCTTACAAGTCCAGTTTCTGCTACCTAACTCCATGAAAACAGAAGAGTTAGACCTATAGTCTCTTAGGAGACACTGAAAGTTCATCTAAGCCAGAAACCAGTTATTCTTTACATTGGGTTTTGGTATTTATAGTGAACAATGGCTAATCTAAACCTTAAATTATGTCTAGAAAAATGGGATTACGAAGTGATGGTTAAAATGCAGCTTGAGGGATACACGTGATGTATAGTGTAAGAAACACAACTGATGCTTCTTCCATTTAGTTATGTGGACTGAAAAGAAGTATTTATAAGTTTTTTATATCTAATGAGACTATAATAACTAGTCTTATAAAATATTAAATTTTTTCCAGGAAAAAAATCCACATCTTTGCTTATGCGTGTGAAGAAACAAGAAGTTCATGGTGCTGTATAAATAATTATATTGGATGTTCCTTGAGCATCAACCTTGATTGTTTCAGTTGACTAAAACTGAAAGTTGATTTTGAAGTCTACAGCACTCTCCATAGAAATTATTTTTAAGCTCCTTGCTTTCAAAATACATTTTATTCTCTCTTTCATAAATAACAATTCCTTGTGATATGGATATAATGATGTTTGCTAAAATTTCCTGTGGGTGGTAAATATTTTCCCATTTTCTGTAGCTGTCATTAAACTATACTCCCTGTCCAGAAAATAACAAAAAATGATAGCACAAAGTAGATATTTGGGTCATCACAATTAAATTTTATACAAATAGCAAAAAGAAAACTTAAAAGAAAATTGATTCCTTTCCTCTGCAGAGACATGTTCCTCCACAGTTTCCTAAGGATGGGCATCTTTAATCTTTAAAATCAGACACTGTGCTGAAACTATGTCCAAGAATAAAAATATTTTTGTACAGTAAATAAGTTTTGCAAAACTGAGTATTGCAGCTGTCATACTCATCATGAAAACCTCAGCATGAAAAGTTATTTTCTTCTCTGACATTAAGACCACACTTGCATGAACACACATCCTTCTGGTTGGGAGATATGAAAGCATGCTGGACAAGTTGCGGGTTTTTTTTTTGCTTCTCCCTCATGCACAGAGGAATAACCTCTTCCCAGTATAAGCCTATCACTGACTGTTTATTTCATAACCAATAACGTATTTAGCTTCGTAATAATTGCCCTGAAAGTAAAACCAGCATAAGTTTCTAAAGATAGAGAGATGTCAGAAGGTACAGGTGTGCGTTTAGTGATAATTTCAATGGTACATAAACAACTCAGTTACAGCTCTATCTGCCTTAGGAGATGCCTAGCCCTCAGTTCAAAGGTTTTTAACTTTCATGTAGAACATAACAAGCAATTGGTAGAAAACTGACATTTAATTCTTAGTTTCTGTCTGAATTAACTGTTTTTTACTCAAGGGCCGTGATATCATAATCATTGAGCTCTTTCTCTTATTTGCATGTGGTTCTGATAAGCATTTTTGTTTGTATTAATGTTGAAGTCCCTGTTATACGGATACAGAAGTGCTTCCAGTTTTAGAGCCAGGTATTTAATCTTGAAGAAATACATTCTGTATACCCTGATGTTGTGAATTTTGGCCTTATAAAAGCATGTTAAATTAAGATTAATTAAATTCACGCTTTTATATTTACCCCGTCACTTAGAGGTTTAAAATAATCCCTTCTGCCTCCCTCAGATTTTGCCATCTCTGCATGTCTGTTGTGAGCAAGATACAGTGAACAAAATTCCTAACATTTTTCAGGCTTCCTGAATCAGGAGGTGTTGAAAATTCAGAACAAAAAATTGGTACAGGACATCAGAGGACATTAGATTGCTTTCTTATATGGATAATCCTGCTAGTAGGATGTTGTTTTCAGGACTGAATGAAGAGAACGGGCAGAATTTATTACTTTTCTAGTTTATAGGTGATACATTGATAATAATTAGCTGGTACCATATACATATCTGTACTAACTTCATCATTATTTACTTTGTAAGTTTTACCAGCTAGACTTGGGGATGAAATATGAGACTGGCTTATATTGCATTGATTTCATCCTCTGTGTGAAGTAACACAATATCAGGACTCCAATAGTCAGTCATTGCTCCCAATGCAAATCACGAAGTAAATTAATTCTGGATGTGCTCACTAGTCCTCCAAACTAACTGAATTTTAATGGGACATGAAAACGAGCATATTAGAACAGAGTAGACTTTTGGCCCACCACTGAACCTGGGAAGTAACAAAATCCCAAGATGACACCTGAAAAACAGTACTGCAGGCATGTACAGATAAGGTGGAAAAGATTTTCCTTCCAAATTGCATAGCAATGCTACAAACTAAGCAATATTTTCCTTATTCATCCACAAGGCCAATGATTAGAGGTAAGTAGCCTTCACGCTACTGCTCAATCTGCAGATACCATTACAAAGAATTTTCCCGTGAGTATCTACTAAATACACGAGGGACAGATCTATTGCACACAAAGTCTTGAAGAATTCTACAGTTTAGGCTTTTAATTACTGGAGAGTTAAAATAGGACGATGTCAGTGGGGAAGGAATACATTGTTCAAAAAAAACTACACCGCAAGATACCTTTGTTTCTCTTTAATAACCAGAGAATTTGTCAGTTAATTTTTTCAACTGCTATGGCAATTTATGTCTCACTGTGACAAAAATTCAGAACAACACTCCACTGCTGAGATATTTTCCCCACTGATTTTAATGCCCACCCTCATCAAGTGCTTACTTACTATAATCACACGGAAGGAAGAACTGTTTTATAAACTGTGGAAAATAGTGTGTCTCTAATGTACGTAGTCAGGGACTGTGAGACACAGATGTTCCACTCCTTACATTGCAGTGTACTGACAGCATATGCTGGGTATAGGCAAGGAAAATTAATCTGAATTAGACAAAGAATTAAAAAAATTTGCTATACACTTATTGACACCAGCTTCTTGATGGATTTCAATGGCATAGATGTTTTCAACATAAAGCAATGCTTTCACCCAAAGTAATTTGGACTATTAGAGACAGAAAATCAGAATGAAAGTAGAAAAGTAGGAGAAAATTTGCACTTTTAAATCATTTCAGTTTGTCATTGGTATACTTAAAAGAAAACTTATCAGTTTGGCAGTAGCTAGCAACAGAAGTGCTTACTAGGGAAGGTGATTATGGTGATCCATTAAAAGAACTGAAACATTTTGTAAAACAAATACAATGAGCTATTACTGTTATATATGATGCATTTTGTTCCCATACCTTCCTTAAGGATTTTTTTTTTCCAACCAACACAGGTTCTTTCTGTTGAGAGATTTTTGAAACCAGCTTTTCACAATATTAAAAGCAGTGAGTTCACATATATTACATCTTTTCTGAATGTCTGTCTTAATGTTTAAATTGGGTGTCCCCCAAGAAAAAAAAAGGGAAATAAAATCCATTGAGTACTATTAAACACAAAGGGATACATCTGAAATTCATAAATTCTCAAGGAATTTGATTGTAGAATACACCAAGGAAGTTTCACTGCATGATCATCTTGTTTCATATTCTTCTCCAAGAATTCCATTTATTGACTAGCATAGCACGCAAGAGGTAGGCCAGTCTAAATTTTAGTGTGCTTCATTATTAGGGCTGTAATAGCAATGTGAGGAAAACAACACTTTTTAACTAATGTTTATGACTTCCAAACAACAAAAAACATAGGTGTAATGCGATTCATGCCCCAGGATATATTTACGGTGGTAAAGAAAACCTGCATTATTTTCTCTTGATTAAAAAAAAAAGCTGATATGAAACATAAATTATCACTTTATAAGAAAATAGTTACTGCAAAAACATAAATTGTTGTAAAGGAAACCATTCAAGGCCCATTAAAGAAACTAACTCCTGTTTGCCCAATGTACATCTGAAAGGATATTTATGTGAACTTGTTATGTAAACTATTTGCTTTTGAAATATATGTAGTTATTAAATCACTAGCTGCAGAGGATTGATAAATCTAGGAAGGATGGTTGGTAGCCATGTTGTCTTCTGTGCTGAAATTGGTGAAAACCTGATATTACTGCATTTAATCCTTCTTAGGTGATTTCCTTCTGTTCTTCAGCAAAGATTGTGATGTACAAGCATGCTGATAAAATAAAACTCTATGTGTTTTCTTATGTTTTGTTTGTGAGAAGAGGTGAATGCATGTGAACTGATGTCTAGACACTTGTATTTTTTTGTGTTCTCTGGTACTACAACTTGACAGAGCTAATGAAGACAAGTAGTTTCATTCAACAGCTCTGCGTGTGTTAGGTTTTTTTTTAAATCATTTGCTGCTCTTCATGGTCTTGTTTTGCATTAGAATGCCTGGGAAAATACTATATGCATAGTGTTATTTCCTTCACATTCTTTATTCTGTTAACAAGGTTCCCGTTTCTTCTTACGCTTTCTTCTTCACAGTTTTGGTGGCTTATATTGGAGGGAAGATAACAAGTAACTAGCTACTAGCATGAATAAAAAAAATGAAAACAATCGTCTGATACCTGCTGAGCTATCCATACTACTCTTTAACTCTTTAATTTAATGTTGAGTTTGGTTTGGGGTTACATACTGATAACCAGTTTTCAAAGGGTTTTTTGCTTTATTTTGTGCCTTTGTGTTTCATGAGGTTTTGTAACGTTAGGAATTAAAGCATAAATCAGAAATCTGTGTAAGAGGATTTTCTCTCTTAAAACATTGAGATACAATAAAGACTTCAAGCAACCTTCATGAGATAAATAGCTTCTTTCCTAATATAAAATGTTAGCAAAACCAACTATTTTTTATAGTTCTAAAAGGCTCAAAAAGCTGTATAAAATTCTATGGAAAGTTTAGACTAAGTTTTACATATTTTTATCCTAAGATAAGGATTGTACATAACTCAGTGTGGGCAGAAGGTTAGATATTAATTACCATTTACAAAACTATTCCCAACTAGCAGTGTGATAAAATTGTCACTTGAAATGAAAAACAATGGTAAAAGTCATTAGGTCTAATTTAGATTCTTAAAAGCTGTGGCTAAATGTTAACCAGTCAGCCAAAGGTCTTTTTACAATCAACGTACGGAAACAAATAGTAGTAAAGGGTTGTTCACATGGTCCTCCTGAAATGTTAATCTGAAGACAAGATGAAGAAGTACATAGTACATAGAGATGTCCGTTCATCTCCTCTGTGTATAATGGAAACATAGAATGACTAGCCCAGGCTTAGAAGTACAGCTTTTAGATACCTAAATTAGGTCAGAAAAATCCCATCCAACACAATCAGTGGAAAACACACAGCTATTTAGTTTAATTTTTCACAGTAGAATTTCTAATCCCTTCTGAGTTTCTGTTTTATAGTTTTTTCGTTTTTAAAATATAGACAAATATGAGAAGAATATCCTCATAAGAAAACAGGTCTTACTGAGCACTGAATTTTAAAATATCAAATAGGATGAAGTTAGTGATAAGACAAAAGAACTTCAGCATTTAGGACACAGATATAAGTTTCAGATCAGATTTTTTTACTACTTGGTTATTCAGTGGCCTGTGAGTCAGATAAGATTAACTGTTAGGCCACTTTGTAAAATGCATTTGATGGAACACGTATGAACATCCATATAGTTTATGACTATCATAAATGATTACTATGATCTGTCATGCAAGTCCCAGCAGAGAGATGGAGGAATTAGCATGGGAGCAGTCATGTTACTGGGAATTACTCTTCCTTCTATTCATCACTAGAAACACTAACATTTGTGTTTGCTTTTGTGGAAATTCCACAGATCTCAAAATCTCTTTGGATTTTGTTATATGGAGAAAACTGGTCTTAAAAATACTATCACACTATACCGTGGGAACTGTAGTTCAGCAGTTTCATTTGCTTATTCTCTTCCAGGAGTGAAGCTTACTTGCTGGACTGAGGTTTCTGTGCTTATGTTTTTTTTATGTTTCCTTCATCTGTTACAGTCTACTACCACTGCCCAAATACTACTTGGACACGCCCCACAGAATCTGTAGTTACTAAATTTTGGAGAAGATCCACTACCTTCATAGTATGCAAAAAAACTTTTACGTCGATGAAAAAAAGTAATGTACTAAAGGTTTCTATTAAAAATAATTTTGGAAAAAAATGTTTTGTCCAATCTGGACAGCCCTCAGTCTGTCTAACGATTATGGCAAACTCATTGAAATGAACTATAGTGACCTGATATATTAATTAGAACATTCTTTATGTAAGATATCAAAATGAAAATTTTCCAAAACATTAACAAAAATAAAATACTGGCCTATCCTGTGTTATTCAGCAGTGAGATTCTGGGTAATGCATTAATTTAAAACAGCTCCTGTCTGAACTTAGAAGTGTATTTTTTATCATGTTTAATGGGCAACAGCACAGATGTAAGAGCTTTCATGCAAAGAGTATGAGTGATACTTTTCCTCTAGAAAAAAAGGAAAACTGCTTATGTAATTTAATTACATCTTTTTTTTGCAGTGCAGCTGTAGATCAGCTCTGAATTATGTGCTGTAACACACTACTGAGTGGTCACTACAGATACTTGTAGCAAGATCAGGGATGTTACTACAATAAATTCAACAGGCAAGGAAATGGTGTTGGCTTTTCTCAAAACTGCTTAATATTTTCACTGAAATCAATGGAATTACATTTCATTCACACTCAAACAAGCCAGCTGAATCTTTGTTTATCTGTGTTTAATCATGGATACAGGCTAAGAAACCTATCTAATTTATGTCAGATGATGAGCAGCTTCAGGAAAAGTTAAATTTAGGAAAAACAAAAAAAAAAAACACAAAACATTTCTAGAATATTTAAAAATCAACACTTAAAAAACATATTCTAGATAGTTTATCATCAATGAAAAAAAGAAGTGACATTGTAGGTCACAAGCTGATCACACTTCCATCCCTCCTAGAACAGGTTTTGTTCTTCCTATATGTTTTGTTTTTGCCTGGATAAATGCCAGGAGCCCACCAAAACCGCTCTATCACTCCCCCTCCTCAGCTGGACAGGGGAGAGGAAATATGATGAAAGGCTCGAGGGTCGAGACAAGGACGGGGAGATATCACTCACCAATTACTGTGACGGACAAAACAGACTGAACTTGGGGAGAAAAGGGAGTTTAATTTATCACCAATAAAATCAGAGTAGGACAGTGAGAAATAAAGCCAGATCTTAATACACCTTGCCCCCACTGCTCCCTTCTTCCCGGGCTCAACCTCACTCCTGAATTCTCTCCCTCCTCACCCCAAGTGGCACAGGGGGATGGGGAATGGGGGTTGTGGTCAGTTCATCACACGTTGTCTCTGCTGCTCATTCCTCCTCAGAGGGAGGACTCCTCACACTCTGCTCCTGCTCCATCATGAAGGTTCCTCTCGTGGGAGACAGTTCTCCATGAACTTGTCCAATATGAGTCCTTCCCATGGGCTGCAAGAAATGCCCCAGCGTGGGTCCCTTCCATGGGGTGTAGTCCTTCAGGAACAGGCTGCTCCACTGTGGGTCCCCCATGGGGTCACATGCCCTGCCAGTAAACCTGCTCATTCAACAGAAAAAACCTATGTCTAGTCCCAGTGTGCTATTTGAGGATAGGGGAGTGCTCTCAATTATTTCTTCGCCTAGAATGGATTGAAGACGGCTTTTGGGGACTACTTCTCAACCATCTGCTTCACAGAGAATGGAAAGGAACACAGTACCCTTTCTTGCACTCAACTCACAAATGTAGTTATTGGGCTCAAATAGAAGGTCATACCACCCTGTCTGAAATGCAGGACATAAGGGTACATTTAGATGGATTCTTGAACCTAATTAGCACTTGGATCATTAAAAAACAACCCAAAAGTAAAACAAAACAAAAAACCCAACCACAAAGCCACAGTTTTTAAAAGCTTCAGTAGTGTCAGCAAAACATGATCTCAAATGAAGTGGTAGAAGTTACCGTGTATTACATGTATTCTGTGATCTGTCTGAATAATTACTATCTAGTTTTAAATTTCACTGTAGCTTTTAATTACTTTTCCATTGAGTAGAGGTACGGTCTTCTTACTGTAGCAGGAAAGAGTCAGATTCAGACTTCCTAGACATGCAAGACCACATGATCTGAGGCATCATTTTAATTTATAGTGCAGAAGCTCATCCAATCTAATGATATGAATACTTGCTTCTGGAACTATTAGGGCAAGCATCTGGTTCAATGCAGTTTTCATTGGGTGAAAGGACTTTTGTCTGAATACCATTTGCCTTTCTTGAGTCATATGCAACCATAAACCGTAATGATGAAGGCAATTGATTCCAACATGCAGCCTTCAAGTTGATGGCCCAAAACAATCTGGCCAGCTGGGAAAACAAGTTGTTGGGATCAGCTCTTCCCATGAAGTTGATTTTGGAAACTTACATTTGCCACTGCAACAAAAATATGACTACTTCCCACAAGCCTCTTCCTCATGAAATCATACCATGATTTCAATTGCATAAAAATTCTCTTTTCTAAAAAGGTTGTCATGATTAAACTGCGAATTCCTTAAATTACATGAGACTTCAGTTATCTGAATATTTTGTTTCCTTTAGGACTTCAAAATTTTTAAGAGTGCGTTGTATTATCATATTGCGGTTGCTTGCATAAAGGAAGTGATAGATATTATCTCTGTCTCCAATGTGTGACTCTCTGTAGAGGCCATCTGGTCTTTAAGATTATGGATGTCAGTCTGATGCTAGGACACTGTGTATTTGTATTTGCACATATGTCCCAGTAAAGTCAGAATGGCAGCATATTCTAAAGCCATGTGAGATAGCGTTCACATCTGACCAGCCCATAGGGCTGTCATATGCTACTCAAATTCTGTTTTAGAGAATTAATCTAAAGATGCAAAAGATAACAAAAACACTTTCTCATAAATAGCTAATACTTTCCTCATTTTTGAGAATGGGACGAGGACACTTGTGTTACCTGGGCAAATATGGACATTTTTATAGTTTCTAATTGAGAGTTGCTCAAAAACGAGTTACATGTATTTGAATACATAAATCTCGTTCTTCAGTTAACTGTGATACTGTATCATTACAGGAAGGAGTTTCATATTAATACTGTTATCTATTATATTCTAGAAAAAGAAAGTGTGATTGCAGAGTTGGATAAATATCTGTCACACTAAATGGAAGACAACAGTGGATTAATCTAGCTCCATTTGCATATATAATGGGAAAAAATTCCTGAATGCATTAACGTACAAATTACTGCTTATGTCCATGGTTAGTATTAAAAAAGAAAGAAAGAAAGAAAGAAAAAAATTGTTAAATACTTTCACAGATCTGATTTCTGAGATATACCATCAATACGCTTCTCTGACTTCTAAAAGTCACTTCAGTGTTTTCCTTGAAATTTCTAATTTGATATTTTGCTAATTACTTGGCTAAAAAGGCTTTGATGATCTTCTAAAATCTTTTTGCACTTTTGCTTCTGTTCTGTAATTCACAGTTTGTTAATATGTTGTTTCTGTCTGGCATGCCTTTTCCACCACTGCCAATCTTAAAGCTCACCAAGTCAGCCAGGAAATGTAATATGTGATTACAAATCTATGATCATCTAGTAATTTCTGTTAAAAAAAAAAATAAGATGTTGAGAAATAAAGTTCTGATTCATTCACCCCAATCCATACAAAATATTAGCAAAGTAGGTAACTTAGCTGATGTGTTAGTTGGCAGAAGTGAAATGGTTTATATTGTATCACGTTTCACAGAAACACCAAATTACAGAATGGTCTAAGCTGGAAGGGATCTCTGGAAGTCATCTACTCCAACCCCCTTGCTCAAGCAGGATTACTTAGAGCAGATTGTCCAGGACTATGTCCAGACAGCTTTTAAATGTCTCCCAGGATGGAGTCTCTACAATCTCCCTGGGCACCCTGTGCCACTGCTCAGTCATGCTTACTGTAAAAAAAGGGTTGCCTGATATTCAGACAGAACCTCCTGCAATTCAGTTTGTGCCCACTGTCTCTTGTCCTGTTACTGGACACTACTGAAAAGATCCTGGCTCCATCCTCTTTTTACCCTTCTTTCAGATATTTATATACATTGATAAGATCCCTGTTGAGCCTTCTTTTCTGCAGGCTAAACAGTCTCAGCTTTTTCAGCTTTTCCTGATAAGAGAAATGCTTGAGTCCCTAAATTATCTTTGTGGTCCTTTGTTGGACTCTCTTTACCGTATGAATGTCTCCCTTGTACTGGGGAGCCCAGAACTGGACACAATACTTCGGGTGTGGCCTCACCAGTGCTGAGCAGAGTGGAAGGACTGTCTCTCTCAATCTGCTAGCTACACTACTCCTAATGCTGCTCAGGATACCATTTGTCTTTGCAGCTAGGGTACATTTTGGCTCAAGTTCAATTTCTTATTCACCAGGACCTCAGGGCCTTTTCTGCCAAGCTGTTTTCCACCAGAGTGGCCCCTACCATGCGCGAGGGTGGGCTGAGTTTTTTTCCCTAGGGGCTGTGCTTTGCACTTTCTTTTGTTGAACTTCATGAGATTCCTGTTGGTTCATTTCTCCAGCCTGTCAAGGTCCCTCTGGATGACAGCATGACTCTCTGGCATACCAGCTGCTCCTCCCAATTTTGTGACATCTGCAAACATGCTGAGTCTATACTCTGCACCATCATCCAGCTCATTAGTGAAGAAGCCAAAGAGGGTTGGACCCAGTATTGACCCCATGGGTGCATCACTAGTTACTGGCATCCAACTGGATTTCATGATCACCATGCTCTGGGCCCACGCATTCAGCCAGTTTTCTCACCTCACTGCTCATCTAGCCCATACTTCATCATCTTCGCTATGAGGATTGTATGGAAGAGAAGTATTTTAGGAGTACCCTACAATGGGACAACAGTAGTGTAGAAAATACATATTAATTCTTTCCATATTTCGTAAAGATGAAAATAAATAGTTCTGGCTGCTACTACCCTCAACTATAAAATAGAACAAAATTGAAACTTTCCTTTATCTTTACTGGAGGCCTGTTTAAGAACTATAATGAGAACTTTCCCCGTGCCATTCATTTCCAGATGTATTCTTTCTTTGATTAGTTTCTTGAAAATTCTTGGTAACTGTAGTCAAAATTATCTGATTTCCACAGGCTTTCAAGAAAGCATTTAGAAAACCAAAATTTATTTTTCAATGTAGTGAAATCACAAAAAATAATCTATTACCATAAGATAAAAAACTGTTAGTGATCATTTATTCGTCTAAAAACTGCAACCTGATCAGTTAATGACATATTGTATTTTAAGGGAAGATTACTTGCTCTTCCTTTGTACATTTAGATTTCCTGCTAAAGTTCCTGGAAGTTGTCAACAAGTAGAAAGATAATAGATGAAGAATGAATTTTAGGGTTTAATAGAAAGAGAGTAAACACCTCGTAGTAAATTTTAACATCTTCAACAGAACTGTGGGTAAGTATCTTTTTGCACTTTATCACAATCCAGAAGTAAAAGCATTTCCCATATCTTTTAGACTCCCTCTGTTAGTTTTACCAAGGAGCTAAACACGACAGATGCAAAACAGAGAAAATATATCCAACTCTGTATGAATGGAGTTAAAAATACCCAGACATCTTTAATTTATGGAATCCCAAGCAGATGGTAGAATATGTTTACTGAACTCTTGTCTCTTTTTCTCTAAAGAACTGAAGCTTTAAATATCACAGTGTGTTTAAGAATTTGGCAGTGAGGATGTGAGTTTTCTCTGGTTTCTTCTTTTATATTTTTTTAAGACCTAATAAGATGTTCTTAAATTTGAAACACTGTTAAGATTTGTGATAGCTACAAATCTGACTCAAATTACTGATTTGAGAACTCGATGCAAAAATTTCTTTTAAAAAATGAGATGAAGGAGAAAATGCTGACTTACTATTGTCAGTGTCTGTGCTACTATTTGATTTAGGAATTATAATTTAACACTGTCAGAATTAGGCTGCTTTGAAGGCCAAAGTTACAATTAAATATTTTCTTGTATAATAGGATCATGATAAGAATATTTCAATATCTTTACTCATAAGAACAAAATGGCGTTTTTCTTAAGCACATCTTCCATATAGACATTCATTCCTACTTTGAGACAGCAAACCATTGGAGTCTGACCTGCAGTCACTGATTTTTTCAGTCACTTATTCAGGATCCTCTTAAAACTTTCCTCTTGCTTTGTTTTCTTTGGTTCAGTCAAGATGGCTTTAATTTTCTTTTATTGTTATTACTTCTCTACTCGTGAGTTCTTGATCATAATTCATGTTCAGAAATTAAACAACAGAATTTAAGTGTAGTAGAAAAGAATCAGAATTACTTTTACCACATATCAGTAGGTAATATCACATATCAGATAATACTTATCAGACACAGTTTGTACTTTGCTCCATGTTTACGTTATTTTTGTAATACATTGGGTAATATTCTTGTTTGAGGATCATACAATAGCTGCGCTCTGCATACCTAGATATCTATTAATAATGGTGTTGTGTTTTCATGTCCTCCCATGTAGCCATGTATTTGTTTTGAATTATTCTGAGAACTTATTTAATGTTCATAAAATCCAAATTATCTAAAATTTTTTATTCTCTCAAGCTTCAAGATAATGGGGAATGCACTGTTGGCCTTCTGCATGAGATTGTCAACTTTTATAAAGTGATTAGATGCAATATGTTTTAAAGTCTGTGTGTGCTACCTATGTGAATCTATCTGAAAAGATCAAAATACAGTCTAGATGGTCTGAATACTTCTTTACAGAAGTGTTTGGCTGTCAGAGCTTCTTTAGAAGCCTGACTAAAACAAAACAGGGCAGAGAACAAGCAGTGGCTGGGGCAGTGCGCAGAGAGGAAACAGCGGGCAGTTTCTCAGGTGACCATTCTTCACAAGTATTTCTCTAAAGAAATTCCTGATGCTAGGTCTCCAGATTAAAGAACATGGATTAATGGATTTTTGGTCACTAAATTTTTGTGGGCTTTTTAATAGATTCTGAAGGAACAGGCAAGTTACACGTAAAACAGAAGCAGAGTACTACTGTCTTTATCTACATATCCAAGACTCAAAGTGAAACTCCTGTCCATTTCATGATTCATGTTTCAAAACTTGTGTGGACATCACTGACTTTAGATTTTTTTCTTCCTTCTCCAAAGATAGATAGTGTCACGAGAATGGATGATAAGAGAAAGGATTCTCATCCAAGCAACTCTGTAATCTGTGTGTTCTGAATGATAGCTATAGCAGTGATTCAGGGATGGCTAAGCCTCAAAGTTTGAGTAAGGAATGTATGTGCATGTGCATATGTATATGTATATGTATGTGTATTTATATATATTGCATTTTATATACTAAAAAATGTGGGGAACTGTGTGAAAGTTGAGTTTGATTTACCAAAATCTGCAGGTTTTACATTCAGAAAGTATAATCCTAATAAAGAGGAAGACGAGGGTTAAATGTATAACACTTGACAGTCTAATTTGACAGTGAAGAGGAAAACTGGGGGGTTTGGGATAGTAGGTTACAAGCATACGCTGAAGCGCAAAATTGCACATTTAGAAGGGGGAGATACAGATTTGAATATATGCTTTCCTATATACATCATTGTGATGTTTGTAAATAAATATCAACAACTTGACAAAAAAAAAGAGGTAGAAAAATGAGAATTGTGGTTAAGAAAAATACATTTTCATCTGTGACCACTTGTGGCAAATGCATCTGAAACCTAGCTCTCCATTCTCCATTCCTCCATTTCATCCGGTGACTTACTAAGAGAAGTATGCCTTTTTATTAGGGCCGTGACTATACAAGTGACAATTAAATACTTTATAGCCTAGAAGGTATCACTCACTTGGTGATTTTAGGACATGAAAATGTTTTAGTTAAACAACCTTTATCTTATTGTTTCTGGAGGAACCTATACATTTTCCTGTGGTTATAAATTACTTCATAGCAAAGCTTTGCTTTAGTAGAATCAATACATTTAATGACTTGTCCCTGGTACACATATTTCTTACACAAGGGTTTTGACCAGAACTGTGGAATTCCTTTCAAATAAGCTACATTGATAATAATTCTATTTAAGAACAGTTTATCCGTTGGATAAGTGGTGGACTGTCCTATTTGCTTTTAAATACATGTCTAACTGTGACATACTTGTTGCATGCATGTTTTCTTTTTGATCCTGAGAGCATAGGAGCTGAGCTATAATAGCTATCAGAATACATTTTCTAAAACTTTTTTTGTTCTTTAACCTCGTTCCTTAATGCACAAGTCTTCAACAAGACAAGAAAATGGATCTAGTCAGCTACACATCTTCCTTAATAGTACCAGGTTGTCCCTTAAAATAGTCACACAAGAGGAAAGGAAGGAAGCACTCTCTGCAATCTGATCTGGTGTCTGATTACGAAATTTCACATAGGCCTTTTCTGATTTCACCATGAAAAGAAATACTTTCAAAATGGGAAAGAATATTAAAGTGCTTGAAGAAAAACAAGATGTAATGCTAAAAACAGAACTCCAACTCTATTGTGAATAGAGTAGTATATAGTCTGTGTATATGTATGGACAATGATTTAAACTTCTACACTTGTAAACTTGTATGCTACACTTGAAAACCAAGCCAGCAAATATTCTAAATCTCTTCTGTGTAAGGCAAAGCTCCTCACACATGCTGACTTTCTCTCTGAAACTCGATTATTTTTTGCCATATCAGTTCCTAAATAATGAAGATAATTAAATGTGCTCTTCTTTTCTCTGAAGATCCTAAGAAAATAAACATTGCAAATCTACCTTGTCGCTAAATGAATTGAGCATTGTTATACCACAATTTGCACTATGTTAGAACTGTAATTGGTTGGTTCCTATTTTTTTTTTAATTGTCATTACATCAAAGTCTGCAATAAGAAGACTTTCCTTGCTGTGGAAAATGATATCTGTATATGAACATATATTTAAATGTATAAGCATATACTCATCGCCTAAGGTGCAAATATAGTTTTGACAGCAAGGAATGTAACATCAAATAAAAAATATTTTCTATGAGATTACAGTAAATTTAGCAACCATAAACTGAATCTTGGATTTAAATGATCTTGAAAACATTTGAGAAGACGGAAAAAGGATCCGGTTAGGACTGCTAGAAGTAAACTCAAAGTAATTTCAAAGAGGCAAAAATCTATGTGCAACTCTGCAGAGTCAGAGCTGTGATTACCTGGGTAAATCACATCTGATGAACCTGATTGTCTTCTATGACAAAAAGATGGGTCTGCAGTTGAGGAGAGAGCAATGAATATAATTTACTTTAGCAAGACTTGTGACACTATTACCCACCGTTAAACGTTATGATCTGGGTGGGTGGAAAACTGGATGGATGAGAACTGTTTGGATGATTAGGCTCAGAGAACAGTGGTTAATGGGTTGAACTCTGTCTGGAAGCAGGTAACAAGTGGAGGGTCCTGGGCCTGTGTTATTTAACAGCTCTACCCATGGCTGGGAGAAGGCTGTGGAACACACTCTCACTAGTTTCTAGATGACAGCAAAATGAGAGGAAAATAAATGTAAAAATTTATACTCAGTAAAACCTCCTTTAAAGTGCTGTAAGTCACCACACAAACTAAACGACTTAGGAAACGTGTCTGGGAAATAACAGAATGAATTAACCTGAATGTCAGGTGATTAACTAATCTATTATAAAATAGAGCAAAAAGAGTATTCAGAAAGATACAGTACCTGCACAAAGATTAGCAGAGTGCAGCTACATCTCACAGGTCATTCTTTGTTTTATTTCGTTTTATGGGAATGTAGGAGAAAGATCTTTCTCGAACTCAATTTCAAATTATTAAGTTTTGAAAGTGTAATAAGATCTAAATAAAACTGTCTTGCAAATACCTAGCTAACCATCTGAATACATTTGACTTAATTTTCCAAGTTGGGAATACTCAGAATTTCATACTGAATTTTCAGATAAACTTGCAGATAAACAGCTGAAAGTGTCTAATTTCCACTATGTGTTTTTAAAAATTCAGTAGGACCTGCCCAGTATTTCTTATTCTGTAAATTAGCCATGTACAGAGGAAATTAGACCAGTCACTTGGGAATAAATACCACATGAAGACAATATCTTTAATTCCATCCGGAGATGATGTATGCCATTCCTTCAACCTCCATTACCTTTTGTTATTTACCATGTCAAATCTACATCCATTTCACTCTTTTATCAACAGAGCTGCTGTCTATACAGTCCTTGTTTTAAGAACCCTATGAACTAAAATCTGCTTCTGACTTAACTCAGTGCACAGTCTTTCAGTGGAACTTATCAGTATGAAAACTTCTTGAACGGAGGAGAAAGCCAAAGAAAGGTGTGTTGGCAGATATCACAAAATTAGTGATCATACTGGCTGCTAGGTTGGAGGTTTAATTTCTATGCTGTCATAAGTAGGGCAACACAAAATTAAATGGCTTTTTTTATTTTTCACACCAAAGTAATGTATCTGAAGTTCATTTTGGGTTTTTGTTTGTAAGTTTTATTGCACTTAATTAGGACATACTAATACCAGAATTTTCCACTATCATCTGAGTTACGATGCCATAAAACACTCAGGTTTAACTACATATGGAGTTACTAACTTGGGTGCCAGTTCTTGATAAAATTAGATGGTATGATATAATTTCCTATAAAATAATTTTTTACCTTCAAGCACTTATTTCATCGTTATGAACGCAGGTGAACTGAAAGAACTTAGAAACTGCATACGCTACTACAGTGTCAAGCTGCTTGTAAAATTGTCTGCAAATCATCAGAAGAAGCAAGGAGACTAACCCAGGCATAATAGAAAGAAAAAAGCTTTCAGTTCATCATTCAGCATTTTTTTTTAATAGAAAAGGTGTGCTTTATTTCTACTTTAATAAGGAATGTAACAGTCAATAAAATGAAGATCAGGGTGCAAGATATCCAAGTAAAAGTTCCAGTTCTCCTTTTCCTTGTCTTTTCTGTCTTATTTTTTCTCTTATGTTCCTATTTTCAGCTCAGGCTTGTTATTTTCCAAATGGGAATATTGTTGGAAATGTAGATTTTACAGGATGTTCAGAAAAAATATCCCTGGTCTTGTTATAAGTCAAGAAAAAAAGCATCAAGGATTCAGGAGTACTCTGAACAAAAGTATTATTTATCTATTTGTATAAGCTGTTGATATAGATTGTTTTTTATTATCATGTTGCTCATTGTTAAATTTTCTTTCAGTCTTTGTTTTCAGTTATTCTAGATCTTTCTAGAGAACTTGTCTCAAGTAAACAGTAAGCTGAAAATAGTGGTAGAACCCCCCAAGCTGGCAGCTCTTCTCCCCATTTTGTGTATGTAGTATAGGACAGAGACATGAGCTTGTGGGATGCCACAGAGGTTGCATAGCAACAGATGTGAGAAGCATCTCGTCTCTGCTGACTGTCAGACTCCCTGGACAGCAAAGGAAGAATTTCAAGGATTGCAACTCCAGATCTTTTAGACCCTTTAACCTTTTCTGACTAAAAGAAAAAAATATTATTAAACAGCACTGGGTAAGCATACATGGCTTTTCCGGTTCCACTGAGACAAGTAGAGTTGAACAGGAATATGAATATGACTTTTTATTAAAAGCGTTTTCTTCTTCCTTGCACCATCAGAGAATAAAGCTAAGTGTGTCATGAAAATGTGAAAGGAAATTATAATATTATATTGTCCATTGACAACATTTTCTACAATTAATCTTTGTCAATGATAGGCAAACACCATTTATTGTATTTTTCTGCATCGGTGTATCCTTTGCTGTGCAGTAAGGGCAGTTAAAGTTGCATGATACACAGAGAACAGAGAAAGGGTTGGAAGTCAGGAGGACTGGCAGTTAAAGGTGACAATGAAAAAATTTGCAGTTGGGGTAGACAGCACTGGTGGGCAGCACTTCTCGTTAAAATTTCTAATATTTTATTTTTTAGATTTTCACACTTTAAAAAGTAAAAGTGGGACTTTATAAAGGATTTTAACTTAATTCCAAAGAAAATATTTGAATCCAAATAACATTTCATACTTGTGTAACTGTTCCTTTAGAATATTATTAAGCCATTTCACAACACTGAGCAACAAAGCTTAGTGACAAATCACTCCCAGATATAAACAAAAACCAAGTATGGCTCCACAGAGAAGTAATTAGGACAAACTGGCACACTATTTAGACTGGAAATCTGCATAGAACAAGACTGCCTTTCTGAGCCTCTAAAGAGCTTGAAGTGACAAATTAATTTGTTCATGAATTGTAGACACCTCCTACATTAAGCTGAGTGAGGATTTTCAGGATCAGAAGTCTGGATTTACGTGCCTAAAATCCACATACATTCTCTGTGATCCAGAGTCCTTAATGATGCTACATAAGTGGCTTAAACCAAATTTTTAAGGTAATCAGTAGTAGCATGTTTGTTAGTAACCAATGCAAGGTCCCAGCAGCTGAGTTTTCAGGAGTACTAAGACTTACAGTTCTAATGGACACCAGCAGTAACGTGTGTTTGAACTTGTATGAACCTACAAAAGCTTACGTAATGCTAAATAGTGTGAAAAATTAGATGACTCTAAATGCAAACTTTGTAATAACTTTTATATTTTAAGACTATTTGCTTCAATTCCTCTCCTGTAAACTATATTACCTAATCTGGCAAGGATATTTTTTGGTGAAGTCATGTTTACACTTTTGATAACTGGATACTTGCAGAGGAGTTTGTCTAAGACACACACATTTTATTTCAATGGTAAAATTGTCTCTGCCATTTCACTTGCAGGCTTTGTATTTGTTATTTTTGTATTGATTTACCACAGTATAAAATCAAATACTAATTTTGAATGTTGAAGTCTGATCTTTGCTTAAGAAGAATGACATATAATTCAGGAGGTGGCCAGTTTGTTATGATCCCTGTAAAACAAAGGCTGACCTAACTGGAAGTGGTATCTTAGGGATGCAAATCACTGGTTTAGAACTGCTGCTGAGCAGACACAATTAGGATCCTCATATCCCAAGATGAGAAAATTCATTTCCATGCCTGTAAGCAAAAATAGTGCCAAGTCCTAGAAGTACCCCAAGGTGAAAAGTCTCCAAGGCATGCTTACACAGACAAACAAAGCCCGGGATGCATTACATTAACTGCGTGAAAGTAGTCTGTTAAATAGATGAAGTGTAATACATTAGTAACATTCTTGCCCACATAATGTTGCTGTATATTGTTAAAGTACTATATTAAATATCATACATAAAAAGCTAATTAAAAGAGGGGCATTCTGCCAAACACATTAGCATAGCCATTCAGAAATTATTTTGGTGTATATACTGTGATTTCAGAACCTGCTTCCCTTTTGGAAAGGAACACAAATTTGCAACCTCCAGATTTCACAAAATCCATTGAATACACTAAAATAACATTGTGAAATAATTTGACTTGTTTAAAAAATTTAAATTAAAGTTCATCTTCACCTGTGGCATTGAATATAAAACTAGCTATACTATTTTAAATACAAAAATATTTAGTAAAGCTGAAAAACTGATCTTTGTTGAAATATTTTTATTGCTTATTTTTACCCATTGCAGAAGATAGAAAAGAAGAATAAAATTCAGTTTGATAGCTAGGATTTTCCCATATGTGACTACAGATTGTCCCAAACAACCTGCTGTACATTAGCTTTACTAAAGTCTAATGTAAATAAAGATATTATGTCTGATAAATGAAAATTTATTATTCAATTCCTGCAGATGGAATACTGAGTCACAAAAATTTAATTAAGATCATAACATTGCATAAAAAGGGATGGAATAAAGAACTGAAAGTTAACCTTAAAGAATTTTCTGTGATTCTCATCTTACTAAATTCTTCCATTCATAAATATTTTCTCCTATGCTCTACCTCTCTAATCGTTGCTTCTAGTCATAGGACTTACTTTATTTTACCTTTCTTAACTTGTTTTCATATTTGTTGTTCTTTGTGTGCAATTCTGTTATTGCAGACAATTTTATAATTGCACACAGAGAGAAAATGTTATGCTTGGCATATAATAAGTATACCTATAGTATGTAGTGTGTGACTAACCACTCATTTCCTACCATTTAATGACTAGAATAATTGTGAAAATAATACAGTATTTTTATGCCAGCCTTCATGAATATTTTAGATAAAATGAATAAAATACACTTCCTGTTTTCCTTTTGACTTTTTGTTCTTAATTTAAAGCTCAAACATACATAAGAAATATTAACTGTTCTTAAAAAGCCTTGAAATCTTTACATTCTGTCCACATAAATCAAATCTGCAATGATTTCAGTGGGACATCAGTATGATTAGGAACAGAAGAATCTGAGGTCCTTACTGAAACCCCTTTTCATACCATCCTCATTTATTATGTTTTCATACTTACTGTATATAAAGAAATAAGGATGACAGCTTAGTTTATATTATTTGAATATAAGTTAAAACACCTATATTATTAGAACAATTTCTAAACATCTGTATGCATTCCAGATCAATTTTTTCTTTTCAGTTTAAAAAACATACTAGAGAAGATAATATGTAGCACGGAAAAGCTGCACACAATTTTCATATACTGTTTTTCAATAAACTTTGGAATTAAATTCATGATGCTTTGTCTGCAAAGTAAAATCAAAAGAAAAACACTAATTTGTTTTCTATTATGAACCACTGAAATTCAAACTCATTATAAGATTCTAGTCGAAATTACACAGGTGTCTTACTCATAATCGTTCTTTTAAATTAAGGCAAGAGTGCTGCATAGATAGATAATGATACTTGCAGTTGTGCAGCAGCAGCATCCTTCTTTGATACTTAACTGCTTCTTGTCTCTGAAGTGCTCTTTCGCTCTTGTCCCTTGCTACATGGCATGAGTAGTTTTTCCTCTGTGCTTGCCTAGACCTACAAAAGTAGGATCTAGATGTGGAAACTTATGTCTGGACATATTCTGACCTTTGATGTTACGATGCAGATTATTGCTTGGATGACCAATGCAGCTCCTTATTGCTACCAAAATAATTTCTTCCAGAACCGGGTACGAGGTGATTCAATAAAGTTTATTCTTCTTAGAAGATATAAGAAGAGAAAGAATGAGATGAGGCCTCTCATTGGTAGAAGGATCCAAGGAACAGATCTGTTCTCAAATACTGTGCATTACACAGTGACCATTGTTGTAGTTTTAAAGCCAGAAGAATTTATGAAGTCCTGATTAGGAAAGATACTGTGATAGGAGCAGGACAGGATGGAATGGGCACTAAAAATAGTTCTGGAATTTTTGACCCTGCCAACTTTTTCACATGACTGAATAACATTTGCGGCATTCTATATTTCTGTAAGCCAGAAGTCCATAACTTTTAACTTTTAACCTGAGTCTAGTTGGAGGCTGGTGACAAGTGGTGTCCCTCAGGGGTCAGTACTGGGCCCAGTCTTGTTTAACTTCTTCATCAACGACCTGGATGAAGAGTTAGAATGTACCCTCAGCAAGTTTGCTGACGA
>Ga0065711_1034986_pt1 | contig 22965 bp, 17 predicted proteins | sample Hoacrofraction12_FD_59098 | JGI IMG/M metagenome (GOLD analysis project Ga0065711, IMG submission 59098) | Hoatzin crop microbial communities from Cojedes, Venezuela - Epithelial fraction 12 v2 (version 2) | ecosystem: Host-associated > Birds > Digestive system > Esophagus > Crop | place... | reverse complement strand
CTTTTTTGTTTTGGTTTTTTCTGTGGTTTTTTTTTTTTTTTTTTTTTGATTGAGGATCAAATGTAACACTGTATTGTTCGCTTTTTCCTGCCAAAGACTGGAGAACAAGTGTGTACCGTCCTCTTTTGACAGTTCCGGGGTGTACAATTCTCCACACTGACTATTTGGTGCTATCTCATGGACCAGACTAACAGCAGAACAGATGATTGTGTCTCCTTATACAAGCTTGCACCCTGCTTTACAAGTCTGTCACTTCAGCGTCAGATCCAGCTTCACTGCCAGATTTGTTAGTTCATTTATAAAATCACTTGTATTAAAACGTCTGTTTTCAAAGTGTTGATCTGACACATTTCCTGCTTGGCTTGGGGAGTTTGTGCTTCATAAATATTTCCTTATGGCATCAATTCTACAGTTTAATCTGCAGTGAGATTAATCTTAAAGATTCTCCTTCAAGAAACTCCCAAATTCTTTACCCTAAAATGCATCCTTAGAGTAAAAGAAACTGACTGATCCCTACTGGATTTGGTATGTTTCACCAGAAATGAAGGAAATACTTAGTTCATTTCTATATACTAGCAAAACCAGAGGTGTTTCTGCTTGGTGGTAGGGGACTGGCCCGAAACCAGGCAGCCCTTAGCTTGCCTGTGTCTTTGGAGGCCAAGCGAAAGCCAAGATGTAAATTGGGTTTAGACCTAGAGGGATGGGCAGATCTGGGACAAGTGAATGTATGTCTTGCTTGACAAGCTAAATTTTGGGAATAATTACAGAGAAGTGATTTGTCTCCTGTGAGGCTCTCTCTGTAGCAAATGTTTGGCACGTTTGGCAAATGTGAGACTCTTCCTCTCTTCTTGTGCCAGCTTCAGACCATGCAACAGGCATGCGAGCGCAGGCCTCTCCGCGAAGTGCAGTGTGGTCTCTTGGAGAGGTCCCAGCTGGTGAATCAAAGCAAGACGTCTCTGGTAGTGCTGCATCCGACCGAGGCACAGCTAAGGCACAGCGCTGTAGCCTGGTTTGCCTCTGCTCAGAGCGCCACTGGGCAGCCCGGCGCTGCTCTGAGTGGCTCTCCGCCTGCCCTCCTCGTGGCATGGCTGTCCGCTGAGCACGGAACAGACAAGTTACATCGCCTCTCCTCTATTTCATGCTGCTTCCAAGTCATATCTATAAATACAGAACCTTGCTGTTACGCTGCGGTGTCAGTAAACGCTGTGATGTGCAACTGGTGGACAAGCTGAGTGCGTGATCAGGTATAGGAAGGAGAATAGCTGCGAGATGATATATGAGAAAAAAAATGGAGGTTCAAATTTTGAGAGGAGTCAGCGGGTTCTGGTCTGGGATAATGTAACAACAAACGACAAAATATTTTTCCAGAAGAAAATTTTGAATTTGCAGAGATGGCTGTTTGAGCTACAGCGTGGAATCCTGGCTCATCTGGTATAAAACAGAGATCTGCCCGCAGCCACAGTGCCCTGAGCACATCTCCCCCCTGCTGGAGGTCTGGCTGCCGGGCTCAGGGCCTGCTCGTGGCCGCGGGGACCGCTACCGAGCAGCGCGGCAGGGAGGCCACCACCGCACCCAGCCCTGGCCCCCCGATCCTCGCCTGCACCCCGACCCGCCGGCTCGCGCTCCCAGCCCCCCTGGCCCCCCAGCCCTCAGGGAGCAGCCGGCCCTGGCTGTTCCCTGGCACACGGCCACTGCGACTTGCTAACACCTTCAGCGAATTGCTCATGAATCCTGTAAATGAAGAAGTATTTCCCAAAGCATTATGACAAAGAGTTCCAAATAGTTTATGTGTGTGAGAAAGCCCTTAGCTTAATTCACACAGAAGGTGAAAATGCTAAGTTCAGCCAGTAGATTATCAATTTCTTTCTTTTAACAACTGGTTCTGCATGGGAAAAGAAACACAGAAGGCATACAAGTCCCAGAGAGGTAGTCTAGTCCAGCAACTGTGCCCTCCACTAAGAAATGTAGACCTAGAAACTTTATATAGAATAAGTCAATTATTTCATTCAAGCAGTTATATGTTTAACAGTGAAAAATGTCAACTTACTCATTGCAGTTGTAGAGTGAACCATCAAGACATTCATGGAGCACTACTTGCTTAAACAAACAGCTTTCCTGCTCTTCCTGGTGTCTGCAGGTAGCAGACTGCCAGCCCTCCCTCCCAGGCACCCGTGGGTGAAACCCGTGGGCTTCCTGCAGCAGGGGCTGCCCTTTGGAGGAGCTCCGCGGGCGCGGTGGTGGCTGACAGGGGAAGGAGCCCTGCTTTGCGGGATGCAGCCTAATGCCGTGTTTGCTACAGCAACGGCTGCTAAATATCTGATTATTTCAAACGAATGTCTCCGAGCAGCTGGGTCTGGCACTGTGCTATGGACTCAGAAACGCAAATCGTTCACTATGAAAATACTGTTATCAGCTTCCCCGGAATGGCTATGTTAAACAAACCAGGTGTGAACATCGCTCCCAGCCCTAGTGTTATCATACCAGCCCAGAGCTCCTGTAGCTGGAAGAGAAGACAGAGGGCTGCCTGGAAGGAAAGGCTATGAGTGTCTCTGGGAGGGTGACCAGGTTATTAAGAATAACTAAATTCCCCAAGGTTTGGCAACTGAATTGCATTTGTGAGTAGTAACAGGATTTACCTTCTTCCAGAACATGACAGTTCTGTTCCTCTTTTTACTGTCTTCATTTTGCATTCATGAGAGTTGTACTGGCTGGAACAGACCAGGACCAGAAGGAAGAAAGTGTTCAAGTTCTTTGACTTTAAATTACAGATTTTTTCTTTGTCTGCCTTTCCTTAAAGGACAGATACAAGCTGCTTGGATAGAAGCTGATCTTACACTATAAAACAACCCGTGGAGGCACTGTTATGGTGTAGTGGACTCCCAGCCCTGCTAGCAATATGAAGGAAAACAAATTTGATTCGTGCTTATGTGTTTACATTGCTCTGGCTGATGTAATCTAGACTAAAGAGTATATGTAAATATTTTTGTTTTCCCCTTACAGCTCTATCCACCCTAGTCATTTTATAGAAATTGATTTTTTTTTTTTCTTGGAAGCTTGTTGGAAAACCTCTCTGTCCCAGGAGCTACAGTGAATCTGCCAGTGTTGTGCATTTTGGTGACCACTCCACCTCATCTATCACCAAGCTGCTTTTTTGTGGCTGCTTATTGGTTTTCCTGACATTTAGGAGCCCACGGTGACCCCACCGTACATGTGACAGACAGCGGATCTTCTCAGTAATTTTTTAGATGTTCAGGCCACATTAAACTCAAGGATCACACTCCAGCCATTTCTGCATGTGCAGTAAATTGGGTTTAGACCTAGAGGGATTGGCAGATCTGGCACAAGTGAATGTATAATGGCATCACAGGATTCATTGAGAGAAAATTCTCTTAAGTCATTTAAATCTCTCACTTTTAATTGCTACTTGTTTATTCAAATGTCGTATGTCTGTGGAGAAAAATAGACCAACTCAAGATTTTATGTTTCTAGTTTTCAGTTAAGCAAGAGAGCACTTCAAATCCACTTCTGCAAGACCTCCACCGTGGTCTCTTCTGATTGAATAGCTTCAGTTTTTCTAAGAACTAATGAAAGCTCCAAAAACAGAGAGAGGGAAAAAAAAAAAAAAGGTAGTTTTCCAAGTAGAAACCTGTGCGCAATTTCCAAGTAGAAACCTGGATGCAATTTGAGTCGATGCCTGAAAATAGCCACAATTCCATTTTCTTTCTCCTTCAAGACATCTCCTCTGAAGCGTGATCTAATCTTGCCTTGCACCCAAGAGCAAACAGTGCCGTGTGCTCCACGTACTGTGGGACAACTCTGAAAGACGGCAGTACAGCTGTGACTTTGCAAACGAGTTGCAGTCCCTTCTGGGACCGCTCTCAGCGGGGTGGATACGAGTTGGCTCTGCTTTGAAGCTAACACCGTTCACTGCGCTGCTGCCTTGCATTTCTGTAGTAATTTATGGTGACATTCACACTGACTTCTCTAAATTACAACACGAGTTGCAGAATAACAGCGAAGCGGATGTAGGGTCTGGCAGTACCTTTTTAGCAGTGTCAGCAAACACTGCTGAAAACAGGTTTATTGACAGAGCGCTAGAGTGACTACTGAGGAAACATCAACGTGCCAAAGTCCATCTTCACTAAACATTCCCATTTTGACAGACAGCAAACATCCCACAGCACGGACGCAGTTATACCAGCTACAGGTGATCATAAAAGAACAGTTCAGTCTAATAAAATAAGCGATACCATTTTAACATAACTTATGCTGATACGTGTGCCTCTGCAGCGGCGTAGCTGTGTAAACAAGCACGTCTTTTACAGGCACGCGAGCTGAGAGAAGCAGTGCAGCGCTGTTGTCAAAAAGCCAGTGCTAAACAAGATACGGCTGGGAATTTGAGCACTTCCTGAATTTAACCAACTCTGCTAATGAAGTGATTTTACAGAAGAGAGAACATGGAAATTGATGCAATTAGCAATTGCATTTTTTGGCTATCTGCCCAGGAAAAACCGTGAATCAACAGCCAGATGAATGCTTTCAATCCATGTAAATTCGGAGCACCTATGGACGCTCTTTTAAAACACCTCCAGAAGGCAGTGGTACCTCTGGGTCAGGGTCTGACCCCAACTAGCACAGGTCCCCAAAGAGGATGGAGACAGCACACCCCTGCCCCTGAGCTCTGACGTTGCAGACACATCCTCCTCTGCGCTGTGCTGCACACCAGCTCCTTCCCTACGGTGACCTTTCCTTTTGGCTTTATTTTCAAGTGAACTGTATCTGCCTTCCGGCCTCCAACCTGCCCAGCGGCATGGGAAATTACAGGTCCTTGCAAAACTTTGCTGACCGTCCTGCTTCTCTTGGGACGAGCAGGGCTATGTGTGCGATACGCAGCGCGACTTGCATCGCTCCTTCCATTCAGTGAACAGAAGCATCACATAGCTTTCAAAAACATGCGTTAAACCTGTCCCTCTTCATTTAGCTATCAGATGCACTCTTTTTAATGGAGAGTGTGCAGCTGGTTCCCATCTGCTCAGCTGTGGCTCACGTTTTTATATTGTTGCTTGGTTTTTTTTTTCCTGCTTTGGGTTAAATGAGAACGAGGTTTCATGAAATGGCCGCTGTCAGAAGGAGCCACCCTGGTCTGCTCCCAGCCACACACCACACATTCTCATCAGCATCCTTGTTGCCAGCTCTTACGCTCATTGGACCTCTCAGCAATTCCCTTCACCTTACCAAGCAGGCAGAAAAATATTCGCTTCCTAGGTTAGTTCTCTGCTGGCTTAGAGAGCAGGCCCGGTTCACCGAGGGCTCCGGAAAGCGCTGTCGGCAGCAGGAACGGGAGGATGGGAGCAGGTTGTCCTTTCAGGGGCAGCTTGCAGTAGAGCCACGAGCTAATGCCAAATAGCGGTGGTCGCACTCCACCGCTGCTCCCAGCTGCGTTCTCCTGCCCTTTCCCTAGCGCTGAATCTAGCGATGGAGTGGCTTCAGGGTGAGTTGATTCAGCTGGCTGATCTGGCTGAAAACTACTCATTTTTATGGCACAGTTAGTTTGCTGCTGTTATCAGCCCGATGAACAGATCTGCCCTGTGGCCACACAGCCACTAGATGCAATACAAGGGAAATGCAGATGGAAACTAGCTTGTAGCTCAGCTCAGCTGTAATACCAAACTGCGCCCTAAGAAGCAGCCACACCAATGCAGCCACCCCACTGTTCCTGCAATAGTCAGATTACTGGATAGTTTGCTTCCCTACCTGTGCTGTTCTGCTCTAATGAGCATCTTTTCAGCACAGGAAGTGTATTTTTATCTCCCTTATCCTGTGTGAGTAGAACTGCACTCCAGTAGGCAATTTCCACCTCTTCTGATTTGCGGGCTGCTAGTGGAGAGGCAGGTCCTGCACAGCAGGACTAAATCTATTGACTTCCATTCCTTTGTGGCTTTTGTGGACCTTGGAAGTTGCTCACAGTGGCAACAACCGTAGATTGAAATCTGCACGGCAGAACTGCTGAGAATCACACAGGTCTCATCAGACTGGCAATAGTGTTTTGACGTAATTTTCTTCTCTCATTTTTCTCCTTTCTCATCAAGGATAATAAAATCAGAGGAGATTATGGAGAGCGAGGCTGGTGAACAAAAATGGAAACTTTGAGCTAAAACCTCCTCACTGCTGTTTCCTAATGGACAGCACAGGACAAATTACTGAGACAGGACTTCCCATTCCCTCTATCTGCGAGGAGGCTGTCCTCACAGGAGATAAGCAGTTACATTCCTTTCTTACAGAAGTAATGCGGGACCCTTTATTGCAAGGCAGAGTCACAACTCTGCTTTTGTGTAGGGGCTGCACTAGTAACTGTGCCTTTTCTTGGCTTGCAGATGTTGCTGTTGGACAGACTGCAGCTCCTCTCCCCATCACTGCAGAAGGCTGTGCTTTGGTACGATGGCTTTATTCCCAGATCTGGTTCACAGCCCAGCACCACAAACCATTGAGTCAGTACAATTGTCAGGGTGAAGGGCTGCAAGAAGAACAGTCTGAATGAGGGAGATGGCAAAGGGACTGGCAGGCAGGATCTCCTTAAGCTGCCAAGCCCTCATTTTTCATCAAGCCAGAGTTCAAGACTGGCACATTTAGTACATCCATAATCTGACCCAGCTCCTTTGGCTTAAAAGGGCTACAGTGCATTTGCACACCTTCTGGTCCATATCTGCTGATGCCTGAGAGGAATTGCTGCTGAACAGCTCATATGTTTTTCCTCTTAAATATAGGGAAAGGTGAATCCTCTTCCTTTGACGTGCTTTGCTATAAGATAGTGAAATCTTTGAATGAGGAGGGGAATGACAAATTAACATATAATTTAAAGTAGTCACGGAGCCATCCACTGGGGACCTCATCATGTATCTCATGTAAAACAGGGTCCAGGATGGCTGGCACGTGAGGCAGTTTCATCAGGGAGCAACAGGGCAAGAAGCAGAAAAGAAGTTCTCAGAGGAAAAGCTTAACCGAGGTGATTACATCTCACCAGCCAGATTTCTGAACCGTATTCCCAGGAGAGAAATATCTGAATGCCTGATTCAGTGGTGATGAGCTCCTACACACCAGTCCTAAAATAGCAGAGGTTAACAACGCTCAAAATGTCAGCACTAGGCCCCCGAGATAAAACGCTATCATGATGAAAGGAGCGATTCTCTTGCTTCCTTCCATCTGCAGAATCTGTATAAGCTGGCCTCCACTTAAGGAGCCTTAGTAGTGCAATTACATGAATTAAGAGCTGGATCTTTTGCTGACACAGTTATGCTGATAAAAGCCCTCGTTTAGATGCAGCTATGCAGACATAGGCAGGAAGAGTGCATCTTTTAACTTCATGGAGACACAGCAAAAAAAAAAAAATCTCTAGTATAGACAAGCCCTTAAGCTCCAAATTATGTGAATGTAGTATCTCCTTTTGTGCGTTGCTTTTATCGCAGGCCTCCATAGAATGCCCGTCCTTGTAACTGTTGAGTAGCCTTTATGTAACAGCAAACCAACAGTATTTTCCAGCTAGAGAGCAGGCTCTGGTATTCGCAGCTGCAACTGAGACTTCGTCCCAGATCAAAACCTGGGGAAGGAAATTCCTTGCCAGATGGAGTCCCTAACATCACCAGTACTGTGCCCCGCGCCTCCCAGTAACCTGTCAGCCACGACAGACAGCCCTTTCTTGCCAATCTTCTCTATATGAAAAGAGGGCAGTAGCAATCTTAGCTGGCTGAACCTTGGCGCCGCGGTGCAAAATGCCGCATTCAGGTCAGTGGGTATCTGTTCCCACCCTCTCACTACGTTTTGTGTGCAAAATGTAATTTTTTCACTGTTGATCACTTTAACAGAATAATCCAGTCCCCGGGCTTTAGTGGTCACATCAGGAAGGGGCTGGTCCTGCTTAGGACTCCAAATCCCACAGAAATAAGTAAGAGCATCCAATATGACTGGTTTGATGAAAATAATACCTATTTAGAGGCAAGTAATTTAATGCACTACAAAATATCTAATAATTTTGATCTTTTTAACAGTCACCTAGGAGTCAGCAGAAAAATCCTTCAGGAGGACTGGAAAGTCCTCAAAATCTGAAGAAGAAAATTTCTCTAACCACAAGTGAAAGAAACAAGATGTCAGCTTTAGCAACACGTTCATTGCAAAAGGATCCAAGTTTTCAAGTAACTTACTTTTTTGGAAAGAGCTTGTTTTCCCCAGCTTGTAAAATATATTAGAGGGAAAACATCTGTTTTGAAAGAAAAGTTATTCTTTTTTCCCCAGTGACACATTGCAAGACCTTACCTTCTGCAGGAGTTAGTTTGATGATTCCTTCTGACACCCCAGAGCTCCAAGACTCTACAAAGAGGTAGTGAAAGGATAAACTAAATTACTTGGTCACTGTGGAAAATCATAGCCAGGGAGTCAGAACACCAGGAGCCTGAGGTTTCTATGGCTATTGCATGAGCCGGACAGCTTCATCTTGTCACCCGTGTAGGATTGCAGTGCTATTTTCTTTTCGTCTTTGAACAAACGGGCTCATGGCCAACGATTTACCGGTCTCACTTCTAGAAGTGCGGAAGCCACTTAGTTGTCGCAAAGCCTCAGACAAAGGTAGACAAAAGCTTTGCAAAAAGTCTCAGCCACCCCTGTTTAGAATAGAAGCTGCTCAATATCTAAAGAACTGAGCTCTCAGTTATCAAGGGATATAGCAAAGTCTTAAATAACCTGCAGACCATAAGAGGAGAAATAAAGGCTCTGTCTGGGAAGTTATGGAATGTTCAAGGATTCCCAAGTATCCTGTTTCCTCGGTGTCATTAAAAAAACCCACAACCTTAAATTCCACAGCAACTCAGCTCCCTCTGTGATACCATTGTGTATACATGGCTGGACACAAAAAATGTGCCAGCTCTTACCTGCGCTATAGTATGTGAATTCATCTCTGTCTGTTGACACAAGTCACCCTCCTTCAGCACCACTTTATTTAAACAACCACGCGGTTTGCGTTTGCACATGTATTTGTCCACCCAAGAAACTGGCTCCCCCAGCCAGCTCCTTAGCAGCCCAAGGAGTTTCCAGAGAGCTGGCAGGGAAGGATGGGCTGCACTCGCAGCACCACGCCCGGGCACCAAGGCTGCACTCTGTCTCCGTCCCAAGCTCCCCAGGGGGACTGGAAGCCGCTTGTGTTCATTTTGGGTGCCTCTGGTTTCCTCACAGGAGAAACATCCCTGCCTGGGAGCTGGGTGCAGCCAGCGTGCAGAGGCACGGCCAAGCCCGTCCCGCGGCACGCACGTTTCCATCCCAGCGGCTCTGCCTGATGCCAAATCCTCCCTCGCATTGCCTAACTGTCCTGTCACCTTTGCTAGCAGCCGGGTTTGGCAGCCGACCATTTCCTCGCAGACTGGTGAGCTCACCGCTGCTTCAAACCTGTGTCAGAGCAGCACACACGTCACTGGGGAACAGGCTGTTCTTCACCCTCGCTACAAAGGCCCTATCTGCACTGCAAAACAAACAAAATCAACCTGCCTACAACACTGCGGCCGCCTTGCACCGCTTAGTCTCGTCAAGGACGCAGAAGGGACCCGAGCTCGGGCTGATCTGCTGGGCTCTGCGAGGCAGGAGAGTGCTGGTCCCCACGACAGATGCTGCCGAGTCAGGGCTCAGCCCAGCAGGACTTCAAGCAACAGCTACAGCAAACCGGGCGCTCGTGAGATTTCTTTCTGAAACTTTTCCTTGTCCTTTTTATGTAGCTGTTGCTCCCCGGACTCACACTGTTTGAGCAGTCTCATTTGGTTGCAGAAAATTGAATTGGATGGACCACGGGTAACGTCAGCTCACCAGACAGCATGCCCAGTGACCGTAGGGAATGGATGGGGAGGGGGAAAGCAGAACCAGAACGGCCAGGCTCCCCTTCTCGCTCTGCCACTTGCTGGCTTTTGTGTAACTGCAGGCAGGGCACTCGACCTTCCCATATTTTAGTAAAACAGAGACACATCCCTGGAAGATGTATCAAGGTCCTCCACGGAAGGAAGTCCACAGAGTTTGCTGCTCTGCTGTCGCTATGTAGTGATCGCTGATAGCACACACTCAAGTGCGAGGCAGAAGTCAGGCTACATTGCAAAGCTAGATAAAATTACCTTTCTGTTAACAAACTGTGTAAAATTAGCCAGTTTGGCTAACCTCGAATTCCTCCTGGTTTCTGGGGAATTTATGTCCCAAATTCCTTGAACTACATAATAAGATGACTGCAAGAATATTTTATTTTGGTTGTGTGCACATGAAATAGGGCGGACTGGTAATACACCAGAGACTGCGTGGAGCAGCAGCTGTTACACTTTCAAAGAGCATTACTGAGCTTTTTATAGTCGGCTGCAGTTGACATCATGGCTAAATAGAGTCTTGCTCTAAAATATATTCCACCCAGCCTATGCAACCTTAAAGCCACGCATTGCTGGGAGGAGAGATGGTCACAGGAATTCACGCAATGCCAGCACGGAAGTAAAAGCCTGGGGATGCATTTTCTTCTTTTTCCTGCATCCGTTAGGAGAAATGCTCTTGAAAGACTTCTTCAGAAAGAGCGTCTGCCTCTGGAGAAGAGTGAGAGAGCGAAACCTCTCATCTTGGGACCCAGCATTCAAATCTGGCCCCGGTCAGCAGTGACTGACAGCTGCAGTGACCTAGCGACTACGTAGCTCTCAGTGCCTCACAGATGATTATCCAGACCAAAAGAGGCTAAAATCACAGCCACTGCTTTTACACTCTTACCACTGGTGCCACTGTGCTGCTGCTAGAAGCTGGGTAAAAGCAGCCGTGCAGTAAAAACCATTGGTGAAGAGCATTACACATCCAGCCCCTTTATGGACCGGACCAGCAGCTTCCAGAGCTTTCAGGAGAGTGCTTTCCACCACACTCACTGTTCATTACAAAGCTGAGTTTGGGGGAGCTTATCCAGAACTTGAGGGTACTGGGGATAATGATCCCTGAGGGTGACATCTGCTGCAGCACAGACCTCCTAAACGAAACCTCTGCATTCCTTTAAATCCTCGCGGCCTGGCGTGCCACTGCCCTGAGGACCTTCTGCAGCAGCACGAGGGAGAGCAGGTTGGGAACAAGTCCTGTAAATCTGAAGATGGGGACTCACCACGCTGATTCAGAGCAACTCCTGCCTGTGCTCTGCAATCTCTGTGGCTAACACAAGGGGATTAGTGACTAAGGGAGGAGTTTGGGCCAGGACAGCCCTCCACACGGCAATGCTCCATGAACTCACCTAGGCTACTATAGCACGTAAAAAGCCACATACTTTCCCTGCTGGCTAGAGAAATATAGGATGAGATACGCGATGTGCTTCTTCCCTATGCCTGCCTGGCATTTCTGACCAGCTAGCAATGATGCCAGCCCATGGAACTGTGAAATCACACCTACTAATCAAGTATTTTTCCCCAAAGTACCCAAATTGCTGCCCAGGTTCCTTCCAGGCTCCCTTTTCTCTTTCCATCACCTCTGTCAGCTGACAACAGACGTGATGATAGAAGAACAGGAGCAGCCACTGTGACTGCTAGATGTAAATGGGTCTCTTCCATATGGGATATTCAGAAGACACTTTTGGTTCGATTTCTTTCAATGGTGCTGCTCAAGGGACTGCTCATGTGATACAGGACATGCAAACTAGGGTACAATAAAATAGGGGAGGCTGAAACACTGCTGAATAAAAGTTTAGTGCAGAGGTTTCACTAGTGCTGATCATATGAGGTCTAGTCCCCCAAACTTCTAAATCCACCCTGTGCTTGTGTGTATCTGGATATCTATACTACTGTATTTCTGGACATACTCCACGTGAATGGTCTGGGCTTCCTGAGGTGACTTTCACAGCTTTACCTGCACTGCACTTCCCCTCTGAGTCTGTGACTGAAGGTCATTTGGTTTTCAGCTGTGTTTTTTTCTGAGATCCTAAAAGATTTCATGGCGAAATGTCAATGTCTTACTCTTTCCCTGACCTGCTCTGTTTCATCTTGTAGGGACCCACCAGCTTGGCAAGAAGTCCATCTAAAAGGCCAAGCCAGGGATGTCGACCCTACCTTCACCAGGAAAGGCTGTGAAATGTGAGGACATGGTGCATCACCGCAGCCTGAGAGCCTTCCTCAGGTGTTGGTTAGACGGCGTGCCAAAAACATCATAAGTAAGAGTTACTGGTACAGCCCCTTTCACAATCTACCACTGTTTACTGTCTCAAGAGTGCGATGGCACAATTTGACCTTAAAACTGCATGGACACAAGCCTCCTCTATGCTGGAAAATGCATTATCCTCATAGCCAAGTGCATCGGCACGTACTCAGCGCAGCAGCCAGGAATGATCAGCACTGCCTTCCCTGTCCAAAACGTCAAATGAATTTCTGCTAAAACATGTGACACCGACAAGCGTAGAAGCCCTCTCCAGCCTCACCCCAACAGTTGTTGCTGCTCCCTTTACGCTGTGCTCCCACCTGGCTCTACACAAGGGGACCAGCGGAGAGTGTCACACCGTCTCCTCACCGAGGCACACGCAGCCCGTGTACTTCAGGCAGGGCAGCAGAGCGCGGTGCCCTCCAGCATCCCCACAACATTACCAATGCTGCCCTCCACCCTTCTACGCTGTAATAAAAACACAGTTCCAGCAGCAAAATCTCTGTTTTAACAAATATTACTTATTTTCTTCAGGAAGGAGGTGGAAAATAATGCCTTGCTATATAGCAGCAGCCGTACCAGGAGCATTTTGCTAACGTAGCCCACCAACAAATAGGTGTAATGGAACCAGTTCCTCGCCAAAAAAGTGCCAGCCAAAGCAGGTACAGCCCTTGCTTATTTTTGCTGCACCTACTGGAGACACTGCTAGCAAAGGTATTTTCCGCTTCACTTTCCCCTTCCTATTCATGCCAGGCTCAATGGTCAACTCCCAATGGCCCAAACTTCACCCAGCAAAAAAAAAATCACAATTATCTAAACTATTCTGCAAGTGCTCCAAGGAACACTTCATGACTCCTTTTTTTCATGGTTCACGATTTCTGCGTGCCTGCTTGGAGAAAACCAGCAACCTGGACCCACATATACAGAGAGGATTTCACAGGAGCTCTTGTTGTGAGGAAAAAGTGAAGAAGTCTTTCCTACAGTGTTAAGTGGTCCATGGCTTCGGCATCTGCTGAAAACACCAGCAAGAGTTTGAGAACTGACCCTGGGAAACGTGGACAGAGAAAAGAGGTCAGGCAGACCTGCAATGACCTCGTCTTCTGCAGCTCTTTGTGCATGCGTATTTACATGGTCCTAATTAAAATTCCCATCTGAAGCCAGCTTTTCCACTTTGGTCAGCCAAGGGAATCTGGTGAAGCTGCATTGCTCCTGGAGAGCAGGAAGCAGGCATCGATCCTGCTCTAGAACAGGGACCTTCTAGGACAACCTTGCGTGACTCTGCCAGCGTGCCACACATCCTCCCTTCAGTAACGGAGCCACAGCAAGTTGCAGTGGCATTGGATGTACAAGTTTGGACAGCCAGACTTGGCTATACACTGTCAGCAGCAACTTGCCGCTGTGGAAAGCTGAAATGCAAAGACCTGTTTGAGATGAGGGACATCAGAGCTCGCACACATTCTGGACACTTTGTTAGGATGAGGAAAGAGTGCAACATACAGTAGTTTGCCTGTGTGGGCACCCGTGTGCCTCTTCACATCTCACAGCTAGAAATTACCCTGGCCCTTCAAGCAGGAGCCTGCTCCATGCAGCCAGTGGAAAGATCACCGTTCGCCTGAAGAGACGCAAAATCAAGCTTTTAGGGCAGGGAGGATCAGTCTTCAGTCTGTCAGGATTTTCAGTGTCAGAAGTTTCTGTTTCTCCTGCTGCTCTATACAGGTCAGGACTCCTGCTGCCTTATCTGATAAGAAGTACAAAGCATGGAGGAACAGTTCAACCAAGAGTGGAGGAAACTCTTTATCCTCTCAATTCTGCCCTTTGAAGACCCCAACTTCTTCTATCCTGGCAAGATTTGAGAGGAATACAGCCTTTCTGAAATGCTAGAAAACCATGAATGCTGCTATGCTGGCAGTGACAAAGAGACACATGATGTAAAACACTGAGGTGATGCTGTGATTGATGTGATATTCTGCCCAGTTTTACAATTTCCAGCCACCATCATAAAGACTTTGTCTACAGTCACGCTTCAGGCACTAACAGCGAGCCCACTGGTGGTGACAAAGAGGAAAGAAGTGGTGGAACTGCAAATAGAATCCTACACTACGACACGGCTACACCCTTTTCTGATCACTCAGCCTTGCAGCAAACTCTCATCACTCCTTTGTACCTTCTCTTACCTCAAAGACCTTAAGACAGCCTCCCAGATACGAAGATACAACAACAAAAGAGGAAAAACATGGTCTTGTAAAGATACGGGGGATGGCTAAGATGGCAGTAGACAACTGCTGTGATCACTGCCACCTGGAGTCACTCTAGATTGGGGATCGCAGTTGTCTCATTCGGAGTAATAAATGTATTTGCTCTTTGGCATGTGTTCAGCGGCACGGGGAAACTTCAGGGGGCGGGGAAGAAAAGCTGTCAAGTAGAAAAGTCTTAAATCCCCCAAGTAGTATGTGTAAGACAAGCTTGGCCAAATGCAAAAGAGAGGGGAAAGAATCAAGGGGACTAAAAGATAATGGAGAAAGAGATAAAAGTACCGATAAAAGGAAAGAGAGGAAGACCTTTAGACAACAAAGGAGAGGATTAGACCGAAGAGGTGACAAGGGTACGCCCTTGACAAACAGGGCCAGAGTCAAATAGAAAAATAACCCTGCCAGAAGTAAAAGCAGAGGAGCTGAGCTTGACTAACAGGGGAATCATAGAATGGTTTGGATTGGAAGGGAAGAAAAACATATAAAATAGGGACGAGAGAACAAGAGGCATTTTGAAGGTCTGGGTCAAGAGCTGCCCGAGCAGGGCAGCCCAGAGGGGCACCGGTCCTGGGTGGAGGGCAGGGACATGCCCGAGGAGTGAGGCAACACGGGGGATGCTATCGGATGGATTATCTGGGATGGTCAAGGCAGGAGGCTGGGATAGCGGGGGAGGAAGATGCAGATACTTTTGCTATGCAAATGCATGGAGCTTCCGTGTGAGTCAGACACCAGAAAATTGTGCCGTGGGCTTATAAAAATCAGGATAACCCACAGGAATAATGCCTGCTGGGTTCATTGTGTGGTATTTTCTTTCTTTTTCTTTCCTTCAGTGTGATTTTAAATAGCAAAGAAATATGAGTCAATTCATGCACGGAAGACAATTACTTCATCAAATGGCATAGTAACCGCTGCACTCCCCGGCTATGATCACCTGAAACTGCTGACTTAATGATCAACCGCAAATCCCCAACTCAGGATCTTCCAAACTGTACAGAGGCCCGAATATCTTTGAAATGAAACACCCCAGAAAAAAAACCACTAGAACAAACCAAAATGGTTTTGTTGCAAATGCCGTGATACATGAGAGACCACCAGTCCCTTGTCTCCAAAACTAACTGGAAAAGAAGATGGGAAACATTTAGAATGAATGATAAGACTGGAGCCAGAGCACCGGCCTTGGCACGTGCCTGAGCAGCAGCAGGGAAGCCAGCTGAAGAAATCTCTGCTCAATACACTCGGAGAGGGAAGACTTGCGGGGTTTAATAGCACCAGAGCAGCCAGGGACAGAGAAAGAGAGTGGATCCAATGTTTGTATTATAACAGGCATCCAACGTTACCGGGAAAGTTCTGGTTCTATGTATTGCCTTCTGGTTTTGAATCACTGGAGCAAAATCAGCTTCACGTTTGGAACCTTTTCTCAATAACCATGAAACATAAGCTTCAACAAAAAAAAAAAAAGAAGAAAAAAGATAAATTCTTATAAAAATTTATTAATTTCAGCAGCTCATGCACTCAGACAGATACCAAACACTGCAAGACAGAAACAGAGAATCTTGTGACTGTCATTTGCTAAGTTGGGGTAGAAGGAAGATCTTACCACGTGCAAGGGATAATGATCAGGGTTTAGGAGTCCACCAAGAAAAGGTACAAAACAATGCCTTAACACTGCTTGCTAAGGCCAAGGAGCCTGAAAAAGGAAGAGAGGGGACTGTTTGGAGCTTTTCTTTCTGTTACTCAGTGCTATTAAAATTGAATGTGGCCCCTCTGCTATATATCACCTTGCCTTCCTCTGCCAGTCCTGCTGTGCATGCATGTTTTGACTGCACCCTGGAAGGCTGCCTCTCCTAAGTAGGTGCTGTATGAAAAGGAGGCAAACAGGGCCCTGTCTTCTTCCTTAGCTCTTCCCTTCTCGTCGTCGTCTTTGTTTTTTTTTTTATTCATCTGCAGAGACAGAGTTTTTTTCCTTTGCTTGTGCAGTGAATTAAACAAACATTACTGGGAGTTCAGATAACCCAGTAACTTTATATATACAACCACCTGCATCAATAGTTGCTACAAAATCCTTTGTTAAGGAAAATATCTCTAAGAACGGGGTATTACCTTGTTCAGAGCATGTAAGTAAGCAAAGCAACCCGATGAGCTCTATTAAACAGAGGCTTTAGGTTCTCTCAAAGTACCACATGCTATAAAATCAGAGAGGACACAGAGATAAATTGCAACAAGGAATTGTTTAAGCCTAGGGCTTGCTGCCATCACAATCTTTGTGGGACTGCCCACTCCCTCCAGAAGCAACGACAAGAGTCAGGTACATGCATCCTGCCATTCTCAGGGTGTCTCGAAACTCAAAGGCAGGCTGAAGTTTAAGCGTCTAAATTCAACCCTAAATGTCCTGTGCCCTTTCAGTCAGGCTCTCCTGTCTCCCTATTGCCCTTTCCTCTCCCTCATCCCACCCCCACCATTTGCTCTTACCTCCCTCCCACTCCCAAACCCTTGATCTTCCTCTGCCTCCGAAGGTAGGGAGCCAGCTGCCAGCCATCAGACATACTCTGCTCTTGCCCCTTTGCTATGTCTGGGTCCCCTCTGAACCTGGGCATCTCGCCCCAAATCTGTTCCTGTCGGGATTTAGCAAATGCAGCCCCTTGATCTTTTCATATGCATTTGCTAGGTTCTTATGCCTCCCCCACGGCCGCTTTCTTCAAGGCTTTCCGTGTGTCTGAAGCTCTTATCAACTCCTCCGAACAGAATACACGAATGGCACCACCAGGTCTTGAAGTCCCGTCTCACACCTCTCAGGAAATGGCTTACCCCACCAAGTCACATCCCCCTCCTAAGCACAGGGCTAAAGTCACAAGATACTATTAGTTCCTTGTTGCCAAAACCAAAGAGAGACAGCAGTTTCATTTTCAAAGAAAAACAGATCACGCTTATATAGATGTAATCATACCCTGGCCAAGCAAGACAGTCACCTTTCGGAGAGGACACATCCACTTGTCACATCGCATTTATTTTAACCCTGTGGAAGGTCTGCGCACAGAGCCGTTGGGCAAGACGGGCCCTTTACTTCACGGTGATCTGAAGTAATGTGATGACCTAGTGGCACTGCAGCTGGGCTGGGCTGCACGAGACTGATGTCACCAGGCTTCGACATCATTCTGGTTCTCCAGTGCGACCGACTCCATCACATATTCCTTACCTGTAGGTACAAAAGCCCTGAAAGGGGTCAGCCCAGCCCCTCGCTCTTGGGTCACTATTCAGGATGCCACGGCTGCACTGCCGTGGGTCACGCTGGCAGCCGCACGACGGGGACGGCACTGCTCTCCCTTTGGCTCCCCAGCCTCAGCGCCCAGGCGCCTGCTGCTGACTGGGACAGCCTGGGGACAGCCTGGAGTGTGGCCAAGTCACGCTTCTGACCTCGCAGTCAGGATCCACCATGCTGTCTCACAGGTGGAGGCGAGCCTGAGGGTCAGAAACAGATACAGCTATTTCAGTGTTACAGATGGTGACACCAAGGCACAGACGTCAGCTTTTTGCCTGGGACCGCACAGGAGACCAGAGACGGAGCTGTGCATGCAACAGTGGCATCCTCAGCCTGCGGCTTTTCAAGCGAGTCACCGTACTGATCACACTCACAACACACGTGCAACAGGAATTGCACAGCCCGAAGCGTGAGCGTGCCATCATCCATCCTTCTGAGAGGCACAAGGAGCCCTCTACATCAAATATGCTTCCTGGGCTGACCAGGAAAGCAAAAACCCCTCTCCTCGGTAGAGTGCTGGTCCCTGTCTTCAGGGAGGCTGGGATCTGTTCCGGGACTCCCCTAGGAGCAGAGGATGACGTGCAGGGTGAGGCAGGGAGGACCTCCTCAACACCCTGCTGGGGCTCTGGCAAGGAGGAACTCTCAGGGACGCAGCTGAACATCCAAGATGGACAGGCAGCTCAGATCTCTGAAGAATATGCTTCAAGACATCTGCAGACTATGCCAAAGTGAGGACTATATGCAGCCCACCTCAAGTCCTTGCTCTCTCTGTCTCTATATATAGCATATATATATGAGGGCTAAAAACATGAACACTACGAAATGACAACTTTAAATTAAAAACATGACATCACTGTGAGATCTCAGAACTCTGCCTAAAAGCCTGGAAGTGTCTCAATATATAGATCTGGGCCTATGTACATTCGGAAGACCTGATGAACCTTTCAAAGCATTCAGAGGCTGTAGAGAGCTTTGTCACAACGACTAGCAGCAACCGGAGGGAAATTAAGCGTTCATCTAAAGATTTCCTCTTTAGCAGAATGAAAAAAAAAAAACCTCAAAACCTAAGCCTAGCATGCATTAATGATTTTTGCTATCAGGGCTCTGCTACAGAAGCTGGAAATTATACGGCATTTTCATGCCAGCAGAAGCTCTGGAGCAAATGTAGTTATGTATGCAATCACAAATATGTGTCTGGTCTACACTTAATGCTATTTGTGAGATAATTATACAGGCATTGCTTCTTCAACATAGCTTAAACCAAGTCTTAACAGCAAAAACGTGCCTTTTTCTTAAGCTGTCTCTACCTTAATGAAACCAGGTTTGTGTGACCATTGTTCCTTTTTTGGTCAGTCTCCTCATATAAGCTTTTGAACCTATTGGCCAGTTTCATTTAAAACTGATGCAGAAATTGAGATTTCCAAGATACCAAGTCTTTGTAAGCTTAGTCAGGGAGACAAGAGACCGCTAAACTTGCATTACTAAAAGCTTCAGTCTCGGGTTTAGACACCAGAGAATTCATGCTAAAGACAACCACGAAAAAGAAAAAAAATAGTAAGCTTTGCTGGAATGAAAAAATACAGTGCAAGAGCTGCCTCCCCAGCTCCTCAAGTCACACGAGGCAGGATCTTAATGCGCACGTTTAAGAGATGACTTTGTGGCCCTCAACAGCCTGAAAGAACCTCCCCAGCCTGACAGGCAAAAGGCTGAGAAGCCAGCAGACCAGCAAACCCTGCACAGGGCCCATCAGGGCCCATCTCCCCTTTCTTCTCCAAAATCTCAGCCTCAGCTGAGATTTCAGCTCTGTTTCAGAGCCTTTCTGATCCTTGCTGGATGCTTGGAGCTGGCAGCGGTGACTTGATAGCTCCATAATAAGCTTCTCCATCGGAAGCGTAAAGCCATGTTTTCATTGCAGGTACAGGAGCATTTCGCATCGTGAGAGTCCCCTTGGCACAGGTACCTCAGTACAGAGGCACTCCCAGCAAGGACAAAAGCATAAGGAGTTTCTCCCTTGATGAATGTAGTGAAGATCAGCGTTCTCAGCCTCTGAAGCAGGCTGCAATCTCTGTCATCTACGCAAGGTAGTCTGCTCTTCCCTTACAGACAGCTGTCTCAGTTTTAGGCATCTTAATTTCAAAAAGCAAGCCACTTCTGGCCTTATGTCATAGCTTCTGCGTCTTGAGGGAAGAAGTAAAATCCCCCTTTGTGCCTAGACAGGACACAACTAAAAGCAAGTATGCAGAACAGGAAGGGACAAAAGTCTGAATGTCTTCCTAAACACTTCCAGCCCTTACCTAGGTGTAACTCTGTGCAGATGCTGGCACCTACAAGGCACTGGAAACCTCCTCGTCAGACTACAAGGGGCACAGCAGGATGCAAAACTTCTTGTCAGGGAAAGAAAACTCTGCCAGACACAGACGCAGTGCTTTTTCTTGCTGCAGGAGGCACGCTGCAGCGCCTCACAGGCATCGCTTTTAGCACATCGGCGGGATGACACTCTGTGGGAGCTGCAGAGAGGTGTGCCAGCGTTGGGAGGGGAGAAAAGTGGCAGAAGAAAGCAAAGAGTTGTCTTTTGTGCCGCCCTGCTTGCCTACGAGTCGGCAAAAGCCTCCTACTCTGATCTCCACCTAACAGCTCGCTCCTTTACAAACAAGAGCACGGTCTCCCCTGCCCTTCGTCAACCTCAGATCCCTTTCAAGCCAAGCCAACACAGAAGGGCGGCCACCAGGATCCCACAGAGGGAATCCACGTGTAATGCTTTAAGCAACGGGAAAGGGAAAATACAACTCCTGGGCTCTAGCCTTGCCCCAGAATTGGTCTGTTTTTGTGTCCAGCACGTACCGCTGGTACGCAGAAGGGGACTCATCACCAAGGTGTATCAACATGCTGGTATTAGCCAGCCAGCCCACAAAAGGCAACCGAGGCAGGGACAGTGGACGTCCCCAGCGGCCAGCACCAGAGGCGCGCAGCCAGGCCGTGCAGCCGGGCCTGCCGACAGCTGCCGCAGCTGCTCACCGGCGAACGGCGGCCAGAAAGCGCAAGTCGTCTGCAGACGGGTGACTCAGTGACCCAGCGTGAACCCCACGCCCTGGAGTCCGCCTGTGCAATTCTGGGCTGCACTAAGGGCCCCGACCCTTTGGCCCACGGGGTTCAGTCGCACTCGCACTGATGTACCACGCTGGGCTTACGGAGCTGCAGAACGCAGGCTTCCTATTCCGTGTCGCAGAACTGGCAGCCAAACTGCACTCATACACACCATCTATTGCAACGAAGGTCAGTACGTAGAAGTTCTTCCGCTGTAACAAAGTGGACTTTTTCTTATGGTCTATAAATGTTATATCTGTGTCTCTTAACAAAAGCTTTCAGGTCTGGGAAATGTCTCCATTTCCTCACCAGGGGAAGGATGTCAGCTGCTGTTAGAAGATAGCTGTTGGAACACCTCTGGAACTGTAAAGCGCAAGAGAACCAAGAAGGCTTTTGGCCTGCAGGATGTCACAGCAGTCAGAGATCAAAGAGTCAGCCCATTCCCAGATTTAGGAGTTGGGAATAGGTCCGTTAGCTCCCAGCACTCGCTCTTTCCTGAGTACGTATTCAATATACACTGATCAAGCAGTTGTCTTAATGGGAAGTCTGACGCTGAAAACAATCACGCTGCTGGGTGTTCTGTCTCAGTTTTGTCCTCTTCTAGTCAGCACCAGGTCCAGGTGGCGGCACTCCTAGAAGCACCCCCAGATGGGATCCCCCATTCCCTCCTGCTCCACCCAGCAGTGCCCTCCCGCTTGTACGGCTGTCCCAGTGGCTGCTGTGACCTGTGGGCAGGGAATCCCAGACCTGGGTAACAAAAAAACCCCCTGCTGTTACTGTACAGTTAATTTAACTTGGATTAGTTCCCTGATCACACTGTGCAGACCCACACACAACTTAGCAACCCACTCAGCTAAAGGGAAAGCAGCAGGATGGGGGTGAACAGTGGGGGGGCTGCGGTGCCAGCAGCTGATCGATCCCAGGCTGCTGCTGCTGAAAGAAAAACACTAGTACATGTGTGAAAAAACAACACTTCCCTGAAAAAGCGGCTCGCTCTGTCTGGTGTACTTCATCCACCTTAACCAAATCCTAGAAAGGAAAGTCAATATCGCTGTAACGCATAATTCAAGGCAGGACTACATTCTTCAGAAACCTACGGGATGTCACATCTCTACTCTGCCTTACACAGAAAAGAAACCTCTGCTTATGTTTTTCAGCAAATGGTGCTTGACGTAGACTAGAGTAAAACATTCATCATGCAAATGTAATACAGAGTAGCTGCTTTTCAGTGCCACCTGTGGCATCTTCTAAATCTGCACAGAATGTGCAGAGTAATTCAAACCTCCCCGAGCCTTTTGTTAAAAACCTAGAATGCTGCTGCCCATGCTTTCTGGATCACCGCTGACCTGCGCCCTTTCTCGACACCATGCCCCCTTGTTACGCTGCTCATGACGAATGCTGTACAAGCCTCGTGTTACCGACTGCCGTCGGACTACGGGCCACGATATTGGGAACAAACGACCTAGAAACTTCATTAACGAAAGCAGCCGGATTGCTGCATGTGTAAAAGCACAAAGGTACAAATGCTTTTGGGATGAAACTTTCCAAAAATGGCTTTTAACAATCAAAGTGCTGATCTTTCATATGAAATAACTTCTTGTAGGAGAAGATTGCTTAAGGGCAAACCCTTTTGACGGGTGATGGTGGGGCACAGCCTGCTGCAACGCGCGGCCCGGGTTTCAGCGCGAGACTCTCTCCGGCCAGGACACAGCTCTCACAGCGGCGCCTGGGCTGCGTGAGTGGGAGCACGCAGGCATCGGCCAAGCGGGGTGGAAAAGGTCACACCAGCGTCTGCCGCTGCCCTGCCCGTGCTGCCGGGGCTCTCCAGGTGCGTTTAGCTTCCATCTGAAACAGGACGAGAAGTTTTCGCAGTAGGAGGCCGTATGCCGGCCCCGCAGCTTGCAGCGAAGCGCTGCCAACAGAGCGGCCGGGGCCTGGGGAAGCGATCACTTCTGTTTACCTCGCGTCTGCCGAAGCAGGCAGCTGCTGGAGAGCGCCCACCTCCAGGCGAGCACGCTCTGTGACCGTACCCACGCAGACGCCGCATCAGAAATAACCCTGCTGCGGGGCCGGGCCCGCTCCGCGGTGCCGACAGCCCGACCCCGAGTCGCTTCGCCCGCAGAAGGCGGACACAGGCCCCGCTCCCCTCTGCCGCCCGCCATCCCCCACCCGCGGGGCAGGCGCGGGGCTGCGGTGCCCCGGCCGGGCTGAGCG
>Ga0065711_1034985_pt1 | contig 22966 bp, 18 predicted proteins | sample Hoacrofraction12_FD_59098 | JGI IMG/M metagenome (GOLD analysis project Ga0065711, IMG submission 59098) | Hoatzin crop microbial communities from Cojedes, Venezuela - Epithelial fraction 12 v2 (version 2) | ecosystem: Host-associated > Birds > Digestive system > Esophagus > Crop | place... | reverse complement strand
GGAAGGAAGGAAGGAAGGAAGGAAGGAAGGAAGGAAGGAAGGAAGGAAGGAAGGAAGGAAGGAAGGAAGGATTTTTTGCATTTTCTCAAATTTACTTTTTCTCGAATGACTATCATGTTTAGATAGAGATAAGTGTAAAAATCAAATATGAAAATCTTTAAATCATCCTCATAAAAGGTTGCAGATTATAATTCAATTCTCCCACAAAGTGAAGTTATAGTATTTAATTCCATTTTGATGTGATGCAAAAGGGTCATTGACAAAGGGTACTAATCAGCAGTCTTTAGTATTTAAGTTCTTGCACTGAAAAGCGTTAATGGCTTATATATAGTTTTTCAGAGAATGCCATTCTTCTGTGTCAAATCGTATTTTCATTGCGCTCAACCTTATTTTAATGGCATAGAACTGGACAAATGGGAAAAAACACCCATGGCACAATTTCTGCCAATGAATATTTCAGCAGGTGCCTCTTGGCTAAAAGTCTAGATAAAAGCCTTGCTGCAGGCATATTAAGAGTGGAAGTAAAGACTTATAAGTACTGAGAGCTTATGAGAAAAGAATGAGCATAGAACCCTAGACATGATCTTTTCAATCAAAAATCCAGAGATCACAGCAAAAGGCAATTACAGTGGCTCCTCCCTTGTGTTATAGTCTGTGTTTTGCTGCTGTGTACAGCAGAAGTGTCCAGCTAGGAAAAGAGCTTAGCCTCCTCTTTCATTTGTTAGTTGTTTAGTTGTAGCTGTTAACAACAACATTTCCTCTTTTTTTAGAGCACAAGTAAGTCTCTTACAAGACTGCCTATAAACACAGGGTGTAGGCTTGTACTTTTAAACTACTCTGACTTGATTTATTCAGCAGACTATAGAAAGTATTCTGTCACTGTAACACCTTGACATGATAAAATAAATCCTGATCTGAACTAAGAACTGGGCTTAAGCCTGAAAGTGCATAGCCCTGGGTAGCCTTTCTTCTCTGGGCTTTCGTTTGAACTCTGGCTTTGAGTTTCTGAGTGCTGCAGAAAAGCACAAAGGTGGGATCAGAACTGGGGTAGCAAAGGACAGCTGGCACAGAGAAGAGAGCTGAAAGGGGCATGAGTTATAAGTGAGGGAGCAGCAGGATTGTCAGGAAAAACAAAAGGGAAAGGCACAGAAGAGAGGCAAGGCCAGAAATTGGTGGGGTAAAACATGGTAAAACAGCTTCAGGATTTCCCCTAGGCTTGAAAATGCTCTGTAACTGTCTTCCCACACCTTGTCTTGCAGTACAGACTAAAACTTTGAAGGCCGTGATAAAACCCACAACCCCAGGAGGGTGGACATAGATTGCATGCCAACTGTTCCTCAGCTCTACTGACAGAACAGCACCTGCTTTCTTCCTGCTTTTTTATATGCAGCCATTAACTCTTCCTACTGATTCCAGAGGTGGCTCCATTAAGAAATGCATAAATTCAAGCAAAACAGTAAGCAAGATCAGCTGAAACTCTACTAGTTTCTTGGCAGATTTCAAATGTACAAAACAAAAATTCTACTCTCTTCACCAGCATGCACAAGATGACTTTTTGCCCATGTGTTTTTGCACCATCTTTTTTTCACTTATTTGCTTTTCTTGCATGCTTATTGTTTGTTCACCATATATCTGCCTTTAGGCTTTCTCTTTTCATTGATCACTTTCCTGTCCATGAAATTTCTGCAAGACATATTCCATCTCACTTCTCTTTTTTGTATTTTCCTTTCCAGCTCTGTCCTTCTTGTTCATCTTTTTAGCTCCCTTCCCATTTCTGTTTTTATCCTAATACTAGAGAAACCGTCTTGGAGAGAATAAACTTTTATTCCTATAAAAAGACCTCTCTAAGAATTACATTGGATCCTTAAAATCATCATACAGGAAAAAGATTTGCTCAAATTTTCAGCTACCAAAATGTCTGTAGTTTGTTTTATTGAAATATGTCAGCAATTTAAAATGTTCCCCCAAAGGACAAATCTTCTCACAAAAATTGTTGTTCTGTCAAAACCACCATTGCCTCAGGAAAAAGATATTTGAGAGTGACATCTTTGACCAGCTCTGCAAAATACTCTTTCCATATCTTCCTACATCGAGGTTCTTTCCCTTGCTTTTAACATCTACAGTACCCTTCATATTCTCTGCATTTTGTCACATTCTTCTGCAACTCCATCATCCCTGCATCCACTACTTTCTTCTCTGTGCTGTCCTCTCTGCATTGATCTGCCAGTCTGCAATGGAGTTGGGTAGGAATGGCTGTCTGAAAAGGAGAAGGGTCATGCATTCTTGTCTGATGCCAGGGGATATATGCCTAGTTTTCTGTGTACTGTATTATCTATGTGTTATCAAAGTCAAAAGTTGTACACAAACGGTGTCCACTGAAACCTGTCAGCAATGTTTCAGTTCCTAACGAATAAAACTGGATTACAGAGGTTGTGTTAGGACAGGTAGAGTCAATTCTGGAGGAAATTTAATATTTCCAGGAGCTAATGAAACCAACATCGAGATGGATATTTAACACCGCATAGCTGTAGGAGTCAAAACAGTCCTCAATATTTTACTTTTCAGAAATTTCAAGACTATAACATCATTTTAAATGAAACATAACTAGGAACTAACCCACTGGGAGACAGTAGAATACCTCTTCTTAAATTTTAATTTGTTGAAAATGGTATTGTTGCTGTTGTTAACATTCCACAAAAGAAACACTGAAGCTTCAACTCATCAAACCAAGCTGAGGAGTGTCTACTTTGGCTTCCTCAGCAGTGCTCCTCAAATAAGTCTCTATGAAAGTGAACCATAAAGTCTCCAGCAGAAGAGAAAACAACTGATGTTTGTAAGTTAGTGTTATCAACAGCTTCTGTAAATACTTCCATAATAAAAGACCCCTAGACACATAGCATGACGGAAGTATGGCAAGGAACAAAACAAACATTGCTAAAATTTGACTGATTTGAAGAATACTGATTTTTATCATTGTGTGTTTTTCAGATTTTCTTTTCAATAAGGTTATAAATACTTAGTCAGAGGCTTGACCTTCAGCAGTTGTGTTAACTGGTTAGTACATCTACTGGCACAAGAATGAAGTAAAACATTGCTGTGTTTGACAGGTATCATTGGACATCCAGCCATTTCACTGACAAACTACAGACTATAGTGTTATAATGAAAACTCCAGTCACTCTTCATGATCACTCAGTCTACAGATTCACTCTTATGCTATCAGCAGCCATGGACACCTTTCCATTGACTATTATTAATAATATGCCCAAATAGAAACTCACAGGTTACCACCTGAAAATCAAGCTATGTGATGTATAGTATGGGCCTTAGAGCAGTTTTGGTGCCATGGCCCCATTCTGGACACATTCTTTGCCCCAACTGAAAATCACCACCCACTGGCTATGAAACACTTCTCTGAGAATCATGGTCTCCACTCAGAGACCCAAATCCGTAATGTTTCACTGTATTGTATGACGGCTGCTGATACTTTCACAACTATTTCTGCCCCAGGTCTACATCATCATCATATATTTTACAGTACTATACTGAAGTAAGCCAGAATGCACGTGTCAAATTAACTGAGATCAGTCAGCACAGAGACAACACAGTGCAAGCTCATGAGGGTAAATCAGTTGTTGACTGCATGGAGAACAACTGCAATCAGAATTAAGACCTTAGTCAGTGACTGTGCAAAGCAAAGGCAGTAAATGATTTGTGATAGAATTGCATGTATGACGTATGTCAAGACAGTATTACAATTTGTCTGTGCTGCAACTTCAATCATGCAGAACTTCCATTCCAGGACCAGAAAGGGAAGCAGCATAATATAGAGGTAATCATCTCTTTCAGCCTTTCTTGATTACTGTAGTTTATAATGGCATTCTTTAAAAACATAAAAAACCAAGTGATTGTTCTTGGGACTGAAAAAGGACCCCAGATTTGGATATTTTTTTGTATGCAACAGAAACTTCTGATGTTGACTGAACTGCCTTATATGTAATAAAGAAGAACATCTAGGCTTTTAAGAAAGAAACACAACTGATCTTTCAGGTCCAGCAACTGAATATAGATCATGAGGATTTGGTTTCACAGAATGCATTCCAAGCTATATTTTCCATGTATGTAGGTACTTAAAATTGTAGTTAGATGCCTAAGCTCTTTAGGTATTTAACTTCCACTGAATACCATGCAATTTATATGCTAAACTTTGAACAGGCACTTTTGTGACTCCTACAAGGTAATTAGCTGGATCTTTAATTCCTTTAAAAACAAACAAAAAAAAAACCAAAAAGAATAAAGACATTTTTTAAATGTTCCTGTTTTAATCACAAATCAAACTGCTTTATTGTCCAGTGTGCTAAAATGCCTTGACAGTTCAGGGGGTTAAAAGCTCTGCCGTTTGCTGACCGGTGTCCCTGCAGATGTTATTGAGACTACACACAGGCAACAGTCACATTATCTTCTGGCTGCCTGGAATGGAGCAGGCAGCCTAATTGGAGAGCAAGCCTTTTGAAAGGAGAGTGTTAACAAGCCTAATCGTCAGCACCAGCCTGATTAACTACAAGGTGAGATGATATAAACCAGAAGCAGAGAAAGAAGCAGGAGAAAGTGCAAAGGAAGGTTTAAATGAGGCTAGTAAGGCTGTTACTCAACTTTTTTTTATTGCTACTATTTCCTCTATAAGGGCTGCAGGCTGAGAGAAGCATTGTATTCTGGGGAGTGGAGAGCATTAGCTGAGAAACCAAGCTTTGCCTTAAGATGTTTGACAGTTTGAAGAAAACCTGATCCTTATCTTGTCAGGCAGCTGACAAGTACTTGACCTGAAACCCCGTTGTCCCACTTGCATTCCTAGCGTGAGTCAGCAATAGGCACTATAACTGGCAACTAACAATAATGGTATTGGAAAAACCTACTGAGAAGGATTTTCATTATTGCTTTCTCATTATCTCTTCCCCTACCTTTCTGATTGCACAAATCAGACCTTGCTTAGCCCTGAGATTGGTGAAATGCATGACATGCCTGCTTTCTATCTTACTACCTCTATCTTGGCTGTAGATATGGAGCATCACAGCTCATACAAGTAGAAAATCTTTTTCTTAAACAAAGTTAGGTGGGACTTTCTGTGTGCTGTTTACTAAATCTGTTAAATGGCAAAATGGTTATGACACTCCAGCATGCTTATTCTGTAGCTAAGCAGTACAGAAGAAATTACACTTAAAGGGATAAAATATATATTTGATATTATCTATCTGGTCCATATGAAAAAGCTTCAGATACCCCTGTGGTGGAGGAGACCACAGTGGTGCAGAACCAATTTCACTACTATCTATCCCATACTGCGAATTAGATAAAGACTCTGAGTTCTTGATGAAGCAGTGCTTCTTGTTTTGGACTGCATTATGCTAATAGTAGCCAATGTTAGCTATGTTCGGCCATGTTAATGAGGTAATTTTATTTGTTTACCCAGAAGCACCAAGCTGCTTGTTTTGCTCATCCCACTTCCTGTATCTCTTTGGTTCAAATCAGATTGTTCCAGCTCTCACAGGTGAGTAAGCTGGATCTCTGAATAACAGCTTCCACACTTACAGTGAGCTGATGCAATGGTAGCAGCAGCTTGGGACCACGCAGGGCCAGGTACCTTATTTGCAGGAGGACACCTCCCCAGCCTCTCCTTAGCTGTAATGGCTGCTTTCAGGCCAGTCATATGGAGAAGGAGAGAAATGGCTGTCCCAGCAGGACTTATTGCTCAAACAGCTGTTCCTTATCTCCTCAGTGGAAAAATCAGCAGGCTGGTTTTGACCCAGAAGTTGCTATTTGGACCTCATTGGCTTAGCGATTTTCCTCTTTAGTACTAATCCCAGTAACATGTATTTTCCGACAGAAGTTCTGTCTTTCTTGGTCCTTACTTGACTATGCTAAACCACTTTGTGTTTCTTTTTTTTTTTTTTAAAATGCTATCGTGATTAGCTCTTGAATAGCTCTTTTCCATATCTGTTCCAACTAAAATTGAACAAGGATGTTCCAGTGTTCTTGGAAACGTTCATCAGAATTCAGCACACTGTGTCAGACTGAGGTTTCTCCAAGGCTATGAGAGCTCATGAAAAACTGAATACTTTCTTAGGTCTATTGGTTATACTTTTCCTGGTACATACCAGAACTGTACAAATGGCCTTCTTGGAGAGATTCAAGCTAACCTGGATCTGTCACCTCTTTCCTTACTCATTGTCAGGGAAAGCAGAGTTGTTTTGGTCGACTGAGCAGTGTCTGGTGTGATGAATGAGGACTGACTGATACATGCAGAATGTGGACTTCCTTTGAATTAGAGCAGTTGCAGAACAAGAAAGCAAGCAAAACTCTTGAAAAATGACAGTTATTAGAGCTGGACAAATTTCTTCTATTAGATAATGTAATTATTCCCCAAACTATACTTAATTATCAGGTACACAGATAAATCGACATTTTTATTCCTTTTTTAAATATTGAAAATTAATTGAAAAAAGCTTTTTAAGAAAGATAATTAAACAAATATGCTATGAAACAAGGCCATGTGCAATTTCATTTTATGTGTAAATTACATGTAGGCCCAAAGGGGATGCAGTCTTATTATACAGTTTATTCCTCTATTAGCATTTCAATAGAAAGAATTTTCCTCCTGGTTCAGAGGAAAACAAGAAAGCAAGAGATATATGCTGGAGCTACATACAGATAGGGGGCCTGGAAAATCTCTGCTATTCCTCCTCTCACCCCTAAAAAGGAATGAAAGAAAATAGGGTTGTGATCTCTACAGATGAGAGGAGGTTGCAGAAGTGTGAAGTGCAACTCATTTCATTCTTTAGTAGACTGGACTGTAACTTGAATCAGGTCCTGAGTCTTGATACTGTAATGTTAGTTCCCTGTTGGAATCTGTTCATGGCAGGACCTCAGTACAGAGTACAAAAACCAACAGAAATGGTTATATTCAGCCTCTCTACTTTCCCAGCACCTACCTTCTTCAGACAAATAAATGCAGACATCAGAGAACTGTGGCAACTAATCTGAAGTGTTTAAACACAGTACAGAGCATCTGTACTTATAGAAAGTCTGAGAAAATCAGCTTCTGAGGCTTTTAGCTAAGCAGTTCCCCTCTCACGAGGAAGTTCCTGACATCTCCCCCAGCCAACTTCGGTGTGTTTAGCCACATAGTCATTATCCCTTTGTTTTTTGTGCATTTGAGCTTCAAATATATAAAAACTGTTGTCTACAGAAACAAACTATGTTGTGTTAATTTTAAGTTCACACTGTCAAAGGGACATACAGTATGTGTATCGTCATGGAGACCTTATTTCGATCCTTGTTGTTTGCGTGCTTTCTTAATGTTTGAATAAGTAAACCCAAGGGAAATTACAACTCTTGCCCAATGTGACTTGGATATCCTCTTTATGAAATTAGAGATTGGACTAACAAATATAATATGATTGCCATAGCATATTTGGACACCTTATAAACACCAGAAGACCAGTAGTACCAGAAGACACTCTTTAAAATTTAGGACAATATAGTGCACATTGAGTATATACTGAACCGAATAAGGGCAGCATATTGACAGATCTGACAGGGTAGGTCTTAGTGCGAAACATCAAAAGATTTGTAATATGAATTCAAGGCAATGTATATAGGCCTAAATCTATTCATATTTTTCTATCAATGACCTGGAAATAAAGAAAAATAATCACTGCTGAGAAAAGTGGCATCATTTGCCGTAATGATCAGGAGAGGACAAAGCAAGGTGGGTTCATTTGGGCAATGTGTGTTTTAATGTAGCAAAGTGTGCTGTAATCTAGAACAAGGAACACATCATCCTGAGTCTAGTTTCACAGGAAGAGATTTGGGAGTCAGAGTGTCTATGTAATACCTTGGTGGAAAGGATGCTGAGTTGTTGCATGACGTTATTGGGTCGCTATTAGGGAGAAAAAACATCCAAAAGACAGAAAATTTATTCTGAAGCTAGGAGAAGTGTTATGAACTGAGAAACTTTATTTATCCAAAAACTGTTTGAGAACTGCCCTGAATTACCTTTCTGGAAGACGATTCCAGCTGCCAGCGAACACTTTAATCTAGCAGAGTAGGTCGTAACAGCAACTAATGAGTGGCAAGTGAAGCCAGGTAAACTTAAACTAGCAGCATGGTAAAATATTTAGCAGTCAGGATAGTTAGCCAGAACAATAAACTAGCAAAGGAAGACGAAGGATACTTCATGTACCAATGTTTCTGGATCAAGACAGGATGACTCCACGTGAATTAAAATAGGCTATTTGGATTAATACAAAGACAATTAAAAGAAAATATATTTGCCTGAGATGTATGAGAGGTCAGGCTAGATGATCTACTTGGCCCTTTCAGGTCCTAATATGTTGATATATGTGAATTATTTTTATACATTTTCATACATACAACATAGAAAGTTTTCTATTTTACCCCTTTGACGGAAAAACCATTTTCCAAGTAGCTGTTAAGGACACTGCTAGTTTACAGAAACTAAAGACAGATCTAAACATAATGATTACCAGCCTTCCAGATGTACCCTATTTTAGAAAGAAGGCTAAACAATGACTAGGTAATTGGTGACTGCTGTTTACCACAATAATCATCACTGTCACCTTCCTTCTTCTCCTCTCAGATTGTATCTACCTGTTGTCTTTCATTTTCTGTTTCGATTAAGTGAGATAGGAATCTTTTTTTAACTAAAATGCAGGCTTGATCTCTGCCTGGAACCTCTTGTAATTACTAAGGTATAAATAAAGAAAAATAAGTATGTAATGAAAGAGGAGAAAATTAGATGTGAGGTCTTTTTTATACATTGCCTCAGATGTTACTTCCCTTCCAATGTTTGATGCTGCAGCCAGCAAGTGAACGAACTAAAAGTACCATTATATGTTTGAGCCACAAAAAAACTATTCAACTCACAATTCTTTTTAAGTCCCTAGATTATCTTAATATGAATTACGGTTTGCTTGGCACTTTCTAAGAATACCTGTGCTCTCCAAACTTTGTCGTTTGTAGCACTTAAGTAATAACATAAACTGCGATAAAGTGAGGTAATATATCATCATGTCTTGTCAAAAGGGAAAAGTGGCAGCAATGACACTTATAATAAAAATAATGATGTGATGTCAAAAGTTTCCCCCCTCCCAAAGCATATAACAAAGGGCTGTATGAGAAAGCCGAACTTCTGTGACGTCTTCCAACTTTACAAACCACTGCAGTTCAGTGTTTTCTTTCAGTACGAAAAAACAGCATGTTTTTCCAAAGCTGAAGTAGAATTCTCTCTAGTTTTCTGCAACTAATCCGTGTGTATAAAGGTGGTTTAACTGCATGTATATCAGCTTGCATGTTTCCCTATATTGCTTTGCATTCTCCAGGGACTGAATTTAACCCTTTATTTCAAAGGCTTTGTGATTTCAAAGTATGGAAAAAAGTCCCAGTGTTCTTATCTTTGACCTGCCAGTTTGTTATCAACATTCCTTCTCTCCAACAGGTGTAATTTCCAGATCTAATTTTTTTGTGTCTAACAAATGACTAAATGAAGTCATATACCTCCATTAGCTGAATGGTCAAGCAGCCTACAATTCCACTCATTTTGTGGGTGTTTTCTTCATGAAATATTTCATTGATGCAGACTCCCGCATTTGTCACCTCTTTGGAGAAGTGTCAACTGTTAAAGATCTCATATCTCCTGTTCTCCCACGGATGCCTTTCTGTGGGCTTCTGAAAGAGGACAATTATAGTAGACATGCTCCTTTGTCTGTCTCACTGAAAAATCCAAAGTTCTTTCCTCCATTCTTTCTCTTTTAGAGGAGTCTTGGAGATGCTTAGAATTTGAGTCAGAAGCTATAGGCATGATTTCTGACTATTTCTCCTTAGACCTCAGAATCTGCTCTGTAGATTTCTTTTCTATTGCATGCTCCAAAGACTTTTTCTCCAACCACTGCTAGCAATACTTTTTTCATTTCTTTAAGTTATCTCTGTATATTAAAAATACTCAGGAACTGATATTAAAAACATCACTCTGAATATACAATCAGTTTATTAATGAAAGACAAAAACGGCATTTGCACAAAAAGACATGCTTTTTTTTTCATTTTTGAATAGTGCGGCCTCACAAATGAGGCCTTTGTTGAAAAGTATGCTCAAAAATTAATATCCCATCTGGTTAACAGAAAATGTGTAGTGCGGTCTCAACAGCTTTTCTGTTCAGATTTTGGCTAATCCTCTTACTTTCACTTTGAGTGGGTTCCCAACATCTTGCTCCAATAACTCCTGTGTCATACAGTGGGTCTAGTATTTCTGCTTTCTCAAAATCACACAAGAGGCTGTGGTAGGTGCAAAATACCCAGTCTAGTTTAGTGTCGATCAAATGCATTTGCACCTATCAAATATTTAAGAAAACAGCAAGACTTCATACTTAAACTTATACACAGCACACAACATGGCCTAATATTGATGTTATACCACATCACCACATTTTTCTTTCTATATACTAGACCATAAGTCTCATGATATTGTCCAGTTTTGTCCATTGTTCATAGTTGCTCAAGGTAGATATGAACATCCTGCCAACCTTGTTAACCAGACTGTTACGTTCCAGGTATCCTAGGTTGTATTTCAACAGACCATCTAGTGTAAGACCAAGTGCAGTCTAGGGCTCCCCATCATCTAGACTAGCACATCTGCAGACAACACTGTGGTTCCCATGTGGGGTACACACATGTGCTTCCTCTGGAGGGAGGATGAGGAAGGAGTGTGACCCGGTTTGGGAGCCCCGGGGCACACCCCACAAGAGGGAAATGGACAGTATGGCCAGACACAGTAGTATTGATAGATCCTCTCATGGCATATAGATGTATATCAATGGACGAGAATACAGTGGATTATTGACTGCAGCATTTTCTCTCAGGCCTGGAGCTTAGCTCTTCCTGATTACTCTCATTTAAGTTTAATGCCTAGTATATTTAAAGCACTATATTGCAACCATATAGTCCTGAAGAAAAAGACGGTTTTTGAGTAGTCAACAAATTATTTCATTTCAGTGATTTTCATCTTGTTGGGTAACATGCAACAAAACCAGGGACAGAGTAGTGAAAGCTACAGGGTCGTCTTCATGATCAGGCTGTTAAAGAGTGAGAATGTGACTTTGGGGCCAGCTCTTGTCAGCATGCAAAATTCATCTTTGTATTATAAAATAAAAATTCAGAGCAAAGCATAATTTAAAATAAAATATGATATATGATGGTATTAAAACTGAAAAAATGAATAGAGCACATCTCCAAATATGTATGTATACATATATACATAGAGAAGAGAGAGTTTGTCTATAGTCTTTTCAGTGAAGAATCTGCCAGTCCATGCCGTGTTATTAATTATAAATAGATCTTAACCAAAGGATGTATGTTGTGTCTAGTTTTAAAAGCATATGAGGTTCAGATATTTATGGGCAGAAGTTTCCACAGGCTGCGTGAGCAAGAGAAAGCACTTTCAAACTGGGACTTGACACTTCCGATATTCATGTATGTCTCAGTTACACAGTAGTCAGAGAGGGTAGGCATGCAGAGAGAGAATATTTTATAAGTCGATATCAGTAAACTTCAAAAGTAGGCCAAATGATGGAAGGGAAAGCCGTTCATAAGGTACAGTGAGCAAAAGCACACCTTTAAAAGCTTGGAAAGCAAAAGCCAGAATGTGATAGATGCTGTAATTCAGAACCAGAGGCCAATGCAGCAGAGATAGAGCTGGAGTGATGTACTGCCTGTTTGTGCTGCCAAGGTCTCTGTGAATGAGATGAAGTTTGAAGATCGCATTTCTAGGAGATAGTTCAGCCATCAGTTCTAGATCCTAGGCCAGATTAAACTGCCAAATAAGTAAGCGATCTCTAGGACTGTTTTAATTTGCATCTATTCTGTGCAGGACGTGTGCAGGACATTAATGCTATACAAATTATATTTTTATTTTATGTTTTTACAGGACACACAAGCTCTCTTCTGCCCCTTGAAACATTTACTGTGAAAGATTGTTTAAATTTTTTTTTTTTAATGTCCCCCAGGGCAAGTTACAGGTTGATTTAAAGGCGTATGATTAAGAAGATCACAGCCCAGAAGAAAGGCTAGTTAACTGCTGTGTAGGGAGTGAATCAGGTAAATGTCCCATTACATGACTTTACCAGCAGCAGAAAGTCACTGAAGAGGAAGGTTTCCTAAAGTTTCTAAATGAAGTGAGTATGCTCGAGCCGGAAATTTACCTACAGATGTCAGAGGAGATGACAAAATGTGTCAGACATGTTCAGAGGTGTTACCACTGCAGTCTGATGGGAATCCCAGTGTTAATCATACCCAAGAGAATGGATTCAAATAATTCTCATGCATGAAGATTTAAGTTGTTTGCCTAATAGAAGTTTCTTACTGCAGTAGCTTCACTATTGCTTCAGGTCAGGAGCATTCTGTATACGACTGAATATAAGCAAAGGGTCATCATCTTTAAGGACAATATCCTTGTTATGTGAAGAAATGCAGATGGGTGAACAGCATTACATTACTTTTCATAAAAACACTTCACATGGCATTACTGGAAAGATTTTGTTCATTCATTCAGTGTTTCTTTTGTGGTTTGTTTTGTTGGGGTTTTTATTTTTTTGCTTCATCCATCTTCTCATTTGTACTCAGGGCGGAAGTGATTTCATCTAACTGTGTTTGCTGACATCGTGATATAAGTGGAACAAATCAACAAGAGATTCTTCCCCTTCTAAGACGGGTGGTATGAATCATGCTCTGGAGGTGTCCATCTCTCTTCACTGAATATAGAGGCAGCTGAGATAATTGGCTTAGACTAGGTGCCTAATTTTTAAATGATTAGTGTTAGATGAGGTGAATCTTACCTTAAGAGGGTTTTTTTAAGGGCAGACAGTGTGTAGACAAATGTAATTAGTAATGCCAGTATGAAAGTCCTCCATTTAATCAGATAGATTCACATGTGATGCTTTTCAATGATAATCAACATTGACAATCAAATACCTTTTTAGTATGCTCATTGCAGGAAAGTATGGACTGAGATCCAGTGGCTTTTCTTTCAACATCTTATTTACAAATGAAAAGATTCTTCTGTTCCGTTGCTCCACTTCATCCTGCAGTGCTGTAACCGTAGCCATCATCTGGTCTCCCATGCTGCAGTATGCTATCCAAGACTGTTTTACAGTCCAAAAAATGCAGCTTTGAGAAAGTAAATTGCTATATTCTGCATCTGTGTCAGAAAAGGTGCTCCTGTATTATGAGTGAAATGGCTCATTCGTCCTCTCTTGAAGTTAATGCACTGAAGGTGTTGCTGTAAGAAAGGTGTAGTGCTAGGGCATTTTGAGGAAAATAGATAACTGAGTAACTTTCAATGAAAACAACCTAAAATTCATAACAGTGCCAAATACTTCCAAGCATCATGCTAGGACCCAAGAGGATTCCAGTTTGCCCATATGCCATGAAGTACATGGTATATCACCTGATCAGAATACCTCCACTAATCTTTCCATTCATTTATTTTACTTAGGGCAAATCGAGTACACAGATACTTAAGAACTAAGGCAGCATTCATTTTTCTTTTGATTCAATTTATTCTATTACTGAGTAGTGCCAAAGGTAATTTTGAAGTGATCAGGTTAAAATTTATGTGAGCTAAAACAAAGAGGTAGCTTAATTGAATAAGCACACTTAACTCATTAACCCTGTGCCACTGGGACTAATCAGTACGAACCTAAGGCTGCTAATAATCACATAGGTAGCAAAGTTCTGCTTCTCGTTCTTGCACAGAAAAGAAGAGGGGTGGAAACAGGCAAAGGGAATATAAAGGTGGTCTTTAGGTATTCCTGGAGTAACAGGGGAGACATGGGCACAACCTGAAGTTATCAGTGCTTGGTTTTCTAACAGAATATCCCATATTATTATAAAGCTGTTCTTCCCTGCTCCTCTGAATAGAAGTTATTAGATAGGAAGTGGAGCAGACAGCTGCTTCTTTCATTGTCATGAGTTATGGGAATGTGAGAAAGGTTGGGTAGTTTCAAACAAGAATGAAGAAATACAGTAGATCAAAGACCAGTGACCCCATCTGACCTGGCTTATAAAGAAGCATTAGAAAACGTTGGTGTGACAGGAGTCTCAGCTTCCACCATTGCTCGGGATGCAGGGAGGTGGGGACTGAGGGGAGTGGTGGGTCATTTGTAAATATTTGGAATTCTCAAGGGGGTGTTTAGTGAGCTGGGAATAGGTCATATCTGCTTCTTTAAGTGCTAGTGGGACCAAATATGTTCTTAACCCTTCCAATACAGAAAAATCCTTACAAAGATTATTCCTTCTGTTAAGGATGGAGACAATGTTTCATAAAACATTTCATAAACTCTCCAAGGCTGAAAAAAGGGTCTTCATCTCAATATGATATCCTTAGTTTACAAAATACTTTGAGAGCACTGGGAGAAAAAGGATGTATTTGAATATCTGCTACAGTCAATGGAGCATTTGGTGTATGTAAGGTTGCTTAAGGATTATTTAGATTAGATATTAGGAAGAAATTCTTCGCCATGAGGGCGGTGAAACACTGGAACAGGTTGCCCAGAGAAGCTGTGGATGTACCCTCCCTGGAAGTGTTCAAAGCCAGGTTAGATGGAGCTCTGAGTAACCTGGTCTAGTGAAAGATGTCCCTGCTCATGGCAGGGGGGTTGGAACCAGATGATCTTTAAGGTCCCTTCCAACCCTTACCATTCCATGATTCTGTGATTATATCCTTGGTGTCCCAGGGCCTAAATGAGACCAGTGCTCACATGGGCAGTCTCTGGCTCCAGCTAAATGTAGACAAACAGTTAGCGATGTTACTGGAAAAAAGAGTTACTTGTCAAGGCCACATCGTTCTAGTCAGGTTAAAGGTTCCACTTTGAATTCTTCACTTACAACTTTGAGGCCTCATTACCCCTTGAGCTCAGGACCTCCTCATGTGTGCTGTACATAGGAGTAGGTCATACAAATCCTAGGTGAAAAAACCCTATCACCTTGTCACTGAATCCATTGAAATTCTGTAGTCTGGGATGATTACTACTGATTGTTAATTTACTGTTTTGGTTTGGCCTGGATAAATGCCAGGTGCCCACCAAAACCGCTCTATCACTCCCCCTCCTCAGCTGGACAGGGGAGAGGAAATATGATGAAAGGCTCAAGGGTCCAGACAAGGACAGGGAGAGATCATTCACCAATTACCATCATGGACAAAACAGACTGAACTTGGGGAGAAAAGGGAGTTTAACCCATCAGCAATCAAATTAGAGTAGGATAGTGAGAAATAAACCCAGATCTTCCCACTTCCCGCCCCTTTCCCCCCACCCCTCACTTCTTCCCAGGCTCAACTTCACTCCCGTTACTCTACCTCCTCCCCCTGAGCAGCGCAGGCGGATGGGGAATGGGGGTTACGGTCAGTTCATCACACGTTGTCTCTGCCGCTCCTTGTCCCTCAGGGAGAAGACTCCTCACACTCTTCCCTTGCTCCAGCGTGAGGGTTCCTCTCATGGGAGACAGTTCTCCGCAAACTTCTCCAACTGGAGTCCTTCCCATGGGGTGCAGCTCTTCACAAACTGCCCCAGCGTGGTTCCCTTCCACGGGGTGCAGTCCTTCAGGGTCAGGCTGCTCCAGCGTGGGTCCGCCACGGGGTCACAAGTCCTGCCAGCAAACCTGCTCCTGTGTGGGCTCCTCTCTCCATGGGTCTGCAGGTCCTGCCAGGACCCTGCTCCAGCATGGGGGTCCCCACAGGGTCATGGCTTCCTTCAGGCATCCACCTGCTCCGGCATGGGGTCCTTTCCATGGGCTACAGGTGTATATCTGCTCCACCATGGACCTCTATGGACTGCAGGGGAACAAACTGCCTCACCATGGTCTTCATCACAAGTTGCAAGGGAAGGCTCTCTGCTCTGACATTTTGGGCACCTCCTCCCGCCTTCTTCACTGACCTTGGTGATTGCAGAGTTGTTTCTATCACATTGTCTCACTCCTCTCTCTAACTGCCGTCTCACTGCATTTTTTTTCCTTCCCTTTCTTAAATACATTATCACAGAGGTGCTACCACCATCGCTGATTGGCCTTGGGCAGTGGTGGGTCCACCTTAGAGATGGCTGGCACTGGCTTTATCAGACATGGAGGAAGGTTCTTGCAGCTTGTCACAGAAGCCACCCCTATAGGCCCCCCTCTACCAAAACCTTGCAAAGCAGACCCATAAGATTTACATACTTTGGCCCATTACATACTTTAACCCATAACATTTGATTGGATAAAATGCTGTTCTTGGTAAAGAAGGAGTTTTGGTAAATAATTTGACTTGAAAATATTCTGGTACAAGATTTTGAAGTTGACCACATTCCATATTTTCTAAGACAGATTTTGTAGGTTCCTTGAATGTGTGCTTAGAAAAATAGTAAGAATTACAGAATTATTTTACATTGGGGTTAATTAGGCATTTTAGATTTTGAAAATAAATCTCTTTTTCTGAATGAGTTCATTTTTCCAGACTTTTTTAGCAAAAATCATAATGATTTTCAGCTTTCATCTGGAGTCAGGATTGCACTGAAATCCAGAGTTGCAGCACTAGTAAGTCACAAGAGATTGCCCTGTCCAAGATCATAGCTTGCGTACAGTCATCTATACCGTCCCTAACAGATGTTGTGATTTAGTTTGAAAGACTCCTGACAAGGAAGTTGTAAATCATGAATATGTGACCTGTTATGGCATACCATCAGATTGAAATTTGTTGAGGTTGCGAGTTTTCTCCGAATATTCAAGCCCCATCTCCACTGTTGCAAAAGAGGCTGCTTGCTTTGTTCTTATCTCTATTTCAGTAGCTACAGCTAATGTAAGTTGAAAGAGGGTCAAATTAGCAGCAAGGATGCTGCTACCATTGCTGGTACTGAAGCCCAAGAAAAGGACGGTCTGGCAGTTGACATTTTCTGAGTCTAGGGCAGGGGATTTGCCTTAGGTGGGACATACTCTATAAATCACAATGCCTTGTGATTGCTTTAAAGTAGAAACTAAAAATAAACAGAATTAGGGAATAGAACAACTGTATTATGCTCCCCATCTGCCCTCTTTTCCATGAACAAACTTGTTTCCTTCAAAGTTTCTTCATGGGTAAAAATCTCTTCAGTCTGCCTGCATATTCCTGAAGTCTACAGGCTTCTGTGCATTCCCAAAGCTTGAGAAGCACCACTGATATTAAGTATAATCAAAGAATTGCCTTCTGTGCCTTATACAGGGCACCCCAGAAAACGATCTCTTTGCAACGGCATCTCATTAGTAATTTTATTGTTAGATAACAATTCTTAATGCCATAAGAATATTCAGGAGGGAAAAATAATTTCCTACCCAACTTCAGTCTGATTATTTAAAGCTTTCAGCAGGCAGAACACAAGCTTGATTAAATACAGCTTTTCTTGCATTGAGCATGACCTTCTATGACAGAACTGCACCTTTGGCATAATGCAGGAGGAATAGTAAGGGTAAGACTGACAAGTTCAGGAACAGAGATCACTTGATGAGTGGCCTATGAGTTCGCATCCGCTCTTCTAAGGTTGGTCACAAATGGCATCAAAATGGAAGTCTGTTCTGTTCCCAGTGACTTACTAATAAAAACAGTTAAAAGATATTTTTGGATAATACTTGAAATAACAGAACACCAAGAAAGGGCCATAGAATACAATTGGGAACCATGATAACTTCAAAAGGTCCTCAGGAAGCTGCATTCCTTCAAGTGGTTAAATTTATATATGTTTAGTCTGATTAGAAGCAGCACAGTGTGTCTTGGACACTGCAGTACTCCATATTCTGGAGAATGACTGACAAGATAGAAAAAAGCCCAAATTTAGGGGGGAAAAAATTCCACCTTATTTTAAATTTTATATAGAATACTTATGTATAGTGCCTTTAATGGTCATTAGCAACTGAAAATATGGAAAGTGATAATTCCCTATTCATTAGGAGATGCACATTTCTGACAAGTTGAGAGCCAGATTTTCAGATGCTGTATCTAAATGAATTAATGCATGTCTGCAAAGTGAGTCCAGATAGCTACAGTTGCATTTTAAAATTTTAAAGGAAAATATGCCATTATTTATTCAGTATTTTAATATTGAAAAATGCCAAGTACATCCTTCAATAGAACTATTTTTTACTTTAAGACTGGCATGTTTAAAGAGACTCAGCTGTGGCCAGTGTCAGTAAGTGTGCTAATAGGATGGTTGACAGCTCCTGTGGAACATTTTCAGGGCAGCTGGATTATTGGTTCATGAAGCATTCTCTCAAATATTATGAGTGACAACAAACCTGGAAATGGTGCAGGAAAGGTGCTTCCAATCTATGAAGACAGCTCACGTTTGAATTCTCCAACACCAGACCATTATGCAATCAACCAGCACTCCATCTGTACTGTAACTGCATGCCACAGAGCTGCATTGTCTTCCAGAGAAGTGAGATACAGCACTTCTTAGGACCAAAATAAACTGCCTTGAAACTGCAGGATGTTTATTTTGTAGCTGGCATATGTTAAGCCAGCACCTACTGGGTTAATGATTTTCCTTATTTTATGTGCCTTTGGGTAAAACTGGACTTATTGAACAGAATACCCAGAGGTCAAATCTGAGTTAGTTTCTCAATTTTCTGCAATTAATTCTAATATTAAAGTGGTAACAGACTGCACTGAGCTTTCAAGGGAACTGCAGGCGTACTGCTGCATAGTTGTTCTTAGTGTTGGCTGAATCTCTGGCATTTAATCTTTGCTAAGGAAACCCAGGTGGGTGCTTTATGCCTCTCCAGCACTTACTTTGCATCTCCCACCCTTCTGCTTTCCTTGCAGAAAAACTTTTTAATGCTATATAACCCACCTGGTTTGTGAGTCTGTAATGGGAATACTCTTTTCCTCAAATGGGATGCCAGAATTGCAGCATTAAAGCGAGCCCCGAATTGGTGCGGTGTGGCGGTTTAGCACCCTAAGGCAGATTTAGGAGGATTTGTGCCACCTATCAGTCCACATTACACAAGTGCCTTTAGGCACTTCAGTAAGGCAACTGTCTTAGGGATTGAATCCATTTACCTTAGATTTCCTTTGGAGTTGATGAGAGACAGCAAGGCACCTTAGGATGTGGTCAGGCCTCGGGACATAGTTACCCTGGTCAACATGCTGCAGTGCCTCAGTGCTTCAGCTGTGCACCAAACAGGGGAAATCACAGCTTACTTCCAGGTCGTGCCATGGTGTAGATCTTGAAACTGGACACGAGCTGCTCAGTCTCTGGAACCAGCAGTACTCTTGCAGCTCTGCAGTTCATGTGCATGTTTAGATTTTCCTGCCATCTTCAACATCCATCTGCCATTTCAACGTTCAACTTCGAGCGTCTTTACAGAAACAATTATGCTGTCTTTATTTTACTCTAGTTTCTTTTGACTACCATAGTAACAGAGGGAGAGACGAATTACATCTATATTACATCTAATTACATCTATCTACAAACTATACATAGTGCCATGGTCTGTTCTCGTGACAGATATGTTTGTCCTTGAGAAAACACTGAAGCACAAAGGTCACCCACAGAACCAAAACCAACAAAGTTGCTCAGGTTGATAAGGACCTCAAAAGACCAACTAGTCCAAACCCCCTGCTCAGAGAGAACAGGTCAACTAGAACAGGTTGCCTAGGACTGTGTGCATTTGGGGTTTGAATATCTCCAAAGACAGAGACTAGCCCTCCTGTCTGGGTAACTTCTTCCAGTGCTTACCATTCTTCTACTAGAAAAGCTGCTTCTCATGTTTAAATGTAATGTACTGTACTGTAATTTGTGTCTAGGATTATTACCAAATTACTCCACCTCTGTTTCCCAGAAGATACTTCTACAGGTAGCAATGCACATGAAGCATGAATTTAGCCCCAGATTTGTCCAGGATTCCATTTGCACACAGCTTTATAAACACAATTTTTTTGACTGGGACTGGTTACTGGTTCTAGATCCTGTTGGTTGGTGGTTCATTATCCCATTTAAGTACTGATACGGACAGCCAGAGCATATAAATTTTGTGCAGAGTAGAAGAGGGGCAGCTGATTACTGTAGATTTGGTAAACATTGTCTCAGCTATTACCTTGCTGTTGCATTTGTGAGGATAGTACCACTGACATATACTTTCAGGTAAGGAGCTGATTCAGCCCTTGAAGGATCTGCTCTTTTGGCAAGGAAACCTCTTACCTTATAGCTACAAACATAAGATGGAGGAGAGACAAGCTTTGGTCAGGTACTTTTCTTTCTTCCATATAGAGGCAAAGGTTGAGATGCTTAGTTCTTTCTTCCTATTCTATGCGTTCCTGATTTTTCAATGACAACAACAAACAGGATCATTATGGGCTGACAGTGTATGAATTCTTCTAAATTCAGTCTGGACTGTCTCATAAAATGAAAAAAAATCTGAATCCAAGAGTTGGTTAATTGTATTAGAGGGCAGTATGCCTGTGTTCTTTCATGCTGGAGTCTGAGAAGGTGGTTATGGTTCAGGATCAGAGCCAAAGGTGTGGTGCTGAGCTCTGGCAAGGTTAAATAAGGAGAGAAAAGGTTATCGGCCTTGAGGATAGGTGTGTGCCGAAGGTTTCTCAGAAGCTGTTTGGCATAACTTGGAGGGAGATTTTGAACTATTTCAGTTTGGCAGAGTTGTAATTCAGTAAAAGAATGGAGACAATTGGTAAACGAGTTTGCGGGCAAATAGATGATATACTGGTGGTAAAAGGGCAATGGTAGACAGATTGGAAGAAGATTGATTGACTAGGGCTTCTTGGAAAAAATGGTAAGAGCAATGGCAGATTAATTACTGTTTTCTCACACCCTTCTTCATTCTCAAGCAACCATTTGTTCCCCTGCCATTTTCATATTCACTTCCTACCTTTCTCTGAGAAAAGAAAAAAAAAAAGTAAAGTCAGGAACTTATAAGATCTGTTTGAAAAACAAGCATGTGCGTGATTTAATAATCTATTTTAACGTCATATATGTTCCACAGGCGGGGAGGAACAGCACAGCCCATGGAATCAAGTGTGATTTACAGCCAACTTAGGGTCACGTCTCCTGAGGGTTCTATTACACTCAGAGAACAATTAAGATGCTTTAAAGATTGCCTGGCTCTTTATTCTTCCAGTAAATTACTGAAAAGTTCATATAAGGCTGAAGGTGGTTGAATAGGCATTTTCAGCTATGGGCCCAAACAAAACGACAGAAGAAAAGGGAGAAGGCCATCAGGGAGATGGATAACATCCATGTATTTTAAATAGATAGCGTGTGGTCTGAGAAGTGGCTTTTACAATTACAAGCTAAGTTGTATCTCTGAACTTGGTTTCTTACTTATTTTCCTTTGGATTATTTGTATTTGTTAATGCTTTACAGCAAGTAACCAGCTTTTTCTTTGCTTTATTCTCTTATTTTGTACCCAGAAACTCATGTACTATGCTATTCCAAAGGAACTTTAACTTCTTGTTTCCCTTTAAAAGACTTATTCAAGTGACACTTCGATGTGTGTATTCTGTTATTTACTGCCTTTTTTAAACATTTGGCAGTTTGCATTCTTGCACCTTCTTTCTCATTCATGATTTGAGATTGACTAGTAGAAAACCAAGATGAAAGAACAATAAGAAATTGTTATGAAACAATTTGCCATTGACCTTACATATGAACTGAATCTGTATTTTTTTTGTGCTTTTTTTGGTTTGGGAAGTGTTCAGGTTTTTATGTCAGAGATGGTGCATGTCTTCTGTTTTATGCAAGCACTTCCCCAAGTTTCAAAAGTCTTTGTAAAAATACGGTACATATATGTGTACATATTTTCATTATTAAAAATAGAGGTACTTTATAGATAATTCTTATTGTGATTGTAAAATACCTAGAATATAATTTTGATTTAGTCTTTTTTGTCAGTGATTTACTGTCCAAAGCCTTACCCAAACAAATTTTTAGATATTCAGCTTAATTGTAAATGCAGCACACTGCTGTAACTGATCAAAAGATACTGATGGTGGACTGCTCTTCTGTAGAAAAGACCTCAGATACCCTAGAACCCACATAGTCACCTCTATGGTGGCCTTCTACAATATATCACATAGATGTAGGAATGGAGAATCTGCAGCCAAGTAGGATGAGAAATAATTTTCCTAACCTATGAATCACAGAATCACAGAATGGTAGGGGTTGCAAGGGACCTATGCGGGCCATCCAGTCCAAAAGCAGGGTCACCTACAGTAGGCTGCACAGGACCTTGTCCAGACGGGCCCTGAATATCTCCAGAGAGGGAGACTCCACAACCTCCCTGGGCAGCCTGTTCCAGTGCTCCGTCACCCTCAGAGGGAAGAAGTTCTTCCTCATGTTCAGACGGAAATTCCTGTGCTTCAGTTTGTGCCCATTGCCCCTTGTCCTGTCACTGGGCACCACTGAAAAGAGTCTGGCCCCATCCTCCTGACATCCACCCTTAAGATATTTATAGACATTTATGAGATCCCCTCTCAGCCTTCTCTTCTTCAGGCTGAACAAGCCCAGCTCCCTCAGCCTCTCCTCGTAGCAGAGATGCTCCAGTCCCCGCACCATCCTTGTAGCCCTCCGCTGGACTCTCTGCAGTAGCTCCTCATTTTTTCTGAACTGGGGAGCCCGGTACTCCAGATGGAGCCTCACTAGGGCAGTGTAGAGGGGAAGGAGAACCTCCCTCGACCTGCTGGCCACATTCTTCTTGATGCATCCCAGGATCCCATTGGCTTTCTTGGCAGCCAGGGCACACTGCTGGCTCTTGGTTAACCTGTCGTCCACTAGGACACCCAGGTCCCTCTCCACAGAGCTGCTCTCCAGCAGGTCCACCCCAAGCCTGTACTGATGCATGAGGTTGTTCCTCCCCAGGTGCAGGACCCTGCATTTGCCTTTG